>Ga0190304_1000196_pt1 | contig 28278 bp, 33 predicted proteins | sample 48700712_MG_FD_161670 | JGI IMG/M metagenome (GOLD analysis project Ga0190304, IMG submission 161670) | Hydrothermal vent sediment bacterial communities from Southern Trench, Guaymas Basin, Mexico - 4870-07-1--2_MG | ecosystem: Environmental > Aquatic > Marine > Hydrothermal vents > Sediment ...
CCACCGCTGAGGGTCGCCGTCGCTATGACTCAAACGTTCAACGATGATGTTTTCAGAGTTGAGTTATTGAAGATGATATGTCAATTTCCTCTTGATCAAATACTTTCTCATCCGAAAGTAGACGATGCCTATCGACGGTATACTTGGAAGCAAGAGAGGTCTATAGATTTCTTACAAGAGAACTTGGTTCTCTATGAAGACAAAGGTGTCCTGGTGGGGATATGTTCCTTTGTTGGTTACAAGTTTTCCTCTCGGTACGCCGCTTTCTTAGTCCAACCAGATTTGGACTTTTTGATCCATATTCGCAGTATTCCTCCTTGGGACTCACCTACAGTTAGTCTGTCAATCTCTTATAACCCGTGGAAGGAGTTTACTAGTGTAATACCTTTACATGAGGTCCTTTGTGATGTTTACGATGGCGACTCGGGAGGACACGTCCGTGTTGCTGCTGCGGTTCTACCTAATGCCCAAGCTGCTATGGAATTAGCACGAAAGTTAGCTCAAGTTGTATGCGTACGTCTTGCTGCTGTACGTGAAAAAGTCACTTGACTTTGACCCCCTTGTGGGGGTAAATTTTCTCTTGTTGAACGTTCAGTTCAGTTTAGTTTAAGGAGGTAGGTTATGAGCAGCACCGATAAAGTGAAAGAGTTAACCGAACTAGTCACTCAACTAGTTAAAGCTTTGGTGGACGACCCAGATACCGTGACCGTTGAGACTTACAAGGGGGATTCAATCGTGTTGTTTACTGTTAAAGCTGACTCTCCTAAGACACTCTCGTTTCTGATTGGGAAGAAAGGAAGTACGGTAACCGCAATGAGACATCTTGTTCGGTGCTTAGGAGCTCGGTTGGATCTTAAGACCGTCTTTGAAGTGTCCAGTCTTAAGTGATCTTATGAATTTCAAGCATGTTGTAGCTTTTTGCTGTTTGTAGGATAGTTTTGATAGTGTTAACCGGGGCCGTGGTTTTGTTTTGTATTGTTGAGCTGTAAAGACGCACTCTTACTCTCTTTCCCGTGTTGTCTATGTAAACACTCACGTTGTAACAAGCTACCGCTACTACGTCGCCTTTGTTCAAGTAGAGTTCGGAGTTGTGACTTCTCCCTACTAGTTCGAGGTCCCCTTTCTCGTTTATAGCTCCTAGATCGTAGTTATAAACTCCTTTTGTCTTTGTAGGAATTCTGTTAATGACCTTGAGCGCAAATTCTATGTATCGTTTAAACTTGATAAATGTTAAGTTATGTGCGTCTTGTTTAGTTGGTTTGAGTATTGCTCCTTCGAAGTGCCTGATTCGACAGAACTTGCGAACGCTCCTGTCGATCTCTGAGAGGGATCTTGCTCGCTCGTAAGGAACTCTATTTAGAGGCGTGTCTATAGGAGTTAGTTCTGAGGGAATAGGGAGCGATTTGAGTTCTTCCAACCGTTCTAGTGTAGTTTGGTGGGAGATATCCTTGTTATCTATGTAGAGACAGTCGAAGAGAGTTAGAACTGCGTGAACGTTATTACGAGTTTTCCTTCTCCTGTGGATTAAACCAATGGTAATTCCTCGTGGTTGGTGTTTTTTGTTCACGTAAGTTTCTAGTTCGCCTTCCGCGACAAGGTCGTCACAAGGGAGTTTCTTTAGGGCTTCTATGATTGGATCTGGTAGTTGTAATGGATTACCTTGGTCACTGTACGCTTTGATAGAGTTACCTTCCTTACTGATTTGGATGTAGAGACCGTCGTACTTAGGTTCAACGATGAAATCGGGCTGTGCTCCGTATTTTTTACGTATGAATGATAATAGTTCACGAGTGTTAACCTTCTTCACGTTAAAGATGAAAGCTACGTAGTCGTGTTGACGTCCGTTGAACTTTCCTGGTGTTATTTTTTTCGCTAACATTGAGCTTCCCCCGATTGGTGTTCTTAGTTGAGGTTAACCTTTTTTTCTGTTAGAGGCAAGTGAGGTTTGTTATGGATAGAACAATCTCTATAGTAATTGGTTATGAACATCATGAGCGGCGCCTCCCTTTACTTCTCAAGTGTCTTTCCTCTCTCCAAGATGTTGAACAAGTTTGTATTGTTGAATCCGGCCCGTTTAAGGCTCTGACTCGCGAAACGTTGACACCTGTTTTGGACGAAAACACTGAGTTGAAGTACTTGAAAATTTACACGTCGACTCCGTACAATAGGGCTTGGAATTTCAATATCGGCGTACGCCACCTCTCAACTTGTGAGATAGTGGTTCTAATTGACGCAGATTTGGTCTTTCCTCCCGATTTTTCGCGTATTGTACGTGAACACGTTACTTCCAAAGACTACGTTGGTCCTGCTTGGAATTGTATTGTATACTTGAATGAAAGAGACACTCTTCGGTCGCTCTCGCTTCCAAGATATGAGGTAGAAATCACGTCTCCGTCTCGAACTTGTCGCCCTTCTAAGGCAGGAGCTGCTGGTGGTGCTTTCGTGTGTTATCGGGATACTTATTTTGATTTTCGTGGCATGGACGAGAGGTTCTTTGGAAGGACAAGTGAAGACAACGCTCATTGGGCCAAGTTAGAGGCGTTAGGTTACAAGATGAGACCTCTTCCCGTTACTCTTTACCACTTATATCACCCCATCAATCCTACGATTGCATCAAATCGTAGCGAAGTTTTTGATATGTTGGGTTGGTCTAAGGAGAGATGGTTAGAGGAGATGAATTCTAGTAACAATTGGGGGTCGATTGATGGCTTCATTGTCAAACCTATCTAAGACTTGTTACTTATTTTGGCTGGTAAAGGGAGATGTGCCTTTGTATGTTACTGTAAGTGTGTCTTCTTTATGCACGGTAGCCGGCTTTGACGAAGTAATAATGTGTTTAGACGTTTCTGAGGTAGACATGTCATTCGAGTTTGTTCGAGAGACTTACTTCCCAGAGGTGACCCAAGTTGTAACTCCTCAGGAATTCTTTGAAAGAGAAGCTCTCTCTATCTATTCGAATCTGCACGGCCGTTATGCAGTGGTTAATAAAGCTGACTTTTTCCGAATTTATGCCTTGCATCGGTTCGGGGGTTTTTATTGTGACGCGGATACACTTGCTCTTCGCCCGTTTCAGTCTCTTGTTACTGGTTCTTCCTACATTTCTTCTGAGGACGGTACTCACTTAAGTAACGGGATCCTTTTTGCGGAGAAGGGTCATAAAGCTTTAAAGTTCATGTACGAAAATTTCACGAGCCGTTGGCAACCTAATACCTTTAACTTAGTGGGGTCTCAGTGGTTCACCGAGTTAAAAGAGTACTTTCTAGTTGACTGGAATAGGAACCATCATTATCTCATTAGTTGGCAGGAGTGGAAGAAGTTGTTTTATCCTTTCTCCGGAGAAGTTGAGGATTTGTTTGCGCAGGAAGTGTTCTCTGTTCACTTGTGGGGTACTACTCTACGTCGGAATAACTTTTACCTCTCTCCGGATTATGTACGTGAGCGCCCCTCGACTCTTTTTTCGAAAGTCGTGCGATTTCTTTCGCAGAAAGGTTCTATAGTTTGTGAGGAGTTGTGCCGATGAGCGTTCTTGAGCGATTGACCTCGGATAACCGACTCTTTGGTATTCCAATTCAACACTCATTCGCGTCTCTTTATATTTTGGACTTGATTTTTGACCGGTTCGATTTCGCTCAGGTTGTTGAGTTGGGTACGTACAGAGGTGCTCTTTCGACTTTTTTGTGGTTAGAATGTCAAGTTCGTGATCGTCGTTTCTTATCGGTTGATCGTGCTGATAAGAGGGCTTCGCATCTGTTCCCTTTCTTGAGAGGCGATATTTTTGAATGTCAACGAACCAAGTTGAGAATTTTTGAGTTTTTAGATCGAGCACCTTCTTTCTTATATTGCGACAACGGGAATAAACCTCGTGAGATTCAAGTTTATGCCCCTGTCCTTCCTTCAGGAAGTGTGCTCGGCGTGCACGATTGGGGCACAGAAATTTCTGAGAAAGATGTTTCGTTCTTGGCTGACTTGAGTTTTCGCCCAATTGATGACATAAATTGTTTGAGTGCGGAACTCCATACGTTACAGCAGTTTTGGGTTCGGAAGTGATGTCTCCCGAGTTTGTTCATGACTTTCGGAATGGGATCTGTTGTATTGCTGGGATAATCCTTAAGATTAACCGTAAGCAGGAGAGTATCCTCGCCGCACAAGAAGAGTTGTCCCAGTTGTTTTGCGAGCTACGGTTTCAGTTACTCCGAGTTCTTTCGGCTTTGGAGCGCTCTGTTAACGATTTTGGAGAGGTACAAGGAGGACAAGATGCCATCGAGCAATCCGTTCGCCATCTCGAAGATTTTAAAGGAAGTCCTTGATTTAAACCCTCAGAGTGTTTTGGATATTGGTCCAGGTTTTGGAAAGTGGGGCGTTCTTCTTCGAGAGTACTTAGATGTTTGGAATTGGAGAGTGTTCCCTCCCGAATGGAAAGTTCGGATTGATTGTATTGAGGCTTACCCTAAGTACATTTCCCCTTTGCACGAGTACGTTTACAACAAAGTGATAGTTCAGGATGTTCGTACTGTCTCTTGGGAGTCTTTCCCTACTTATGATCTCATATGTTTGTTCGATGTGATTGAACACATGAGCAAACTCGAGGGTTACGATCTGTTGCACGCTTTGCTTCAAAAGGCTACCAAAGCCGTGTTCGTTTCGACGCCGTTACCAGAGGATTTCTCTTCCTTTCCTCATGGAAGGTGGGAAGATGATTATGAAGGTCATAAGGAGGCTTGGTCCCCGATAGAGTTTGTTGAGAATTTTGGTGCTGAGATAGTGATGTGCGATGGTGGTAAGAGGGGGTTCCGGACTTTTCTCGCGAAGATCAGAATACGATAGGGGGTTTTTTATGGAACTTGTAGAGTTTAAGGGCCGCAAAGGAATTTGGATTACATACAAGGGCCGCAAGATCTTTATCCCTGAGGAGAGAATTCATCAACGTGAGTTGGGCTCACGTTCCCGTCTCGATCCGAAGATGAAAGTCCTCGGGGGTATTACTCTAGCAACTCTAGCCGCTTACTTTTTAAAACCAGGTACTCCTATTTCCGAGCTTTTTCGCAACAAGCGGTTTGTTGTGATCGCTAAACACCCAAACCCTACCCCCTCGATGAGAGAGAAGTTCTATGATATGATTACATCAGCTATAATGGGAATGCGAGTAGTTCGACCTAAGGCAGGGGCTAAACTTCCTAAGACAACCGGCGTTGTTCATACCTGGTCGAAAGAAGCCTTTAAGATGAAGCTCCCTAAAATTCAGGACTACGACCTAATGTCTGCCATTGATGATAAAGCGGTATTTCCGAAGTTGTTCAAAGATGACCCTAAAATAGTTCCTCAGACTTTCTTGCTCCGCGAATTTCATAGTCTTGAATCCGCGCGCGATGCATTTCAACGCGCCGGGAAGGGTTTTGTAATTAAACCACGTATTGGTTCTCTCTCGAAAGAACTCCCTACTCATGAGTGGAGTAACGAGCGGTTGATGAAGTACATTGAACAGCACGGTGGCCCTAATCACGTGATCATACAGGAGATGTTGCCTTTTAAGAACGAGTTTCGTGTTCACTACGTAAATGGGAAAGTTTACTCTATCACACACCGCCGTTTTCCTGACCCTTTTCGTAAAATTTACAACAAAATCTTTTACCGATTTGGGATGGAGGGTGGTTCCTCTATTCCGGTACTTAACCCCGCGAAACGCAAACGACTCAAAGAGTTTGTGACTCAGGCTATGAAGCCGTATGAGAAGAATGCCCATGTTGGGTTTGACATAGTTGAATTACCCGACGGTTCCTTCCGGTTTATTGAAGGAAACCCCGTTCCGGGTAGCTTAATGAACCCTGTTATTGCCAGAAAGTTACACAAAACTGTTACTGGTGTGTGGACTAATGATTTGCGCGCTGTTGCTTTAGCTGGTGGTGCAGCTGGTTTATGGTGGGCAGGTGAAGGAGTCTCTGAAGTACGAAAAAAGGAGAAGCAACTGTGGGCGTAGGAAAACACGTGTTAATTGACGTGTTTGAGGTGCCTTTTGAAGTTTTAGACAATGAAAAGCTAATCCTCCAGTGTTTGATTCAGGCCGCTAGTAAGGCAGGTGCGACCATACTTCATTCGTATGCTCATCATTTCGAACCTCAAGGAGTAAGTTGTGTAGTTGTGATTTCTGAGTCCCATTTTTCTGTTCACACTTGGCCCGAGCGACTTTACGCTGCCGTTGATTTGTTCACTTGCGGTGATTCTGTTGATTTAGGTATGGCAACTCAGGAGATCCTTCAGTTTCTTGGAGGAGACCCTAAAGTTTTGGTTTTGGAGAGGGGTGATATACATGATCGCCGATTGGGGACTTCACCTGATTTTAGATTTGTATGATTGTGATGAATTTCTCATTTCTAGTAAGAGTAAGCTCAGGGAGTTCGTACTTGAACTCTGTGACATTCTTGACGTAAAGAGGTACGGCGACCCTGTAATCGAGTGGTTCGGTAACGGCCCCGCTGAAGGCTACACTCTCGTACAACTGATAGAGACGTCTTTAGTATCGGGGCATTTTGCTCCTTCTAGTCGAACCGCTTACATCGATGTATTTAGCTGTAAGTTTTTTGACCCAATTAAAGTTCAGGAGTACATTAGAGGTTTCTTTAAGGCTAAGAAGGTTGATTCTACCCTTCTTGAAAGGGGGTCGAAGTTACGTGAAGTATAAGATAACATTTTTGGGTTCCAAAGGTATGATCGAGGAAAGTTCCCCTCACCACAAATTGAGAACAGGTATTGTGGTTGAAACTCGTAGAGCTCGTTTTCAGGTTGATTGTGGTGAAGAGGAGTTCTTTGATAACCTTAGGGACGTGGATTTTTTGTATGTAAGTCATTGTTATGATGAGAAGACTGAAGTCTTTACTAATCATGGATGGAAGAGGTTTGCCGAGTTAAGTAGTTCGGATTGTGTCGCGACGTTGGATGAGAACGACCAGTTAGTTTTCGAGAAGCCCGTAGATTATATTGAACAAGATTACACTGGGTTGATGTATTACTTGAGTACGGATTTTTTGAATATGATGGTGACCCCTAACCATAATTTGTATATTTCGGAGAACTTTGATGATCCTTCTTTTTCTCTTGTTCCCGCTGCGGAGTGTTTTGGACGCCCTAAGATGTTTACGTGTTCTTTTAAATGTGAACAACACGACGCTTCTTTGATACAAGCAGTTTTTTCTAACAACTATTCCTCTACTACTGAGTTAGTAGCTTCTTGCGATCAGGAGTCTTGGGTTCCTTACGACGGGAAAGTTTACTGCGTAACTCTGCCTGAGCACACTAGACATGTACTATTGACGCGTCGTGAGGGTAAGGTGTGTTTTTCCGGGAACTCACACCCAGACCATGTAAGTGGTTTAAAACACAAGGAAATTCCGACGACACTGGTGTCTACGTCGCTCGTTCGGCGCCAATTAGTCCGTAATTGGAAGGTCACTCCTACTCTTTTTTCTTCACTTCCTTTCGAGTACGAAGATGTGTCGCTGAAAGCCGTTCCTTGTTTTCACTCTATTCGGTGTCCTATGTGGGGTGTTGTAATAAACAACGAACTGGGTATCTTTACAGATGTAATACGACCACGTGCTGGTTGGAAGGTTCTCAAGGGACTCCGGGTTTACGTCGGAGATGGTTCTGCGATCAACCATCCTATAATCCGTGTTAAAGAAAAGGGCGGAGAACCGTTTGGACATACTTGTATGAAATCTCAACTTCGTTACGCATCTCAATTGAACTGGCAAACAGTTGTTTTTACTCATCTCGGCCGTCAGCCTGTTTTGAAGGGCGACGAGAAAGTGAAGGAAATACTTGGTGTGGAGGATTTAATTATTGCGAAAGATGGACTTACAATCGAAGTTTGAGTCTGAGATACCAAAGTACAAGCACCGAGCGCGGAAGCGCAGAATTCCCATCTACTACCGACTTAGAAAGGAGCACCAAAGTAGAGTACCGTGGTTCCGTGAGTGGACTGTTTGGAAGAGGTATGTTTCCTTGAAGGATGCCAAGAAAGCTATTAGGGTCTTGAACGCTAAGGATAAGTGGTTTGAATATAGTTTAGATCCTTATTAAGGAGATTGACATGAAATTTAGAGTCCCTCCTGAGTGGATCGAGAAATGGATTACTAAGGGTGGCCGCCGAATTCCGCTTATTAAAAAGGAGTTCCGACAAGCTTTCTTGTGGACCTTCTCCTTTACTAAGAAATCCCCTATGCGGGTTGTTGACCCTCGCACTATTAACGAGACGTTGGAGGAAGCGGGTTTTGAGACTCTCGATTTTTTAGAAGGTGTTGCAGCACCTCATCCAGGAGTACGTAAGAAGGTCCTTCCTCAAATTAACGCATTTTTGGACTTTATTAGAGGTACTGAGAGTGAGAAAGTGTTTCAAAATGTAAGCTTGTCTTTTCATCGATGTACAGCTTCTGGTGCAACACCGTTGGGTTTTTACGTCGACTCTTATACTTTAGGGTCGTCAGGGAAAATTGAGAGAGAGCTCACGCGTCAATGTCTCGAACGATTTTCCGCCGCCGATCGAGCCCAGCTCGAGCTCGTGTTGGGTATTACTCTCCCTAAGGTTCAGGAAGTTCCTTCTGTTGTTAAGGACCTTGCTGAGTACGCTTTTCCGCAAGAGTCAGGAGCTATTAGTTTGCAAGTATTTCCTCCCAAACATCGTGGTGCGATTTATGGGCATTCTTTTCTCCACGAGTGTGGTCATTTCATCCAGAGCCGGCTTGCTACTCGAGCCCCTGATTATTACGTAGACTTTGGCCGCAATGTTTACGCTCCTTACCTCCAGAGAGTACTACCTGAAGGAGCCCAGTTCTTCCAACAAGCTACTAAGCATTATAGTCTGTCACGTCCTTCAGTTAACCGTAATTTTGTGAGGTTACGTTTTTACCGGTCGTTGATGGACAACCCTCTTGATACACCCGTATTGACGATTCCCAGTCTTCAAGATCCAGAAGAAGGTTTTTCTGAAGCTTTTTCGTATTACGTTCATTCAAACCTTGAAAGACGACGGTTACTTAAACTCAAGTGGCCAGAGGCGTATGATTACTTTGAAACTTTGAAAGGAGTACTGTAATGACCGCGTTCGATCCAATTCGGTGGTTGTCTGAGTATCGAGCAAAACATCCTGGAGAAGATCACTTCTCCTTGTGCCCTTTTTGCAAACATTTCCGCGAAGATTATACTTGTGTAGCGTTTCCCAAAGGAATTCCGGGAAAGTACTTGTTCTTCGATGTCTATCACCTTGAGAAAGACTCTTCTCAGAAAGGAGATGTTGTATTTGAATTGTCTTCCCGTTTTGAAAAGGAGAAGTAACCATGTTGAAGATTTTGTATATCTGTAAGGACTTTACTAATTGGATTGGCCACGGACATTTGGCTTTTAAGAAAGCTCTTGCTAGGGTTGCTGATGTTACTTTTCATCATAAGTCCTGTCACGTACCCACGTTATTGAAGGAGCTCGCTGATAAGGGAAAGACTTTTGATTTGCTTATGTTGGGTGAGGCTCCTCCGGTAACCCCTCCTTTGACGGGATTGGCCGAGGTTAAGCTCCCCAAAGTAGTCCACTATTGGGATGTTCATGCTTATCAGAGAGACCGACTCCTGTTTATTAAGGAGAATAAAATCGACTTTGTGGTGGTGAAGTTTAAAGAAGGAACGCTTAAGCTGTTTCCTCGGCTCCTTGATGTAGTTCCTTGTGAGTGGCTACCTATTGGAGTTGACACTCACGTGTTTAAAAAATGGTCTCAAACGAAGACTATAGACATATTACTAACCGGAGCTATTCTCCCCGATGTTTATCCTATGAGAGCATCTTATTTACGCACGTTTAAGGGGTACCCTGGCTTTGTACACGTTCCTCATCCTGGTTATGGACACTTTGATTCGCGAACCGCGATTGTTCATGATACCTATGCGAAACTTTTGAACTCGGCCAAAGTTTGCCCTACTTGCGGCAGTATTTACAATTACTCAATTCAGAAGTTCTTTGAGATTCCCGCGTCTTTTTCCCTTTTAGCGGCACCGCCTATTAGCGACATCGTTGAACTGGGGTACGTTCCAGATAAACACTTTTTGTCTGTCTCTCCAACTTCCTTCGAGGATAAAATTCTCTCAGTCTTAAGGGACGAAGACCGCTTGGTTGAGATTACGACACGTGGGTATAGATTAGTTCGCAAGTTCCATAGTGTTGATGTGAGAGCAAAGCAGTTTGTTAACTTGATGTGCAGGGCTGTGTTAGGTGTTAAACAGCCATTTGATGGGTTACGGGAGTTTTCTCTGAAGTGAGAATTGCAATTCTAGGAGCAGACGGCTACTTAGGCTTCGCGCTTTCGCACCACTTGCTTAGAGAAGGACACTCTGTACTGGGTGTTGACAACTTAAAGCGAGAGGCTTTAGTAGAGGCGACCTCTTCCTATTCAATTATTCGCCACTCCTTTGAGTCCTTGAAAGATCTACAGACAGCTGAGTTAGATGTTACAAATTCCGTTGCCTTGCGTGACCGGTTGGAGAAGTTTGAGCCCGATTTGATCGTCGATTTATCCCGGTTATACAGTCCCGCTCTTTTTCAGCAACGGGATCAGCTACTTTGTATTACTAATCTTTACAACACCGTTTCGATTGTAAATATGCTGGCTTCGTCCTCCTTACGCAGCGTTCCTTTGTTTGTAGTGACTGATCTTAACTCTTACTACCCTTCACAACTACCCGTTCCAGAAGGTCCGCTATTGGTTCACCACAATGAACTCGAGGATTTTTTACCCTTTCCGTTGAAAGGAGACTCTCTTAATCAGTGTACCGAGGCATTTGTTCAAATTTTCTTAACGTATGCTCGTAACCATTTGAAGCTTAAGCTAGTTGATCTCCGTGTAGGCTCTGTGTATGGCGTGTATCCAAGTGAAGAACCACTTCATCGATTACATGTTGATAGGTTCCACAGTACCGTTATTAACTACTACTGTGCTCGGGGTGTACGTCAGGGGATTGTAAATGTACCTCAAGAAGGCTATTACGCTATTATCTCGCTGAATCAATTTGTTGAAAGTTTTACTTACTTGTTGACTAAGAAAGTGAACAAACCCGTTGTTCATTTGTTCGACCGGCTAGTCAGCTTTCAGGACCTGATTTATAAAATAAAGCACATTTTCGCAGAGGATTTTGGGTATAGACTACGTATCGGATTCTTTCGTGTTAAGACTTTTGAGTTTACGTGGCCCCAGTTTGTCCACATTGAAAGGGAACTCTTGAGTGATTGTTTCTTAAGTGATACAATTGAGCTTGAGGATGATTTGAGAACGTTAATTGATGTGTGTTTTAGGAATAGGAAGAAAATCACTTCGCTACCCCGTTCTTTGTGGTAGGTAGGAGGGAAGAGTATGAAGGTCCTGATCTTGGACGATGAGGCGCCAGTGAGGGACTTTTTTAAGTCTTTCCTCGAGAGTAGTTTTGATAATTGCGAGTGTTTTACTTGTGGTTCGGTTCAGGAGTTTAAAAAGTTGAACACTGAAATCAACCCTGATTTCTATATCCTCGATGTTGTCTTACTTAACGGACAGGTGTTTTCAGCAGTTGATCAGTTCGATCCGTCGCGTGCGATACTTATAACAGGTTATGACTCAAACAGAGTTCGTAAGGTTGCTCAGATGTACGGGTTCCATGGGGTACTTCCTAAGCCAGTGAATGGAGACGTGTTGAAAAGTATGTTGGATTCCTTGATTTTGAGAGCAGGTTCCCAGTCACGATCTAGAGTCCAGAGTTTAATGTCCGTTTTTCCTCGGTTGTTTGGCACTCTTGCGAAGAGTTTGGTTAACGGGCAAAAAGTTCAAGATTGTGTCGAAATAGTCGGCAAAGCCCTCGATGCGACAGTGATCGTCTCCCCGTTCGAGCAAGATGGCACGATAAGTTTCCCTTTATTTGCGTACTTTAAAGAGGGCGAACCCGAGACACCTCGACGACTTAAGTTACCTCAGAGCTGGCTCGATCAATTGCTGGATGGCGAACTTGTCACTCACTTCGGACAAGAGCTCAGCGAGTTAGGTACTGCCGTTAGAAGAGCCTTAGCACTTCCTATTAAAGGTGAAGGTATAGGTCAATGGGGCTTTTTCTTAACGTTTGATGGTAAGGCTACTCCTTATACGCAGGAGGAGATTACGTTTGTAAGGTGTGTTGTAGATATACTCGCGCTCGCGTTACTCCGACTACGTCATAATACTACTCTCGAGACTGTACTTCGTAACGCCATTACAAAAAGTAAGTGCCTTTTGAAGTGACAGTGGACTTGAGGAATCTTTCTACAGTCGAAGAATTGTTAGTTGAATTGGTGCGCGGAAATACGTCTGCTATAGAGAAGTTAGTTGAGCGCGTAACAGTGGCTGAGCGTAAAGTGGAAAATCTATGCGAGAATCAGGCTTCTGTAGTGTCGAGCGTGAATGAAGTTAAACTCCGAGTAGACGATATTTGGCGTATCTTGCGAAGTTTGTTCATTAAGGTCATCCTAGTTTGTGGTTCTGTTTGTGCAATTAGTTTCGTGTTAGGGTACCTTCTGAAAGGATGAGATTTTACATCTCCGTGACCTTGAAGGGAACCTTCCGTAGTGTTAGATCGTACACCGGAATACAGTTTTGGTGTACCCCTCCTTTTAGTGCTTTAATTTCTGGCCTTTCTTCTACTGGGAACATTCTCTGAAGCCTGATGTAAAGAGGCACAAAGTAGTAGATTGGGATCTTGGGTATTAGGAAGAGATGGTACGCAGGTGCGTAGTGAACGAAGTTTTTGATAAGCGTCTGTTTTTCAGGCAAATCGTTAACTATTTTGTGCAGATCGATGGAAATTGGCTTGGTGTAGTTTTTGGGATACATAGGTGCGTACTTCCTACTTAAGACTGGTGGAGTGAGCTCTAAGTTATAAACGGGTGCAAACGTTGAAAAGGGCGTCCCATAGTATGCATTCGACCAGTGTGTATATTCGGGTAAAAATTTCTCGAGAGCTTGTTTAGTTACTCTGGCAATAGGGTCTTCTTCGATCTTGAGTGGAGTAAAGATCATAAAGTCGAGGTCGTGAGGTGTTCCGTAAAAGACTGACCCTGTTACAATGACGTAAGGGTTTTTGATTTGGAAAGGCAATATTCTATTCAAACTTCTCTTCACTCTATGAGCGTTTACCCCTCTTTTACGTAACTCTTTGACAATCAAACTGTCGAGTTTTATAAGTTGTGATAGAGTTAGCCCTCCGACCTTACCCTCCTTTTTTCGGGCCTTTTTAATCAACGCTATTACGATTGAGTGCTTAAAAAGTAAGTCTTTAGTGGAGATTTTCGATAAATCGGCCCCTAAAAGTTGCGCTACTTTCATATCCACTCCTTGCACTAATTGGTCAACTCTAGTATAAAGGTAAGGAGATACTGAGTCAACCCGTAGAGGAGGCAGACCGTGGAGAGACAGCTTGAGAAGAAGGAGAAGGAACAACAAGTTAAGGAGCGGTTAGTTGGAGAGACTTCGATTACTACTGGAGCTCTCGCGAGTTTAGTTACATCTCTTTCTGCTTCGCAACTTCGCCAAATTTATAGAGAGACTAACGTTGTAAGACGATGTGTTGACCATATTGCTAGTTCTGTTGCAGACTTGCCGCGAGAATACGATGTGAAGTTTGGTTTGAAGAAGAACGAAGTGATTGATCTCATCTTCGTACGCGAGACTATAACTGGGGAGACCTTCCGAGATGTATTGATCGCTTTAACTGTAGATCTGTTGGTATTGAATAAAGGTGTGTTAGTACCTCTGAAGACTTTTGGAGGGAAGTTAACCGGATTTACGGCACGTGACGCTGCCACTTTCTCTCCGGTGTATGAGAAAGACGGTAGACTTCGAGGGTTTATTCAGCAAGTTGGTTTGGGTAAGGTGTACAAGTTTCGTCCGGATGAGTTAGTGTATATTCAACTTATTCCTAAGACCTATACTACTTCTGGCGGGTCTATACTAGAGTCCCTTACTTACGAAATTTCGAGCTTGCTGAAGAATTTGGTGAAAAGTGATCCTGAGTCAAGGAAGCCGATTGGGACGTTTATCTTCCCGGAGAGTTTAGACGAGGCTGTAGTTAATCGGTTCCAGGAAGACTTAACCTCTTTGGTGTCTGGTGATAAAGTAAAGATCCCAGTAGTATGGGGTGCTGGTAAAGGTGAATGGATTGAGTTAGTTAAGCAGTTTGACATTCAGATGGTTGCCACGTTCTTAGACCGCCTTGATTGGTTGGTACGTAGTGCTTTTGGTTTTGTACCTCCCGGAAGTAGCTTACTTCAATCTCGACCTAACGAAGACCTGATGTATTCTACTTTGGTTCCCGTAGTTGCTCGGGCGATTCAGAATCGATTAAACCGCTTTCTTAAGCCCTATGGAGTCACTTTTAGCTTCAAGATTCCTCCTGCACATTCGTTGCAGCGTATTATTGAAGGGACCAAATCGGGGTTGATTTCACCTAACGAAGCCCGCCAGTTTATGTACTTACCTCCAGTCAAGGGAGGAGATCAGTTGTCTGTGATGCAACCCCAAGGGCTAACCCCAGTGGGAAAGAGCGGACAGCAAGCTCCTGTGGTCCCCCTCTCGGATACTAAGCAAGATACAGACATTACTCGTTCACTTTCTATGGAAGAGGTGAAGCAGCTCAGGAACCTCTCCCTCTTGACTGATGAGAAGACAGCACGATTTGTTCTTAGAAGGATCGAGTTGTTGAAGTCGATGCAAGATGAGTTAAAAGAAGTGGCACTGGATTATCGTTCCTCTTTTGAAGAGAAAGTAATGTTGCGTCAAGATACTCCTGCCTTACCTTCTTATGTACCCTTCTTATTGCGAGTAGAGGGGATTATTGATGATTATGAGTCTCGTGCGACAGAGTTAGGGTATGAGCGCGTACTCCAGTTTTGGGGCAGACGCGAGTTTGATAAAGATATGATTGATGCTGAGATTGCTGAGCACGATCGACGCCTCCGTCGAGAGACTATTCGGAGCTGGAAGGAACGCCTAGATTCTATTTACAACGAAGCGAAAAGAGGTGAGTGGGATCAAGTTGAGAAGGATTTTGATAATTTCATACGCGCAATCATCGCTGTTGCGGGATTTGTCACTTTGTTTGCGAATCTCCCTCTTGTACTTGTGTCCAAGTTTTTTGAGGAGACACAAGGAGTACTCTTACGATGGGTGGGTATATCTGATGATGTTACGTGTTATGATGAGGAAACTAAAGTATTGACGGATCAGGGATGGAAGTTCTTTAAAGATTTGGACGGCACAGAGAAATTGTTGAGTATTAACCCCAATGATTTGACTCAAGTTGAGTGGCTTAAACCTGTTGCTTATCAGGTATTTGAGTACGACGGTGAGATGATTCATTTCGAGAATCATCAGACGGATCTACTTGTGACGCCTGATCACCAGTGCTTTGTGTATGATAATGGAAGACTTCAGAGAGTTCGCGCGAGAGAGTTGGCTCAATTTGCGAAAGTTTCTTTCTACCACGGTGTTCCCGGAGATGTCGCGGGTGCGCCTGGAATTTTTTACAGTGAGTCAGAAGTCCACCTCTCTCATTACAAGGGGAAGGTCTACGATGTGACTCTTCCTAAATGGCACACCCTTTACGTCATGCGTAATGGGAAGTGTTTGTGGAGCGGTAATTGCGAAGACTGCGCAGCTCTTCAAGGGCGTGTTTTTAAGCCATCTACGCTCGAGCTTCTTCAGACTTGGCCCGGTTACGGTGTACGTTGCGGTCATAACTGCAGGTGTGCCCTTGAACCTGTTTCTAACATTACACAGGCAAGTGTCAATGAGTGGATTGGCAAGACAATTAAGTTTAGGAATTTACACGTTCCTTTAAAGGAAGCAGCACTTGCTTATTCTGACGTAATTGAGCATATCGACAAGAAGATTGTAGAAGCCCTTAGAAAGAACCCCCATTTGAGAGAGCCTTCGTACGTTGCTTTATTTAATGAAATCCGATTGCGCGAAGCCTTAACTCAACCCAAATACGATGCTATACGAAATATTCTCGAGATCCCCGCTTCTTTTACTGAAGAACAAATTCGCTCAGCTTTCGTTGATGCAACCGCCCTGAATATTCTGCTACGTCAGAACTTCCAGTACCCCAGTTCACCTTTTGTTTCTGAGTTGATGTCTGTAATGGAGCAGGCCAGGAAGATGCTCTGGGACGAGCAGTTAAGCAAGCTTCTGCCTTCAGAATTGAAGGAGCCTTGGTTAGAAGGCGATTTTGCTCCTTTTGAGAAGTTGTCACTTAAGTTGTTTGATATTCCAGTTAAAGCTTACTTTGATCCCAGAGAGTTCTTTACTTATATGTTCCGTGCTTCTATTTTTAGTCCTCATCGAGAAGATATAGTAGGAATGCCGGCTTTTCGAGAGCTCTTGGCGACTCATATATGGTCTCCGACTACTTACGAGAACTGGCTTAACCGAGTTTACAAAGCACGACCCACTCCTTGGCGAGCTACGTTAACTCTCGATAGAGTACTCGCTCGTTTGGAGTATATTGATCCAGAGTTCCGCGACAAACTGGTAGAGATTCTTAGGAATTATCCTATGTTACGAGTCCCGTCTTTTTGGGACGGGTTAAAAGGGATCAAGTTGTCAGACGCGTCTCGGTACGATGCGTCTTATAACTTGGAAGGTACTTATGATGAGTTTGTGAAGTCCTTTGTTGGCTCCATTTTGACCACGGGAGATACGTTTCAATTCCTCCACGAGCTGGGTCACCACATATTTGAGCGTCATTTTACCGCGCGCTCCACAATGAGGGACGCGTTTGCTTACGTGTATCGTGAGCGTGTCCTGATCCCGTTTTATGAGCAAGTTTTACCTTATTTGACCGAAGAAGAAGCTCAGAAATTTATGGGATACATGAACGAAATGCTTGATGCAAGTGAGAAGAGAACTCTCGGAAGTTTCTTCTTAGGGTCTCGAGACGTATTCAGAGAGGAGATTTTTAAGCCCATCTATCCTAAGTTACAAGAAACAATGCGGAATTGGGCGCTTCCGATGCGGTTGTACTCGTTACAGAGCATTGACGAATCTTTCGCTGAGTTGTTTGCTACTTATGTACGCAACCCATCAGTACTATATTTCAGCGACCCTGAGTTGTACTTATTTATGGAGTCACTCTTACAGAACCTAGCCGTGCGTCCCGAGACTTTAGTGAGTAAACACCCTATGTGGAAACGTGTTTTTGAGGCCCTCTCGCGAATAGGCTTAACGCGGAGTCAGATAAAGCAACTTCTTCCGAATCTTTTGTGGGCTCATATTAGAGAAGATGTAGGGATTGAGGAGTTAGTGGCGTTGTTTGAGAGTGCCTCCACCGCAGAGGGTGAAGACTTACGGAAGAAAATAAAGGATATTGTTGCACGCTTTTCTAAAGCACCTGAGAAGAAGAAAATGCCCAGTTCTGAACCAAAACCTAAGGAGGCTAAGAAACCTCGTAAAGTACCTCTTCCTGAGAAGACTTTGGTGACCCTCAAGGATGTACGCGAGGTTCTCGAGAAAACCCTGAAGTTTAAGGGTAGGGATTTAGAAGTTTTCATGGACAAAATCGTTTCGGCTGTGGCTGAAGGGAAATTGAGTATGATTGATGTGTATGAAAAATTAACTTCTTTTAAGACTCAAAAGGAGGCTTTGAAGTGGCTAGCCGGTTTGAAGAAGTAAGAACTGAATTGGGGTATATTGTTGATAAGGAAGGTACTCTTGTAGGGACATGGTTGTGGAAAGAAGGGAATATGACCGTGAGTACAAAGAACAAAGCTCTACAAGAGGTACTATCTCGAGGAGTACAGTTAGAAGAGCGCGTTTTTGATCGAGGAGAAATTCAACTTAGTTATTCTCCTCCGACAGTTCGAGTGGTGAAGTTTACCCCAGTCGAGCTTAGCTCAATTCTTGCACCTGATTTCTATTGTATTACAGCAGAAGAGCGAAAAAAGGGAGTATCCTTACCTGCTAATACTGGTAGACATTCTCGTACTTTCAAGCAAGTGCATCGGGGCTATGTCCTCGAGCGCTTGAAAGGTCGTGACATTACTATAGGTATTTGGTTTTATTCACCCGGAGGTATTGTGTGTCAAACTAATAGCAGGGCATTTGATAGAGAGTTCCAGGAGGTTAAGAAAAAGTTAACTAGGACAGTGTTTACACGAGATGGAGTAAAGGAAGTCCCACTTCCGTTTGCTAAAGCTACTTATTTCGATGTTAATCTAAAGCTCCCCCCACGGTACTTTTTGGTGCCCAGTTGGGGTATTGAGACTTCGGAGGAGGAGAAGTTCAAGGATGTCAAAGAAGTTTGAGGATTTTCTTGACCTCTCGTTAGAAGACTTGGAGTCTCCTCCCGTCTTGGGATTGGGTAAGGCTACTTCTGAGGACTTACCTGAGCGAGAGGATACTCCTACTGAGACAAGTTCCCCTGAACAGGAGGCAATTGATACGATTGCTGAGAGGATAATAGAAGAGCTACGCGACAATGAAAATATTAAACCAAAAAATTGGAGTGACGTCCTACGCGGTTTGGAATTAGTATTAAAGTTCAAACACGAGTTACACGATAGACGCAAGAAAGGAGAACAGGACCTCGCATATCAAGCTCTTCAGGAGTTTAAGGAAGTAGTAGATGCCTTCTCGAAGTTTGAGTCAAAGTAAGTTCCACATTTCGTTAAAGAAACTTCGTGCCATTTGTCAAAATAGTTTCCTTCATTATTTGATTTTCGTTTTCGGGTTCCCTGTATCAGCGATGCACCGGGAGTGGATCGACGCGCTTATGAAGTGTTCTCGCGTAGTAATTGCCGCTCCCCGAGCACACTCTAAAACTACTGTAGTTTCTATAGCGTATTCGACTTGGTTGATCGGGCGTAACCCTAACATAAGGATCAAGATCATAACCAACTCTATTGATAAAGGTCGGGAAATTTTAACTGCGGTCTCGAGTACACTCCTCTTTAATAAGAGGTACCAGTTCGTTTTTCCTGAAGTTAGACCTGCAAAAACACGTTACTGGACGAAGGACAGATTGTACGTAGAGCGTTCTTTGGTTCTTCGTGATCCCACGATTGAAGCAAGAAGTGTTCTATCTACAGGAGCAGGTGGTAGGTCAGATGTGATTATAGGAGATGACATGGTCGATAATTTGAATTGCGTTACTGAGGGCTTGCGAAGAAAGGTAAAGGAAGCTTTTTACGATACTTGGATGAACACTCTCGAGCCGCAAGGGAATCAAGCAGTAGTTGTTGGCACTATTTGGCATGAAGACGATCTTCTCTCCGAGTTGTTGAGGAACAAGGATTGGGAGTTCCGCAAAGTTTGGGCAATAAATGATAATTTTGACCCGTTGTGGCCCCAAGTATGGTCACGAGAGAAACTTTATAAGAAGTGGAAAGAAAACCCTTTGGCCTTTGATAAGGGTTTCCGCCACCGCCCAACGCGAGTAGATACTGCTCTTTTCCCACCATCTTCGTTCAAACAGCGTTCTGACTGGCCTCTTTCCCCCGGGTCTAACCCTCCCGAATACAGTGATGTAGATCCTTCTCTCATCAAGTGTTACTTCGGAGTGGATATCTCAGCTGGGCACGGAGATGATTTTTCGGTAATTTTTGTGGTGCGTGTGAATGCTGAAACTCTGATTCGGTGGCCTGTTGAGATAGCCCGCCTGAAACAACCAGCCCCTGATGTGACTCGTAAACTAATTCGAATGTACAAGCAGTATCAACCCGAAGTAATTATGATTGAGTCGAACGCTACTCAATCTATGATGCAAGATTGGATCTCTGAAGTGAGTAAGTTGCCTCTAAAACCCTATTACACTGGCGTTCAGAAACACTTGATTTCGGTAGGAATTCCTTCTCTTAGAGTTGAACTTGACAACAATATGTGGATGATTCCTTCTTGGGACCATCCACTCGAGTGCAGCTGTTCTTGGTGTCAGTGGAAAAGAGAAGTTTTGGCATATCCGTATAGCAAGAGGGATGATACTGTTTTTGCTTGGTGGTTTAGTCGCGAGGCAATTAGGCTCTTCTTGGAAGGGAAACGAGCGGGCCGCGGGTATGCCGTTGTGGAACTCTGACGTCTTGCACTTTTCCGCGTTACCTTGGTAAGCTTTTCTTAGAGTGTTAGGAGGGACTACGTTGTGGGAGAGAATATCTCGGTAACTTCCTATACTTTCAAGAAGTACCTTAGCCCTTTTTTGGTTTGGTGTGAAGGTAAATTTGACTATATACTCCACGTCCATTGGGCTAGTGTTTTGCATGGAGACTTACGTATGGGGTACTGTGGTGACCCTAATAATGTGATCGGAGTTACTCTGTTCATTTACAAGCAAGGTGCTGTTAAACACCGCCCTAATGGACCAAAGGGCTGGACTGAGTTCTTGAAGGTCATTCGAGATCCTAAGAATTTCAAACTGAATTTTAAGACTGGAGAGATTCAAGGACAGCGTAGTTTGGCAGCGACTGTTAAGTTACCAGAAGCTAAGGCTTGGATGAAAGTAAAGAAGTATATTTCTCCTCCCGGTACTATTGGAGCTCGAGCTCTCCGTAAATGGTGGTCTTATATGACGATTGTTGATAAGGGTAAGGTTGAGCACTTAACTCGTAAGTTGGACGAGTTTGAGTTCTACTTTACCGAAGGTAAGGCTTTTAGAGGAAGGTATATACTCCGGCCTTTTGGTAAGAACTTTACCTTCTTTACCGCCAGTGCTCAGCCTGTGTTAGTTGGAACAACTCAAAAGTTGGAAGAGGGTAAGGAAATCAGCGGTTTTCTTTGGATCAAGGCGAAGAATCAGACTCCTTATATTCTTTCTACACGAGCTGTGAAAAAGCGGTTTATCTCTCCCGCTCATTTTAGCGGATTGCCAATGGCTCTAAAGGAGAGAATCCCGAAAGCTTTTCAATATTGGACTATAGAATCGAAGGCGAAACGTTTGAAGGTGAGGGATAACTTAGTGCTGGCTTTGAAAGGTCAGAAGCAGTATCAGTACCTGGAGGAAGGGGCTTGGCACAAAGTTAATTTGAAGGTGTGACCGTGAACCCCTTGCCTTAATTTTGGTTCCCTGTGACTTTAAATAGGAAAAATTCAGAGCAGGAAGGAGGTGCGAGATGAGGTTTGAGAACGGCCTGTTTCAGTTAAACCCTGAGTTTATTCGCGCTCCGTCTGAAGTTTCTGAGAAGATTGCTAATCCTGGGGAGCTGGTGATTGCGGGCTATGCTACGACTTATGATAAGGGCTTGGATAACGCTATTATATCTAGGAAGGCACTGTCAAACGCTGCCGCTGATTTGAAGAAGAGAAGTACCGTTCTGTTCAACCATGATCAGAATCGACCTATCGGTCGTATTCACGAGGTGAAGTTAGATGACAAAGGTTTGTTTACGATTGCTATCATTGATAAGACGGAACAGGAGATTCAGGAGAAGATTAAGTCAGGAACGTTGAATAAGTTTTCGATACGCGGCCGGATTCTAGCTTCTCATGAGGAATGGGATGAGAACTCTGGTAAGTCTACATCAGTTATTGATAACTTAAAGCTGCTTGAGGTATCTGTTGTTTCTGTACCTGCTGTTGATGAGGCAGAAATCCAATCGTGGTATGTACAGAGGAGTGCGAACGATAATGATTTCGTCCCTCTACAACGGGACGTTAATTTAGAACAAGGAGGTGACAAAATGAGTGATAAGGAAACAAAAGAGCTAGAAGAACAGGAGCTTGAGGAGAAGGAGGAAGCTATTGAGGAAGAGGAAGGAACTGAGGAGTTGATCGAAGCTGTGGAGTCTAGTCAGCTTGAGCTGCTTTTGGACCTCGATGAACGTGTTTCTACTTTAGTCGAGCGAACGGATGAACTTCTTAAAGCCGCAAATCTAGATGCTGTTATGAAGAAGCTGGACGAAGCGATGGAAATGCTCAAGAAGATTTTGGACAAGTTGGAGAAGTATCCTTACCCTTATCCTTATCCCTATCCCGCGAAGAAGTCTGCGGAGATAGAGGAGAGCGTGGAAGAGTTGGACCTTGAAGAGGAGGCAGAAGAACCGATGCAGGAGGTCCTTGAAAGCGTACGCGCTCTCGCCGATGAGGTTAAGGAATTGAAGGAGACAGTTGTTGTTCGAGGTGAGAAGACCGAAGAGGCTCCCGAAGATGCCATTCGGCAGTTCCTCGAGTCGGAAGAGTACAAGAACGCAGATCCTTCTGAGAAAATGAGGATGCTGTGGGATTTTACAGAAAAGTATAAAGGAGGTGAAAAGTAATGTTGAATCCTATATCTGAACTTCGAAGGGCATTAGCAGAGAATACAGGCGGAGGCTACGAAGGTATTGCTGATATTCTGCCGAAGGAAGTTGATAAGATCATTACGCAGATGGTTGAACATCTTAACCCGCTAAGGCAGAATATACCTAGGAAGCCGGGTTCTGGAGCTGGAGTTTATATCAATCGCAGGACTCCTGGTTCTACTAAAGCCGCGTTCTATGCTGATACTGATTCTTTTGATGAGGAAACTGGTACTTATGAACAGGTTGAGTTCCTTTATAAGACCATCGGAACTCAAGGGAAAGTTACTCGTAAGGCACGCGCTATCGGCTCCAAGTACATTGATATTCTAACGGCTGAGATGGAGGCAAAAGCAGAGGATTTTAAGGATAAGGAAGAGTACGCTATTTGTTGGGGCGATTCTAGCGCCAACGCCAAAGAGTTTGACGGCTTGTACAAGCTGTGCGACTCTTCAAACATAATCCCCGCTGGTTCGGACAACACAGGTGGAGATCTAACTCTGGCACTGTTGGATCAGGCTTTGGACGCCATCCGTGGTATGCCTAGCTTGATTGTGTGCTCAAAGAGGACACGTCGAAGAATCAGAGCGTTGTTGCAGGCACAGCAGAGGTTTATCAATATGGTGAAAGTTAAAGGTGGATTCGAGGTTCTGAGCTACAACGAAGTTCCTATTCTGGTCAGCAACCAGATTCCGGATACTCAGCAGGTAAGCGCCAGCGGTGCTACGATTACATCTCTCACCGGCGGTAATTTGAGCACTTTGTTTGTAGTTGATACAAGCAAGGTGTTCATCTCTGAGCTAACTCCTTTGACCGTCCAACCTCTGGCCAAGGAGAGCAGCCAGTATGATAAGTTCGACATCTTCGCTGATGAGGTGTTGGTCGCCAGAGATCCTCAGGCTATTTCGTGCATTGTGGGCATTAGATAATTGACCTAGTTAAGAGGTAGTGTAAAAACCCCTAACGCATTAGCGTTAGGGGTTTTTTGTTGCTTCTTAACTAGTTGGTTCTTGCTTTTCTGAAGGATAGTTGGTAAAAAACTTACTATAAGTCTTTGTGGTGTGATAAGGAGGTTGTCGTGATAGAGTTAGAATACAAAGGACCTTATGAAGGTGAGTATTGGGAGATGCCCACGTACAGGGAATTGGTTCGAGTTTATAAAGGGCGCTGTAAAGTGAAGTATGAAGACACTGCACAAACTTTAGAGATGCACGGGTTTGTTCGAGTTACTAAAGATGAGCCAGTTAAGAAGGTTGAAGTATCTATAGACACTACTCCTGCTCCTTTACCAGAGTCAAGTCGAGAGCGCAAAGTGATTGAGATGTATAGAGACGGGAACGCTTCAGTCTCGATGATTTCCAAAACTTTACGAATGAGTAAGAAGAAAGTTGAGGAAATTCTCGAGACTTACAAAGCTTGCTTGAACGAGGGAGATAGGAATGTTTAAACAGGTCTACACCGGGAGTGAGGTAAGGTTACAGTTTGATTTCGTTGCGAACGGTCAAACTGTTCTTGTCTCACAACCTCAAGCAGATATTTTCGACCCTTTCGGGAATAAGATAGATGTTGTTGATCTTATTTTTTCTGGAGGACATTATTTAACTTATTGGACCGCCCCCTCTACTACGCTAGGGTCTTATGTTGCAGTTGGCCGTGGGAAGTATGGTTATGAGGATATTTTGGCTAATTCTCAAGTTAGGTTTGATGTTGTTTCGTCGTTGTCTACTGAGCTTGTTACGTTAGATGAGGTTAAGGAGTATTTACGTATAGACGACTTTTCTGAAGATTCTTTTCTCAGAGCTCTTCTTCTAGCTGCTTCGGCTGCTATTTTGGCGTATACACAGTTGAAGCTGGGCTCTGTTAGCGAAACAGAGCGTTGTTTCTTAAAGGGCGCCACCCAGTATGGATTGAGATACTTCCCTATTTCTGAGATTACTGAAATTAGGCTTAATGATGTAGATCTAGTCGAAGACTCTGATTATTTCGTAGAGTTGTCCACAGGTCTTATAAAGTTCTTTGCACCGCAGACCGGTTTCTTTGAGTGTACTTACACCTTTGGACTTTCCCAAATCCCCTCTCCGGTGAAACTCGCTTGCTTGAAACTCGTCGCCGCTCTTTACAACCTGCGAGAGTCTGAAGGTTTTTCCAGCCGTCGTTTATTGAGTAACGTGGAAAACTACTTAAGAGACGCGAAGATGGATGTAATGGCTGAAGTTAGGAGTTTACTCGCTCCGTTTAAACGTAAATTAGCTTAGTTGCAAGGAGGGTTATTATGATTACTGCTGTAACGTTTACGTCGGAAGATGTAGTCTCGTTTTTGAACACTGTACTACCTTTTCACATTGAAGGCATTCCTTTGGTTATAGTTGGACAAGACCAACGAGACCTTACTAAAGTCTTGAACTGCCGTACTTATGAGGGCGGGAAGACTTTTGGTAGAAAGTTGCTAGCTGGGCTAGAGAAGGTTGAAACAGAGTACTTTGTGTTCGTTCATCCGAAGGTGGTCCTTCCTAATTTGGATTTCCTTGGTGAAGCTTTGAAAGTTCTTTCCTCTCCTGAAGTTGGTTTCGTAGTTCCTGGGCTTCCTAAAGGTGCAGGACCACAGAGTTATAAGAGGAAAGATAAAGGAGCATTAGCTCGGATTGCTCCTTGGTGTTTTGCGTTTAGAACAAAAGAGGCTATTTCTCTGTTTGAGAAGGCCTCAAAGAAATTTCAAGATGAGCGCATTGTTCAACTCGTGTGTTACGAACTGATGAAACAAGGTCGTTTTAGTTATGTGTTCCCAATGTACACCTTGGACATGGAGGAAGACCTTAGTGATCAGAAGCTCGACTCGAGGTTTAGGACCGGTTCGTTGGAACCTGTGTTGATTTATCAATATCGCCAATCACAGGATGTACCCCCTGTCGCGAAATCCTTGTTCAAGGATATCATTGTTTGCACTCCACTAGACGTTCCTGACATAAGTCAGGGAAAGTTGATTTTTGTTCTAAGAGAGGGCGAGGATTTTGCCGATATTTTTACTCCTGAACAGCTACAAAGGATGTGCGACAATCCTGACCCGTTTGTTTTCGCGTATCAGTTTCCTGTACTGCGGACCTGGTCAGGGAACCGGTACTTGAAAGATCAAGTTACTTGGGAAATCAGAGCTTTTGCTTCTTTTGAGAAGATTGCCCCACGTATTTTGGTTAATCCTTACTATGGACAACAACTTCCTTATGAAGGGTTACGCCCAGTTAATGTGCCCATTATTAAGAAGGTCAGCGACCTGCCTGACAATTGCTCCATTGCGAGACTACGTACTCCTACCTTAACCATTGCAACGATTATGAAGGATGAAATGAAGAACCTTCCCACGTATTTGGGCACCGCCCTACCTTTTGCTCAGCAAGTGATTTTGGTGGACACCGGCTCCCAAGATGAATCTCCAGCTTTTGCAAAACGTTTTGGAGCTGAGGTGTTAGAAGCTAAATTGGATAAAGACTTCTCTAAAGTACGGAATTTGTACTTACAGAAGGCGAACGGTACTTGGTTGCTTCAACAGGATTTGGACGAGATTGTTGACTATAAGCAGATTTACGCAGTGATGATGGAAGCACCTGAGAATACAGACGCAGTCCAGCTCCAAGTTCATAATTTGACCCCTCAAGAGGGAACGGTAATTTACCAGGATGCTATTCGTTTGGTTAAGAACCCACAGACTTGGTACTACTCAAATCGAGTTCATGAGACGTTTGAACGTTGTGCTACTGAGGAGAATCGTGTTGTATCACGAGTTGATGATGTGGTGATTTACCACTTAGGATTTCTGTCCCCACGCATGAAGGAGAAACTCTCTTTTTACCGAGAGTTGATCAACATGCAGTTAGAGGAGGAACCGGAGAATCCCTTACCATACTTTAATCTCGCACTTGACCTGTTGAACGAATATGAGGAACACCCTGAGAATCTTGACGTAGCACTTAAGCTTCTCCTTCAAGCTACTTCTCTCCACCCAAGCTTTGCTCTTGCACAGTACGAAGTTTCGAGAGTATACTGTCAAAAAGCACTCGAGGCAATTGAGAGGACCCTTGAAGTTGTACCGCCTCACCATCCAATGGTAAATGCTATTAAGAAGGTTTATGGACCCTTGAAAGAGTATACTAAAAGGTATATTGTGAAATGACCAATCTCGTTGGCTTTCATTACAGGCGACGTATTTACACAGTTCGTCGGTATACTACTTGCATTGCAACGGAGTTGTCTTGTAAAAAGGGTGTTCCTACCGCCCTGAACATTTCGCAAATACACCCTGAGGCTACGCTGCGATTGACTTGGTTGGGAGATACTCCAAGTGTGTTGTGCACGTTAGTTAGTAACTCCGTGACCGAGACTCTCACTTTAACTAAATTCAGCGCTTCCCTTACGTCAAATAAGTTTCCCGGATTGGAGTACGTGACGTGTTCTCAAGACGGCTCTCTTTCGATTTACACTACCGAAGAGGTTGGTCTTGATGTAGGACAGGTTACTGGTGCGGTTTACACTGCTAGGAGAGCTATAGGTACGGATGAGTTCGGCCGTGTTACATTAGTCTCTTCGAGTGTGATGGTGTGTTTACCTGGAGTTGAAATTCGCGCTGACGACGTGTTGATTGATCAGGAAACGAACGAGACTTTTTCTGTAGTAGAGGCGCAGCAAGCTTTTGATCGTAGAGGCAAATTACATCATTGGGAACTTGATGTTGTGCGGATAAGAGAACGATGAGACTGTCGATTCGATTGCCTTCTGTTTCGAAAATCTTCGATGATCTTGAGAAGAGGAAGCAGAAGTCTGTCGATGTGATATTTGAAGAAATTGTTCGACTTGTTAGTGGTGAACCTCTTTCTAATGAAGAACTGCGCAGACGAGGACATCCTTACTCAAGACGACGGCCTACTAACTTGTCTCCTTTAGTTCATATTCGCACTGGGCGTTTGAAGACTTCAATTCGTAAGAAACGCGACGGAATTGCTTTTGACACTAGCAAAGCACCTCATTTGAAATATGTGGTTGAGGGTACAAGACGGATGATCCCCCGAGACTTCGTCGCAGCTGCTCTTCGGAAGGCTTCAGATCGACTGAAGGAGATTTGGGAGTAGAATAGTATGATTTATTTACACGAAGTTCAGTTAGATTTGAGTGGTAAGATCGAATCCATTCTAACAGACTTAGATCAGACTTATAGCTTAGGTTTGATCAGAGCTCCTGTGATAGTGTCTTCTTTACCAGAGGAACGCGTTACCCCTTCTACCTACTTGAAAATGGAAGAGGTTTCGAGTCAAGAAAAAGTTTTCTTTCGGTGTACGGGGACATTGCTCGTTGAATTATCTTTTGAAGTAGGCGAAGATTTAGCTTCGAGTTTGATTCGGAAGTTAAGCAATAAGTTGCAAGATCAGTTGGAACGGAGAAATAATACTATTCACACTTACTATTCAGGTAACGTTAAAAGAGTTACATGGTCTCTTCCTAAGGAAGAGATGATTAGAACGATTAAAGTTGAGTTCGAGGTGCAGGGCATTGAGCAACCAGTCTAATGTTTGGAAATGTTCAAGTTGTGGGGCTGTTTTAGGTTACCTAGATGGTACAGACATCTTGCGTATTAAGTATAAGGACCTATACTTTTACGTGAACGTTATAAGAGGAGCTTCGTTGATAAAATGCTTGTGTCGTAAATGCGGTAAAGTTAATGAAGTTATGGCGAAGGCGATGAAGATGAGCGAACCTGCTGTGATCGAATTGGAGAAGTACTTGTAGTGTGTTGGAGTTGTTGGGTACATACTTAACTTGAGGAGGTGAGAATTGTAAATGAATACGCCAACTTATAACACCAAGCGCCTGAATTAGCTCGGGCCCCTAACTAGTAATAGTTAGGTGAAAAGCTCGCTTGGTCAGGGAAGCCTAAGTCCAGTTTTGGATATGGTAACCCTGAGGGGTTAGATTCGAAAGAATCGAAGCCCTGCAGAGACT
>Ga0190304_1000197_pt1 | contig 28223 bp, 35 predicted proteins | sample 48700712_MG_FD_161670 | JGI IMG/M metagenome (GOLD analysis project Ga0190304, IMG submission 161670) | Hydrothermal vent sediment bacterial communities from Southern Trench, Guaymas Basin, Mexico - 4870-07-1--2_MG | ecosystem: Environmental > Aquatic > Marine > Hydrothermal vents > Sediment ...
TTGAGACACAAAATCCACGCAGTGATTTTGGTCTGGGTTTATGGATTGGAAAATTTTGAAAAATTTTGAGACACAAAATCCACGCAGTGATTTTGGTCTAAGTCGTGGTTTCAAAAACAGCCTATGAAGTTAGTTTAATTGAGTGGGCGATTACCCCTAAACAACATCGAATTTCTTTTTTAAAATACTAGAAAATACCATAGTAAAAATCAAATAAAACCAAAACCAACTAAGGAATCCAAAGAACCTCACAGGTGCTCCAGTAGATACTTCTAATATATCAAAAAAATCATAAAACCATCTAAACAATAAAACAAAAGGAATACCCGTATAAACAATTGTCCTCATTCCAAGTTTCATTTGTTTAGGCATCAATTCCATCATTTCTTTTTGAATCTCCATTGATTTTTTAGGATCATTTCTATTTTCTTTAGATTTATCTTGAAGTTCTTTTTGTAATTTTTTAATTTTTCTTAGTTCTTTTTGATTTGTAGTATATTTTTGAAGAACAGTAGTTATAACTGACAGAATTAATGTAATAATAATCATACCAATTGTTAAATTCCAATTTAATAATCCTCCTAAAGTAGGATCTAAAATGGTATGAATTATCTTTCTTAACCAATCCCATTTTTCCCAATTGAATGCAATTAACATTGTAACAAAAAAAACTATTGCAATAATTCTAAAACTTCCTTCTTTGTTTTTTGTCATTCTACACTAAATTTTTTTTACTTTATAAATTTATTTAAATATTCCCCATGAATTTCCTCATGGCAGGATTCATATCAGTCATATGTTGTTGAGCAATATTTTGATAGAACTGGAACATAATCATAATTACTAATAAGATTGCTGTCCCTGAAACTAATGCACCAAGTAAATTAGTAAATGAAGCTAATAATCCAATTGCAGCTCCACCCATAATTGTTAAGGGCATTACATATCTGTCTAAAATTGATTCTAAAATTCTAATATCCTGTCTAAACCCAGCAACTTGCAAGCCAGAAGAAGCAATCTTTTTTGCCTGAGCTTTTGCATCCATTCCTGAAGATTTAACCCAGAATACACTAAACATGGTACAAAGAATTATGAATGAAATCATATGTATCACTCCTTGTAGAATATATCTTGGTAATAATCCTCCCCGAATTGCCAATTCTAAAATATTCACATGACCCAACCAAAAGGATAATCCAGATACAGCTTGACCATTAGAAAAATGTCCGAGCCAAGTGGCATGACCTAACCAATTTTCCAAAAGCCCCCCAAATAATTGTAAATTGGCAATTAATGCAGCAGCTAAAATAACTGGAATAACTGAAGCATAAAAGAAAGACAAAGGCCATTTAACCCCATATCCTCTCACTTTACCATAAGATAAAGGAATTTCCACTTTCAAAGATTGGGCCCAAACAACCGCTAAGAAAATTAAAACAGTAACTACCAATGCTGCAAATGCAGATACAAATTCAATAGGATACCTATTAATGATTGATTGGATTAAAACTAAAATTTTTCCTGAACAAGGAGTATTTGAAAAATCAAGTAAACAATTTGCACCTTGAGTACCAATAAATTGGAAAGCACTCGTAATTAATCTCCAAGCAACTCCTGCCGCAATAAATAGACTAACTCCAGATCCAAATCCCCATTTTTCACAAAGTTCATTCATATAATATATTGCAAGTCCACCTAAAATTAATTGCAAAATAACAATTCCCTTAAATCCCGGTATAGCTTGAAGACCATTCATCAAAACATAAACAACTGCTTCAAAGATGATAAAGAAAAATACTAATAATTTTTGTAAACCTTGAAAAAATTTCTTACCTTCAACAGTTGAAGTATCAATGTTAATAATTTCAGCACCAGTTAATAATTGTAAAATAATGGAAGCCATTACAATTGGACCAATTCCCAAAGAAATAATTGAACCAAAATCTGCACCCATAATTGTTGCCAAATATTCAAATCTACTAAGAGCATTAGCACTCAATCCAAACAAAGGAATATTTGCTAAAATAAAAAATGCACCAAGCACAATCAAAGTCCATTTAAGTTTAACATTAAAACTAAGTTTCTTTTCCTCCGGCTTTGTAAGCTCTGGAATAAACTGAAATATCTTTTTTAAACCCATATAATAAATATATAAAATTAGTTTTTAAAGGTTGTTGATATTGACGATAAAGATTTATTATTTCCTCTTATTTTTGATTTATTTTTTATCAAGATGTTAAAAAAATCATTTCGTAGCATTTTTTTGCATATGAGAAATTATTTTTTTAATAGTGGTGACAAAAAAACAAAAATTTACTCTTTCTTATTAAAAGTTACCATCGGAGTTTTAATCTTTTTAACTTCTTTAATAATAATTTTTCCACCAGCTTTTTCAATTTTTTCAATAGCCGATTTTGAAGCTTCTAAACAAGTTACAATTAATTTATTTTTAATTTCTCCATTTCCAAGAATTTTGTAATTCTTTAAATCAATAATCCAAGAATCTCCTTTCTTTATTCCAAACTTTTCAATCTTATTTTGAATTTCTCCAACATTGATTCTTTGTCTAGTATCTCTCTTAGTTCCTCTAGAAGTTACACCTTGTTTACCAAAATAATTATGTCCATATAATTTTTGAATTAATGTTTTTTTATGATCTGCTCTTTTACCAGTACCACTCATACCAATTCCTCCTCGACAACCTGAACCCCGCTTATTTTTTCTAGCCCCAGTTCCAGCTGTACCCATTCCTTTTCCTTTAATTCTCGACGATTTTTTTCTTTTTACTGTTTTCATTTTTATAACATTCTTAAAATTAATTTATCTATTTCTTTGTTTTCACCTAAAAGACCTTTAGGATAATGTAATTTCATATTAGCTCCACCACGAGGAGGATGTAATCTAAAAAAAGGTTTAAGATTTCCTTCTTTGTCTTTTTGTCCTCTGACTTCAACTAATTTTTTATAAGTGTCTTCAGAAATTTCTCCAAAAGAAACAAAATTTCTAACACTTTGAATCATCCCAATTTCAACTGCAGTGGGATTTTCAAAAACTTTTGTAGCAAATTTTCTTCTAATTTTTAATCTATCTAAAGTTTCCTTAATTCCACTATTCAAACCAACTTGACCTTTAATTCTCACTACTGCTATCATTCAAAATTACCTCTTGATTTATTTTGGATGAACGAAAATTTTATATCTCTTTTCATTTTTTATTTCCCCTATTCGTTTTTTCTAAAGCATCCATACAAGCTTTAACTGTATTAAAAGTAGTTCTAACTTTTCCAAAAGTTTGAGAATAAACATCTTTAATTCCTGCCAATTTCAAAAGTTTCTTTAATTCTTTAGCAACAACCAATCCAGTTCCCTGAGGGGCTGGAATTAATTTAATTCTTACGCTTCCAGATTTACCCTCAACTTCAAAAGGAATTGAGTGAGGTTCATCACAAGAACAATCAAAAGCAGAACATGCCCTTTTAATTTTAATTAAATTTAATTTAGCTTTTCTAGTAGATTTATCTCTTGCAGGTAAAGTTTCATGAGATTTTCCAAGCCCTAAACCAATATGTCCTTTTTCATCACCTACAACAGCCATAGCAGCAAAAGTTAAAACTCCTCCTTCTTTAGTAATTCTTTGAGTTTGTCTCCAAGCTCTTCTTTTTCCACCACCAAATTTACCTTTAGCTTGACCTATTAAAATTAAATCAGATTGAACATTAATCAAAGAATCCACAATTTCTGGTTCTAAGATTTTTTGATTTTTTTCTAAAATTTCATCAATATTTTTTATTTTTCCATCTTTAACATCTTTTCCTAATTTTGTTTTAGGAACCCAAGCAGCCAAAAGCTCTTCACGAGAAACTTCATTCCTTCTTCTTCTCTGAGGTTTTCCATTATTTTTTTGTTCTTCTTCTTTTTTTTCAAATTCTTTAGTAATTTTTGCATTCACTTCTTTTTCAATAGCTTCCATCTTATTCTCTTCTTTCTCAATCATTTTTTCACTCACAACTTCTGCATTCTTAGTTTCTTCCATTACTTTTTCTTCCGAAACTGTTTCATATGCCTCAGCTGTTTTTTTGCTCGCTGCATCAATTTTTGCGGGTACACTTTTAGGTGCAATATCTTCTACCATATTATTCTACATCCATTTTTGATTTAATTTCATTAAAATATTTACTAAAATCTTCTTTTAAATTTTCACCTTTAATTCTTTTTTCCTCGGGAAATGATTCTTCCTTACAATTAATTTCAATTCCTCCATCAATTAAACCTTTCAAAAATGAGAAAAGTTTTGTTTTATGTAAAGTTCTAAGCATACCAAAATCCATAATTGGTGTTTCTAATTTTTGTTTTTGAATTTTTTTAGCCATTAAATATCCTGTCAAATAAGCAGCAGTAATTGACTTTAAACTTCCTTTAAAAGATTCAGGCCAACCATATTTTAATAAAACTTTTGAAGTAATACCCATAATTGCTTTATCTTTAGCTTCATTACTTAAAACATATTGTGAAATAATATATTTATTAGTTTTTCTAAAAACTAATCTAGGTTTTTCACTTTTTAACATTTTAAGTCTAGTCAAATAATCTGTTTTATTTTCTCTTCGTCTTCTTTTTTGTATTGTTTTCATCGTCTTAATTCCTCAATATATAATTTTAAATTCGCCTTACTTTTAAACGCTCTGTTTCTAATTCTTTTTCTAATTTCTTTGCCTTCTTCATCGTTCAATTTTCCTTGTTTTTTCATTTCTTGAACATAGCTTCTTAGTTTTCTTGTAATAATTACATATTCCTGTTTTCGTTTATTAACTTTCTTTTTAATTTTTCCAGTTCCACGTTTGTTTTTTCTTTTAGTATTTGTTTTTCTTCCTTTAATAGGTTTAATAATAATTGCACCACTAACAACAAGATCTCTAATATCTTGTTTTGTAATAGCTTCTTTAATTTCTTCAAGTCTTGCTCTAACGAAAGTAATTCTATCTTTCCCAACTTTCATTGTTTTTGCAGCAAGATTTCTTTTATTTAGATTCATTTTCTTTTTTCTTTGGTTCTTGTTTCAAGGACCCATTCTGAGATTTTACTTCAGAGACTTTATTTAATTTTTTCAAAAATGCCTCAATATTTACATTTTTTAATTCAATTTTCATTTCTTTTGCTTTTTTAACAATTTCAATTTTCTTTTTAATGCCAACATTTCCAACAATACCAATATTTTCTTCACCAATTTTTGCTAAATCATTAATATTCATTACAATAATTGGATTTTTTTCTTCAATAGTTCCTCTAATTTTTTTGTCAGATCTATAACCAATACTTACAACAGGAGCATAACCTCTTCGCTTTTCTCTCATTTTATTATCTCTTCCTGTTGGTTTTCTCCAACTAGCTTTCTTTCCTTTACCTTTTCCAAATTTTGAAAATCTTTTAGCATCTCGTCTTAAAAATTTAATCATTTTACATATCCTTCCCACATTTATTTATAATATAAACTCCATCTTGGAAAATTCTTATATCTCTTTTTTTGATTTTTGTTGCAGTTTCAAAATTTGCAGCAGCTTGCCCTGCAATTTCTTTATTTACAGATTTTATTGTAATAATTTCTTTTCCAATATCTAATTCAGCACCTTCGGGAACTTTAAGTTCTCTATTAATTTTTTCTCCAAGAAAGTTTTTAATGATAACTTTATTTCCTTCTTGTTTAATTGTAAAAGGAAAATGTCCAAAACAAACCTTTAATTTATATTCAAACTTTTCCTGAACACCTTTAATCATATTTTTAATATGTGCAGCAATTGTATTCATCATTTTCTTTTCAGTTTTTGTAGAAACTTTACTTCCTAAAATAATTTTTTTATCTTTAATTTCAAAATTCAATCTTCCAAGATTAAACATTCGTTTATTTTCTCCTTCAGTTCCTTTTATAGTTAATTCATTTTCTTCTAAAAAAGCTTCAACACCTTCAGGAATTTCAATTTCTACAAATAATTCTTTTTTCATTATGTTTTTTTGCTTACAAAAAATGTTTATACAATCTTTTCATTTTTTAATAAAAAAATGCAATTAAACAACCTCCAATTTGTTCTTCTTGAGCTTCCTCATGTGTCATTAAACCTTTATTTGTTGAAATAATCATAGTTCCTATGTTTCTTGCAGGAAGATATCTCCTTCGATATTTTTCAATTTGAGATTTATCACAACTAAATCTTGGTTTAATTGATTTACATTCAGTCAAATCACCAATTGTAATTTCAATAGATTTTTCTTTACTATCAATTTTATATTTTTTAACAGCACCTTTTTGTTTCATAATTTTTAAAATTTCAATTAGCATATTTGAAATTATTTTAACTTTAATAGTATTCTTTCTAGCTCTCTTCGCATTCTTCATCATATTTAGTGCATCAGCAACAATATCGTGACTCATTTTTTATTTTCTCCTTGAATTTTATTTTCCATTTTAACTATATTTTTTAAACCCAATTTCCGTAGCAATTTCTCTGAAACAATGTCTACAAAGGTTAAGACCATATGACCTTATATGTGCTCCATGTCTCTTACATCTTTCACACTTTCTTGAAGCCACTCCAATTTTTCTTTCCTTTGGCTTACAGTGTTTAAGATATTTTGCCTTTATAGCAGGTTTTGCATTTAATTGTTTTAACATTTTTCTCCAATCACTTGCACCAGGCATTCTTTTTTCTACATTATTTTTATATTCCATTTTAATTGAATTGTGTTTGGAAATGGTCTTCCATAAATTTAATTATTTCTTCTCTCGTAATAACTTGTCTTTTTGGAATTTTTCCCTTTTTAATTTTTTTTAATCTAACTCTTCTACCAGCTCTTTTGAAAACAATTGTAACATCAAATCCCATAATTCCAATATCCCTATAATATTCCATACCAGGAATTTCAATATACTCTTTAATTCCAAATGAAAAATTATTTTCACTAATTTGTTTTTTCTTCAAAACATTATCAATTGAAATTAATAATTTTTTTAATAATTCCTCATAATCTTTTCTTAGTGTAACAACACAACCTGTTTCTAAACCAGGTCTAACCCCCAATGCAGGAATTCTTTTTCTTGATTTTGTTTTTGTTGGTTTTTTATTTGTCAAAATTCCTAATAATTTATATCCTTTTTCTAAATATTCTCCAGTTCCACCTACACTTAGTACAATTTTTTCAATTTTAATATTTCTCATAACATTATCTTTCATTTTGCTCTCAGTAAAAATCTTTGAAAAAGATTTTTCGAGGTATACCCTCGGGTGTCCATTATATTTAATTTATTAACTATCATTTTCCTATCACCATTAGTTGTTTAATTAAAACGTTAAATTTATCTTCTTTAGTTTTAACTTCAGCCATTTTTAATTCAGGTATAATTTTTTCAATTGTTCCTTTTAATCCAGCATGTTTACCACCAATAACCAAAACAGGAGATTTTTCCTTTAATGGAATATGTTTACTAATTTTCTTTTTTTCTAAATCAATAATAACAGAATCATTAACTTCACATTTAATATCTGAAATATAATTTCTGCCATCCCCTAAATTTAATTGTATTTTTTTATTTTTCAACGATTTTTTCTCAATGATTTTAGCAATTTTTATTTTGGCATCTTTTTCAGAAATTTCTTCTAAATCATATTTTCCTTTTTCTGATAAAATAATTCTATAATTTTTCTTTGAAGGAATAATTGTTAAAATATCAAATAACTCTAAACATTTTTTTTCATCATTAACAAGTTTATTGGAAATCATTAAATGTTTCATATGAATAGCTTTTTTGACTTCTCTTCTATTTTGTGTAATTTTTAACATATCCCGAAGTACAATTAAAATTGGAACTCCTTTTGAAGTGTTTTTCACTACAAATGTTGTACCTTTTCTTGCTATTGGCCATTCTTTTGGAACTGCATGCCTTTTCAAGTGACTCATTTAAAATTACCTCGCCGTTTATTTTGAATGAACGAAATTTTTTGATTTATTTTCATTTTTTATTCTCTTTAATTTTTCTTTCTTTATTTACAGATTTTTCTGCCTTTTTAGATGTTTTGTCCTCTTTTAAGAGTACCTCATTAGAGGTTTTCGCGCCGGGAACAGAGTGAGGCGATACACCTTTCTTAGGTGTTATTTTTTGTTTAAATCTTTTTTTATCTCCCGTATCCAATTCAATAATTTGTAAATTTGAAGTTCGTAAGGGAACATTAACTTTAGATCCATCTTGTTTCTTTGTTTGAATATTTTCAATATAAACTTTTAATTGTTTAATTAAAACTTCAATAATTTTCCCCTCTTTACCTGAATATTTTCCCCTCATTATTTTAACTTTATCCCCTTTTCTTATTATTACATTTCTTGTATCATATTTCTTTCTCAAATCTTTTGATAAATTAACACTTAATGATTTTCTTTTTTGATGTAATGGAGCATTAGCTACATATTTTCTTTGTTTCCTTGGTTGAGAGCTTGCTATCCATTTATTTGAAAATTCTTTCTTCATCTTAATATACCATTGAAGCAATTTTGGCTACTTGTGGCCATCGCTCCATTATCTCCTTTGCAATAGGTCCTTTAATTTGTGTTCCTTTTGGATTACCTTTATCATCTTTCAATAATGCAACAGCATTATCTTCAAATGCAATTCTTTCTCCATTTAATCTTCTCCATGATTTTTTTTGTCTAACTAAAACAGCATCAAAAACTTTTCCTTTCATATCTGGTAAACCCTTTTTTACAGAAACTTTAACCCAATCTCCAACTTTAGCACAAGTTTGTTTACCTTTCGTTCCTTTACCATGTTTTACTGAAACAATTTTAACAACTTTTGCCCCACCATTGTCTGCTGCAATCATAATTGCACCAATATTAATTCCCGCAGTTGTTCGAGCACTTACTGCTTTCATTTGGACTCCTCCGAAATACAACTCCATGAAAACCTTCTCTCGGACCTACTTGGTTGATTTGCTTTCATTTAATATCCTCAGCATTTTTTAATTTTTCAATAACCACAAAGTGGATTATTTTACTTAAAGGCCTACATTCTTGAATTTTAATTAAATCTCCTAAATTGATTTCTTTCTCCATACATTTTGGAAGTCTTGCATGAACCTTCGTTTTTGATTTTGCATATCTTTCATATTTTCTAACATGAATCATTCTTTCAAATTCAATTGCAATTCTTTTATCATGTTTACTTATCACAATTCCTTTGAAAGTTTTTCCTCTTGATTTAAGACCACCATGAATTGGACAATCTTTATCATTGCAAGTTCCAACTATCTCTGTTTTGCCCTTTTTTGAGAGTACACCTTTAGGTGCTGTTTTCTTTATTTCTGTTTTTTTCATTTTTTTTGTCATTTTTAATCCTCAATTGAGTCTCCATCAAATCCTAATTTTACAAGGATTGATTTCGCTCGTTTAGTATGATCTCCTTGAAGTTCAATTACCCTATCTTTTGATGTACCCCCGCAAGCAAGCTCATTTTTCATGCTTTTTGAGATTTTTTTTACATCAATAGAGTTGTCGAACCCTTTAATTACAGTAACGATCTTTCCATATCTTTTTCTATCGGTCGTTACCTTGATTCTTTGTGAGCTTTTTACTATTTGCTCACAAACACACGCTGGTTGTGGTAAACCACATTTTGGACATATTTCCATGATTATTTAATTGTTAACAATCTCGCGATTGCTTTTTTTATTTCTCTTGTTTTTGAACTAGCACCTTGTGCACTGGCTTTAGCCCTTGATTTAATTAATTCTAATTTTAATTCTTTTACTTTCTTCTCTTTCTCTTCCTTCTTCATATCTTTAATATCTTTTGCTTTTAATACTGCCATTTTATTTCTTTTTTATCTTTTTATTTTTTTCAGGTTTATTTACTTTTTCCATATTTTCTTTCAATTTTTCAATTAATTTATCAGTAATCACAATTCTATCTTTTAATATAGCATCTGGAGATAAAATACTAACCTTAATTCCAACAGTTCCAGGTTTTGTTTGAGCAACTGCTTTAGCTCTATCAACAGCATTTGCAGTATCTCCTGCTTTTTTCAAATAACCTTGAGCGAATCTCCAAGATCTGGCTCTCGAACTTGGTAATTTTCCCCCAATCCTAATCTCAACACCAAGAGCACCAGATTTCATAATTCTTTGGAGAGTTCTGTAACAAATAACTTTAAACTTTAACGGACCGAATCTTTCTAAGCCCAAAGCAATATCATCTGCAGTTAATTGAGCATCAAAATCTGGTTGAGTTATTTCATCAATTTCAATGTGTGGATTTTCCAATTTGAAATTTTTCTTTAACATTTGAGTTAATTCTTCAATTTTTGCTCCTTTTCTCCCAATAATTAACCCTGGTTTATTAGTTGAAATAATAATTTTTTCTCCTACGGGAGTATATTCAATTCTAACTTTACTAATTTTACCTTTACCAAGATTTTCTTTGACACTTTCTCTTATTGCAAATTCTTCTTTTTTAAATTTAACTGTATTTTTTTCTTCCATTTTATGCCTTCACCACCCTTTCTTTTTTTGAAGGTACATCTTGGTGCTTTTTATTTTTTATTTTTTTAATTAATTTTTTTTGAGTACATAAAATTTTTATATTTGATCTTTTTTTCATTCTTCCCCCTCTCCCATAAACACTAGTTCCCTTATTTGCAAAAGCTTCAGTCACAATTGGATCTTCAACATCATGTTGCACCACATTTCCTTGTAAACTTTTTAACAAAATAATAAATTCTTTTGATGCTCTTACTGGAAATCTACCAGACATCATTTTTCCTTTTCTATGAGGAATTTCTCCTTTCATTGGAACAGCTCTTGCCAATCTTCCAACTGCTTTCAAATCTTCTATTGCTTTTTCAATTGGTTTTTTCTTAATAAATTTACAAATTGCAATTGCAACTTTTGTTGAAACAGGAACATTTTTAACATTAATAAAGGTCGAAGTTTTTTTAATTTTTTTAACTTCAATCTTTTTCTTTTTTTCTTTTTTTACCTCGGATTTAGCTTCTTTTTTGCTCTCGCTGTCAGATTTTAGGGGTGCAGTTTCAATTTTTTCTTCTTCACTCTTTGCAATTTGTTTCTTTTCTCCCTTTTTCTTTATCGGAGTAGTTTCAATTTTTTTATTCACTGGAGTTTTAGTTATACTTTGCTTTTTTGCTTCAGCCTTCCCTATTGGTTTTTCAGTATTTGTTCCTGCCATTTTATCTTTTTTTCTTCTCCTTTACATGTCTTGTTTTTGCTCTAGTGGGTGCAAATTCACCTAATTTATGACCTAGCATTTCAATTGTTATATCTACAGGGATGAAATCTTTACCATTATATATCTGAATTCTATTCTCAATTAATCCAGGCACAATAACCAAATCTCTTCGATGTGTTTTTACAGATTTTTTACCTTTAGCAATTTTAGCATTAACTCTTTTTACAAAATTTTCATGTTCTTGGAAATTTCTAAGAACAGTTCTTCTTTGTCTTGATCTTAAAAGTTTAGCGAATTCTCTAACATCAAGAGTTTTCAACTCTTCAACTGTTTTTCCTTTAAACATTAATTCTTTTTTCTTTACTTGCATATCTAGTTCCATTTTTGTTATTTCCTCTTCCCTGTTCGTCTTGGCCTAATTAATCCAACTCTTCTACCTGGAGGAGCATTCCTTTTAGCAATCTTACTTTTGGGATTTTTAGCTCTACCTGAACCGAAAGGATGATCAATTGCATTCATCTTCACAGCTGAAGTTCTTGGCCATAATTTACTTTTAGTTTTTTTAATATGGTATTGTTTGCCTGCTTTAACAATTGGTTTATCAATCCTTCCTGCACCAGCAATAATTCCAATGATTGCTCTACAATTTTGGTTAAATTTTTTTTCTTTTTTTGAAGGCATCAAAACATAAACAAATTCTCCAACTATTCTGTTTACAGTAGCATAATTTCCTCCTGCTTTAATATATTTTCCGCCATCATTTGGTCTTGATTCAATACAATAAATTTTTGTTTTTACTGGAATATCTTTCAATTTCAAAATATTTCCATTCTCAATTTTTCCATTCTCAAAATAAATTTTTTGACCTTCAACCATAAGTTTGAAAGAAGGGACATAAAATGAACCTTTTTCTGAATTAATTTTTGCAATAGGACAAGTATGAGCACCAGAATTTAATAATTTAACAACTCTTCCTTCCCCAGTCAAATTCGCAAGGATTTGTAACTTATGATTAAAGGCTTTCTTGCTAACTTTATAAGTTGAAGTTGCTCTTCCACGTCTTTGTTGAATAATTCTTTTTCCCATTTTACATTAATCCTAATTTAGTAGCTACATCAATAGCTAATGTGTCACCTTTTAATTTAGCATATATATATTTTTTATTATTTCTAATTAAAGTTCTTATCTTAACAATTTTCACATCAAATAATTCTTCAATTTCTTTTTTAATTTCAGCTTTATCTCTAATTTTTGAAGTAACAAATGTAATTACATTATCTCTTTCAATCATCATAACAGCCTTTTCAGTCATTACGGGTTTCATTCAAAATAACCTCCGCATTTTTTTTGGATGAACGAAAATCTTCCCTCGGACCTACTTGGTTGATTTACTTTCATTTGAATTTTGCCTCCAAATCTTTGATTGCAGCCTCAGTATAAACAGTTAATCTTCCAGGTCCACCTACAGCTAAATCAGTAATACCAACAGTATTTGCAGTTTTAACATCGAAAGCAGTAATTTTAATCTTCTCATCATTTCCAACAATCAATAACAATCCTAAATTATTCTTGTATTTTCTTCCTCTTAATTTTCCTTTTCCGCTTCTAATAGTTTTCTTTTGTAAGGCCAAAGCAAATAATGTATCTCCTAAAATCTTTTTCAAACTTGAAATTAAATCTTTAGATTTTAATGTAATAATTTTTGATTCAACAATGAAAGGTAAATTAGTAATTTTTTGATCTTCTAAAGTAGCATATCTTTTAACAACCCATTCAGGAGAAATAGTTGCACTCAAAGCAGATTGTAAAGCTAATTTCATTTCTTTTTTATTAACTCTTGCTAAACCTAACCTTGATAAAATTTTTGGAGCATGAGCTCTTCTACCACCACGAGTATTCGGTGAAGTTGCACCAACCCAATTAAATTGAGAACCTTTCCTAGTCATAATTTTTCTTGGAATTCTTGAAATTCCTCGACCATATTGGGATTTCCAAACTTTTCTACGATGATTTAACTTACCACTAGCAGAATATTGCCTTCCAGCAACAGGATTGGGAGCATAAGGTTGTTGAATTTTTTTAGCTTCAATAACTTTTTGAATCAAATTAGCTCTAATAGATTCACTAAAACAATTAGGCAAATTAATTTCCTTTTCTTGTTTTCCATTTATTGTATATAATTTTGTTTTCATTTTATCTTAATTCTACCAATTTATATTCTTTTTTACTTTGTTTTTTAGTAGGTCGTAAAGGTTGAGTTAAAACAACTTGTCTTTTAGCTGCACCTTGAACAGAACCTTGAATAATAATATAATCCGCTTTAATATCTCCATAATTTTTAATATTTTTAATTTTTCCTTCTGGTTTTCCTAAATCAACTATTTTATGATTATAATGTGTTCGTGTAAACATACCTAATTGTCCAGCCATTGGCACTCTAAAAATAACTCTTGCAGGATGCCATGGACCAATTGTTCCTGGTCTTCTTCGTCCTTTTTCTGATTTGGCTCTTTTTAATTTAATTCCAAATCTTTTAACAGGGCCTTGTAATCCTTTACCTTTAGTTAAACCTCTAACATCAATTAATTGATCTTTATCGAAAATATCTAAAATAGAAATTTCCTTTCCTAAATTTTCTTTAATATAAGCTAATTTTTCTTCATATGAACCAGTCAATCCAATTTCAATCATATCGGGAGTTTTCTTAATTCCAGCTTTTTTAACCAATGAATATACAATAATTCTCAAATCATCAAATTCACCTTCAAAAGAATCTAATTTCTTTTTACTATCTTTAGGCAATTTAACTTTCTTCTTTAATTCCTTATCTAAATTTTCAGATAAAACTTCTCCAAAAACTTTTCCATTTTTATAAAATCTAACTGAGAAAATTTTCATTTGAGGACATTCAAGAATTGTCACAGGAATAATTTTTTGTTTACCTTTAGTCATAGAATGTTCAGTATCATCTTTAACCAATGCAGAAGCCATTCCAGCTTTATATGCAATAAATCCTTTCAAAGTTTTTCCAGTCTTAATAGCTTTCCAGTTGATACTAGGTAAAAACTTAGCAGCCCTTTTTCTAGGCCAAAATTGCAGGCTTCCTTTTCTTGGTGATTTACTTGTTGGCATTTTTTAATATCCTTGAATTAACATATAAACCTTAAGAAATAATTTCGATTAAATCGAGGATTATTTTTACACTCATAGGTTTCAGAGTCAATCCGTATCTATAGATTAAATTCTAATCTATAATGAATTAGATAAATTTAGGTTTATAAAAGTTTGTTTTTAATTACGCAGTAAATTCATACTATTTCTTACATGACTCACAATTATTTAAGCAGTAAATTCATATTCTTTAACAGTCTCAACGCCATCAATTTTACTAATTCTAATAATCTTTCCCTGTTTCTTAGCCAACTCTCGAATTTTAGCAAAATCTTTTTCTTCAGTTTCAGGTATAATTATTTTTTCTACAAAAATTGTATGATTTATTTCAGCAAGTTTGAAATCCTCTTTTTCAAAAACAAAACTAGAACCAATTGCTTTATCAGTTGTAAATAATTTACAAGCATCAGTTTTAGGCAAGTCTCCATTTTTTCCAGGAACACCCATCTTAGGAGCTTTAGGTTTAATTTTTAATTTGTCTCCTTTTACATCAAAAGTCAAAGCACAAATAGCTTTTGGAAATTCATCCAATAATTTAATTATTTTATCTCCATTCATTTCAGTATCAAGAAGATATCTTTTAACACCTTGAAATTGTTTTTTATCAGTATAATCTAATTTCCCTTCCAAATCAGAAGTAGCAATAACTGCTCCAATAACTTTTGTAGATTCAGAACCTAACTTCTCAGCCATAATCCTAACCATTTCATTAATAAATTCACCAGTTCCATTGATTGTATATTTATCTTTAGCTTTTTTAACTTTTAATACTGCTCTATTTTTGAAAGTTCCCTTAGAGAATTTTTGAAATTGTAAATGAACCAAATCATCCTCTTTTTTATCCACAATTTTTTTTATAAAATTCATAAATTATAATATCAAATTCATATTATAAATCTTTTTATGTTTTTTATGCAATTATTAATCACTCTGCCTAAAATAAATTACCAATACAAATTTATTTTGGTCTCATTTTTACTGAATTTTCAATTAATTTGGAAACAACTTCTTAAAAATAATTATTATATTTACAAAAATCTTACATTAATTACTTATTCTAAATTTCCGAGACTCTACATAAATAAGATTATTTACTTTGGAAAATTTTTGTATCCTTTTAGTATCTCTTTTGGAAATCACTTCGTGAAATTTATTTTTTTAATTCATTGTTTTTTATTAAAAACCTTTATTAATACATTCTTATTATGTATATTAGGTGAAAACATGGATAAAGAATATTGGAGACGTATAATTTCAACAGTAATTCTTTTAATTTTAGTCATATTATCATTTTTTCTATTAAAGCCAATTTTATCCTCAATAATCATTGGAATAATTTTAGCATTTTTATTTAGGCCCCTTTATCAAAAAATTAATAAAAAAATAAATTCCAAAAATTTAGCAGCAACACTTGTTTCAATCATATTAGTTTTATTAATCTTAATCCCTTTATGGTTTTTAACTCCCATAGTAATAAATCAATCAATTCAAATATTTATATCTTCTCAAAATATAGATTTTGTAACTCCTCTTAAAAATTTCTTTCCCTCAATTTTTTCTTCAGAAATTTTTTCAAATCAGATTGGATTAACCATCCAAGAATTTGTAACAAAAACAACAAGTTCAATTATGACTGGATTAGCAGATTTAGTTTCAAATTTTCCAACTCTCTTCTTGAAAACATTAGTAATATTATTTACTTTCTTTTTTATATTAAGGGATAACGATAAATTTATAGAATACATTCAAAGTGTTTTACCTTTTTCAAAAGATATTGAAAAGAGATTATTCAAATCTTCAAGAGATATAACTTCTTCAATTCTTTATGGTCAAGTTATTATTGGAGTTTTACAGGGTATTTTTGTAGGTCTTGGTTTTTTTATTTTTGGAGTTAATAATGCTTTATTTTTAACTTTGGCTGCTTGTCTTGCAGGAATATTTCCAATTATCGGAACGACAATAATTTGGGTGCCTGTTGTAATCTTTTTATTTGTGGGAGGTTCACCAATTTCTGCATTAGGAATTATTTTCTTTGGATTAATATCTATTTTTTTAGAAAATGTGGTTAAACCAAATTTTGTATCAAAAAGAACAAATGTGCATTCTTCAATAATTCTTTTAGGGATGGTAGGAGGATTATTTATGTTTGGTTTTTTGGGATTTATCCTTGGTCCTTTGATTTTAGCATATCTTTTAATTATCTTGGAAATATATAGAGATAAAAAAGCACCAAACATTTTAATTCATTCTCCAAAAAAGCATAAATATAAAAAACAAAATATATAATTCTTAATAGGGGTGAAAAATGGAATTAAGAGTAAAAACATCTAATTGGTCTGCAGGTTTGCCTGTAGCTATGTTAAATAGAAAAACTGCTGAAAATTTAGGAGTGCATCCAGGAGATAGAATAACAATCAAAACAACCTCTAAAAATCCAAAAGAAATTGTGACAATTGTGGATACTTCTGAACATTTTGTAACACAAACTCATCTTGCAATTTCAGTAGAAATAAAAAAAAGATTAAAATTAAGAGAAGAACAAAAAGTAGATGTATTTTATAGCAATGCTCCTGAAAGTGTTTTATTTATTAAAGAAAAAATAAATGGCGAAAAATTATCTGATGAAAAAATTAAAGCAATTATTCGAGATGTTGTAAATAATGCTTTGACAGAACCAGAAGTTGCAGTATTTGTTTCTGCAATGTATAGAAATGGGATGACTTTCAAAGAAACAGTATCTTTAATTAATGCAATTTTAGCTTCAGGAAAAACTTTAAAATTTAGAAATAAATATGTGGTGGATAAACATTGTATTGGAGGGGTAGCTGGAAATAGAACAACCCCAATTGTAGTTGCAATTTGTGCTGCAGCAGGATTAACTTTTCCAAAAACTTCTTCAAGAGCAATAACCAGTGCAGCAGGAACGGCAGATTGTATAGAAGTTTTATCTTCAGTAGAATTTCCTATGGAAACTGTAAAAAAGATTGTACAAAAAACAGGAGCTTGTCTAACTTGGGGAGGATCATTGGGGATGGTTCCAGCAGATTCAAAAATAATTAAAGTAGAAAAAATGCTCAAACTTGACCCAGTTGCACAATTATTAGCTTCAATAATGTCTAAAAAACTTGCAGTTGGAAGCAAATATATTTTAATTGATATTCCTTATGGCAAAAGAGCTAAAGTTTCTAAATCAAAAGCAGGATTTTTAAAAAATAAATTTGAACAATTAGCAAAACATTTCAAAGTAAAAATGAAAGTTGTTTTAACAAAAGCAAATGAACCCATTGGAAATGGGATTGGACCTGCTTTAGAAATAATGGATGTTATGAAAATTCTTAATCCTCAAGAAATTGGCCCAAAAGATTTAGAAAAAAAATCAATTTTTTTAGCAGCACAAATTTTTGAAATGACTGGAACTGCTAAAAAAGGAAAAGGAATCAAATTAGCAGAAGAAATTTTACTTTCAGGAAAAGCTTGGAAAAAATTTAAAGAAATAATTCATGCTCAAAAAGGGAAAATAAATGGATTAGAATTAGCTAAGTATTTCCAAGATATACATGCTAACAAATCTGGAAAAATAAAAACAATTCATAATAAATTAATCAATGCATTAGCAAGATCGGCTGGTTGCCCTTTAGATAAATTCTCTGGAGTTTATCTTCACAAACATGTCGGAGATAAAGTGAAAAAAGGCGATTTAATAATCACTCTTTATGCAGAATCAAAACCTCGATTAAAAGAAGCTTTGAACTTTTATCATAAAAATAAACCAATTAAGATTTAATTTTTAATTTCATTTCTAAGATTCTTATAAATCTAATAAATGAATTTCACGAAGTAATTTGAAAATTTAAAAATAAATAATTAATGTCACTTTTGTAAATCTAATAATCTTTTTTAGAATTCTAATAATCCTTCCGAGAATTTGGTCTCAGTTAATTTAATACTCTATGAAGAGTGTAGCCAAAATAAATTTGCATTAGCAATTTATTTTGGGCCTTATGTAAATAAGGTTATCCTTTATGGAAGCGGAGCGATTGCTTTCTCAACAACCCAAATTTTTTAAACTTTAAATTTCTATTAATGTTATGAGAAGATTAGATAATAAGAGAGAATTAATAGATTATTTTAAAAAAAATTTATCTAAAAATTATACTTCAGATTCATTAAAATTTGCTTTGATAACTCAGGGATATTCAAGAGCAGCAATAAATCAAGCAATAGATCAAGCAAATAAGGAAATTTCTGAAACGGCACCAAAATTACCAAAAGAAAAACCAATAATAAAATATGAAGTTTATGATCAAAACAATAAACCACTCAACGTGGAACCCTTTACTTTCTGGGAAAGATTTGTTAATTTTTTTAGAGGAAGGGGATTCTAAAACGAAATCTTTAAAACCTAAAATTACAATAAATTATTGTCTTCACATGTGAAGAGTGAACCTCCATCGCATAGTTCGGAATCGAGATTCCTCTCGTTTGTTCCAAACGAATGCTCTGGAAACAACAAGCCTCCATCGCATAGTTCGGAATCGAGATTCCTCTCGTTTGTTCCAAACGAATGCTCTGGAAACAACAAGCCTCCATCGCATATGGGTCGTGTAAAGCACTTTCCGTCTACAATGTTGGCCAACACAAATACTGCCTCCATCGCATAATGGTATTGCACCGGACTTGAGATCCGGGCCCTTTGGGCATCCCCGTTCGATTCGGGGTGGGGGCGTAACCAAGGGACTAAAGTCCCTTTTTACTTTTCTTTCAAATCTCACTGTGCAAAGTTCAATTAGTTTCAAGTTCTCTAGAACTTAATTCCCGTTAGTGTAAAGTTTCACAAACTTTATGCGACCGATTCGGGGTGGGGGTTTATTTTCCCTAATTGAATTTCGATTCCGAGCATCTTTTTTCCCAAAAACCCTTTAAATCCCCCTATCTTCCAATAAATATGCACAAAAAAAAGACACATCTAGGTTATGTATTGATTTTTCTTTTAATTGCTCTCATTGTATTTTCAATTTACTCTTATTTCACAAAAGGAGTTGTATCGTATTTAATTAATAATGACGCAAATTCAGTAATCACTTATTTATCTTCTTTTGAACATTTAACTGTGTTCATCTTTATTTTTCTTGTAATTTTGGAAGTTCTTTTTGCATTAATTCCTCCTTTAATTCTTTACCTTGTTGGGGGAATTTTATTTGGTCCTTTTCTTGGAGGAATTTATGCCCTCCTAGGAAATATTTTGGGAGCAGGGATTGCATTTCAAATATCTAAACATTGGATAAGAGATTTTGTTGAAAAAAAAGTTCCAAAAGAAATAAAAAATAAATTTGATAAAGTATCAAAAAAACATGGCCCTCTAGCAGTTTTCATTTTAAGATTAAATCCTTTTACTACAACAGATTTTGTAAATTATGTGGCTGGAATTTCAAAAATTCCTTTTTGGAAATTTATACTTGGTACAACATTAGGTTTAGCACCACTAGTTTTTATACAAAGTTATCTTGGTCAATCTATAACTGAAAATCCAATAATTTTAAAAATATTTATAATTTTAAGTATTTTATATGTAATTGGATTTATTGGTATATTCATTTATTTAAAAGTAAAAAAAGGAAAAAACAAAAATGCAAAGTTATCAACAAGCTAGAAGGGATAAACCCCTAACCCAAAAAGAATTAGAAGAAAAATACGAAGAAGCACAAGAAGAAATGAAAGAAGTACTTGAATGGAAAAAAGAAGAAGAAACAAAATTCAAAGAAGATAAATTCAAAACACCACAAGCAAGAGCAGCATGTAAAAGAAACTTCAAAAAAATTCAAAAAAGAATAGAATCAGTCACAGGAATGATAGAATACTGGAAAAACAGAAAGGAAGGTATGCGTCATTTTAGAGCATCTATTGAATTGAATGAGTATTGGGCTTCTTTAAAAGAGAAAGCAAAGAAAAAAGAGGAAGCAGAAAAAGAAAGATTAGACAAAGAAGCTGAAGAAAAAGTTTTGAAAAGAAGAAGAAAAATTGCCTGAGATTTTGAAAGACAAATAGTTTTATTTATTGTTCGCTACGCTCATTATTAAAAAATAAATTATCCCTCTTAGCAAGGACAGATGTTAATTTTGAATTTTTTAAAATTATTTACTAAAGGTTAATAATATATTTCTTTTTAGATGGGTCCATAGACAATTTAATTTTATAATGAAAAATTTTTTTTACTTGTTCCTAACAGTTAAAATTTTGGGGCGTAATGAATCTAATAATTTATAATAACATTAATTTTTCTACCCAAATTCCTCTCCTGCCTTCTCCAAAACTCGACTATCTGGACTCAACAAATAAATATGATCTTCTTTAAATCTTAATCCACGGTATATCTTCTGTAAAAATTCACGACTAGCTTTGTCCTTGTAAAAAGCCCAATATTGTTGAGGCTTAGTTTTCATTAATATTTTCCAAAAAGCAGCTTGAACATTTGGATTAGGATATTTGGTAAAAACAATTGAATTGCATTGATTTCCAGGAAAATCAACTCCCCGAGAATCACGAGTAGAAAACAAAACATCACGAACACCATCTTTAAATTCTTGAGTCAATCTTCCAATTTTATCTTCCTTTTGAGTTTCACGAATTTCCTCCCGAGAAATTAAATTTTCTAATTCAAAATCAATCAATTCCTCTTCACTAGGTAAATCCATAAAAGCATTAATATGAACCAAAGTAGGACGAGGAGCTTCCTCCAAAGATTTGTCTAATGCTTTCAAATAATCTTTACGAGTAAATTTCTCCGAGGAAAAATTAGAATATTTACAATCCATTTCGAGTCCAGTTTTCTTAACTTCAACTCTGCCCTGGCCTTCAACCTCCGCATCAATATTTTCAAAATCTTCCAAACCAAAAATGTTTGAAAGTACGGCATCTGAATGTAAAGTTCCAGACATTAAAACAACTGTTTTATTTTTATCAACAAGTTGTTTCAATTTTTTGGCCAAATTAGTTGTTACAATATGAACAAATAAATTATTATCTTTTTTAACTAATGTAATATAACTCTCTTCCATAAAACCAACAAACATCTTAGCTGTTTCTAAAACATCAAACAAATAACTTTCATCATCAATATCTTTCAACCAATTTTCTTTCAAAAAAATCTTCAACAAATCATAAATTCCTGTAGCTTTCAAAGGAATAATCTCTTTCTTTTCAAGAGTATTTTCAATTCGAGAATCTTTCTTAAAATATTTTAAAATTTCAAATAAAATTTCAATCATTCTTTCATCACCCTCACCAGAACCAAGAGCTTGCATTAAAGAACTTTGTAATCTTTCAATATTTATTACACTCTCATTAGAAAAACTATCTAAAAATTCATCACATTCATCAATAATTTCAACTTCAGTTAAAGGTTTCCGAAGAAGTGCAGTCTCAAGTTTATATTTCAAAGAATTAAATACAATAACATCTGCATCCAAATAAGAATTGAATTGTTCATAAAAAGGACAACCCTCTTTCCGTTTATATTGAACAAAAGTTGTGCCATTCAATCCCTCATATATCCGTTTCTTTCCATCCAAAGATTTCAAATCATATTTTTCTGGTAAAACAGGTGACCAGTAAGGACAAACTGGAGCAATACTCATACGTTTAACATCCTTGATTGAACCAAAATCACTCAACTGAACTTTTGGATTTTGTTGGATATATTTTTTAATCTTCAACCAATTAGCTTCACGAAGTTCAATCTTACAAGGAATATGACTATTATTAGCAGACAAATCATTCTGAATCAAATTTTGAAGTTCCTCCCTTTTTCCAGCAAAAATATCATGAAGATTAGCATCAACTTCTCTTTTTATTCTAGGAATAGCATTTTTATTATCTTCCAAAAATTTACATTTATGATTATTTCTCCCAGTAATTATACTAATTTTTAATTTCTCACCATTAGATTTCAATAAATATTTATCTTCCTCATAATCTCTTTTATATTGTGCTTGTAAATTTTTTCCAGGAACAACAATAGAAGTTTTACCTAAAGCATTCGCAATATTCAAGGCAATTAAACTTTTTCCTGTACCACAAACACCATGAATAAAAATAATCTTCTTGCCTTTTTTAATCAAATCCAAAACTTCTTTAACAATATCTTCCTGAGTCTTCCCATTAGAAAAACACAAAGGTTTCAAAAATTTATCTTTATCATAAGCATTCCATGTCATATATTCTTAATTTAAAACTGTATTTATACAGTTTTGGTTTTAATTAATGAACACCCACAGGGCGAGCGTCATATTGTCTAAGGTGAGTATAAAAATTCACTAGTGAATTTGTCATGATTAAGAAAAAATGATTTAGGGTTATAAAAGTTTAGAACTATTTTGGGGTTAATCAATCACTCGCTCAATTAAATCCTTGTAAACTGCGGGAAACATTTTTTATAAAATGCTTAAATCGCTAAATGCAGATTTAATTTTCGCTCGCTCTATCCTAAAGATTAAATTATTTAAAAACATCTTTTTAAATTAAATTATTAGATTTACAAAATTTCTTACATTAATTTTTTTTAAATTTCCGAACCACTTCGTGAAATTTATATCTCAACTATCAAAAGAAAAACTATTACAAACTTCTCTAGCCCCAACTAAACAAGTTAGGATTATCTACTCGGCAAAATAATTTAAAAAAAATTATCCGAATAATGAAGATAATCCTTCAGCTGCAGCTTCTGCTTTCTTTTCTTCTTTCTTAGGTGCTTCTTCTTTCTTTTCTTCAGCTGGTGCCGCATTTGATGCTGCTGGAGCTGCAGAAACTAAACTAGCATTAGCTAATTCACTTTCGATATCTACACCGTTTAAGCTGGCAATTAAAGTTTTAACTTTTGAATCGTCAACTTCTGCGCCTGCTGCCTTTACAATGTTTTTAACAGCGTCTTCACTAACTTCTTTCCCAAGTTTGTGTAATAAAAGTGCCGCATATATGTATTCCATGTTTATCCTCCGTGGTTTATTTTGAATATTAAAAGAATCCAGCTGCAAAATTAGCATCTGCAGGTTTTTCCTTCTTCTCTTCTGTTTTAGTTTCCTCAGCAGGAGCTGCTGTTTCTTCAGGAGCTGAAGTAATTTCTTCTTCCGGTTCCCCATTAATAATTCTAATTAATCTCTTTTCATGAGCTCCAGCTTTTTGAATCATAATTTTAACAGTTTCAGGATTAACAAATCCAATTGAAACAGCAAATGCCAATGCTCTTGAAGCACCATCTCCCAATGAAGTTTTAGCTTCTTCAGCGTCAATTTTCATTTCAACATAAATAACATTATCCTGTGAATCAAATGCAGAAAGTGGTTTGAATCCAATAGTAAAAGGTAAAATATTCAATTTACTTAACATATCAGCTGCACCCTGAGAAATTGCTTCTCCCTCTTTCACAATAATTTTTGGTTCTTTAATTTCAATTTTTCCACCCTGAATCTTAATTTGAATCCCTAAAGCACCCAATTCTGAAATTGCTGGACCAGGAACTAATTCAGTTGGACCTGCGGGAATTTCTAAATCCACTGGAGCAATTTGTCCCGGTTTAGCTTTAGCAGGACTCTTAATTTTAAGTAATTCAGCAGCCAAAGTATAAGAATCTAAATCGGAAAATAATAATGCCGCAGCACCTTTGAAATGATTCTTCAATCCCTTTACAACATCTTTATTAGATTTTTCCAAAGCCCTAAATAATAAATTTTTCTTTGGAACTTTAACAAGAGCTTTTTCCCTTAACTTTTTACTAATTTGTTGAAACTGAGAACCAGGAATATTTTCAATATCTGCAATTAAAACAGTTTTTTTATTATCAATCAATTCAACTAATTCTTTCACAGCATTAATTTTTTTCTTTGGAATATTTGTTACAGCTTTTTTCATTTTATCTTACCTTAATCTTCTGAGGTTTAGTCATAGTGAATTTAATTTCCATATTTTTAATGTTCTCTTTTTCTCTAGGTAAAATTTTAATAATTTCAGAATAAATTGCATTAATATTTTCAATAATTTCTTCATCTTGCATAGATTGTTTACCAACAGGAACTTTGATACTAGCCTCTTTTGCTCTAATTTTTATACCAGAATTAACTTTTCCTTTAAGTTCATTAATAGATTTCTCATCAGCATTCATTAAAATTCCCAATTGAGGTGAAGGCATTTTACCAGCAGGGCCCAAAATCCTACCAAAAGTTGTAGCAACTTTAGGCATTAATTTAGCTTGAGCAATAAAGAAATCATATTTCTTAACTAAAGACTTTAATTTTTTCTTATCATTATATTTTTTAAATTCAGACTCAGTAATAGTATCAACAAAATCACTTTTGATTTCAAAGAAACCAGCAATTCTTTTTTCTTTTGCTTTATGTGGCAAACTAACAAAAAGATTAATTGGAGTTTTCTTTAACTCAAACTTTTGTAAGTTAATAATAAAATCAACAGTTTGATCAAATTTTCTTTCTTTAGTTCCACTACGAATAGTTTCCAATGCTTGCTTAAATTGTACATCAAATTCTGCCATTTTTATTTTCCTTGTATCCTTCTACATAATGCGCCTGTTTTCAGAACATTGAAGTTCGGCGATGTAGTTAATCGGATATGAATGTGAGATATTTTGGGTTTATAAAAGTTTGGGGATTAAAAAATAAATAAATTTTAAGAATGTGATTTTAAAATTTTAAAAAATTATAATTAATATAATTTTTTCCAATAGGAGTTGGTCAGATAATTATTTATTCCGTATAAATTGAGTGAAAATTAAATCTGTGTTTAGTGATTTAAGCATTTTGTGAAAAATATTTCCCACAGTTTACAAAAATTTAATTGAATGAATTGTTTGGAGTTGTATAATAAATATTTTTTATTTAATTTATTCAAATTTTTGAATCTAATTTTTCAAGATGTTCAGAGATTCTTTTATCGATTATCATTATATGTTTTATTGAGTTAACATGTTTTTGTTTTACTAAAATATTTTTCTTTTTAATTTTTTTAGATATTTCTTTATCTACTTTAATTAACCAACCATAAATTTTAGCTTTCTTTTTTTCAAGATAAATTTCTCTAATTTTTCCTATTTTTGACCCGTCTGCCCCATAAACTTTTATATTTTTCATAGATTTTAATCTTGTTGTGTCTTTTGGTTTTATTTTTGAAATTATTTTTATTAAAATAAAAGAAATAAATATTAATATTAAAATTCCGCCACCAATAAATAAATAGTTTTTATTTTGTGAAATTTTATTTTTACTAGAAATATAAAAATCATTCATTTTTTTAAATATTTTTTTAAAAAATTGAAGTTTTTCTGAATTAATCTCTTCGATTGGTTTGTTTGTTTCTTGTTCTTGTCCTTCTAAAATTTCATCAGAATCGCAGATTGAATTATTATTTTGATCTAAACAACAAATGCCCCCTATTTCAATTTTTGGAGAATCACATACAATTTCTTTCACAACATCCCCAATTATTCTCCCTCCTGAAGATCCTCCTGTGCTTTCTTCAGAAGTTGGAACAAATACATTAAATGTATCATAAGAAGTAGCAATTCCCCCAACCCAACTTACAATTGCTTTATATCTATAATCTCCAGCTATTGTGGGTGAAGTTAAAGTAGCAGTTAAATTAGATTCCCCCAAAGCAGGAACATAAATTGTTTGTTCACCAGATGTATAATTTATATTTTCTGCAACATTTGTAATCCAATAATTTATTGTAAAATCCTGTCCGATGTCTTGATTCATATTCAAAACAGTAATTAAAGTATCAAAACTTGTAGAAGTCTGAATTGAAGCAGGAGCATTAACAATTGCATCTGCTGGACCACCATATCCTGGAACTTGAATGTTAATTTGATTTGATTGATAAGTTATGCTATCCACAATAGCATTGGTTTTATCAAATAATTTATTTGTATTTGAAGCAGCTTTTTCAATAATTATCGAATTAGAATAATTATATTTCTGAGTTCTATTCAAATTAATTTTTGTATTAAAATTTAAATCCGAATCCAATAAAGTTATGTTTGATAAATCCGTACCTCCCGAATTTATTACTTCAATAGTTAAAGTATAATTAACAGAAGTAGAATTTTCAGAATTGTAATATGCATTTTTTAAAATAGTTAAAGTTGTATCTGCAGTTGAAGAAGGAACAATCAAGACAATTTTATTTGAAATAGTATTAATACTTTGATTTTGAAAAGAATCGGTTCCATTAACTGTTGCTTTTGAGAATGTTAAATTATAAGTTGTCGAATTTCTCGGGAATTGTTTTAAATATGAAATTAAAGTAGAATTTCCTTTAGGAAGGTCACCCAAATTATAAGGACTTAAATTATAATCAGAATCAATTAAAGTAATATTATTTGCAACGCTTCCCCCCCGGTTTACTGTTTTCAAAGTTATATTGTAAACAATATCCGTCTCATTCAATTCTTGTAACGATATAATTTTATCTAAAACAAAAGAGGCAGGCGTTCTAGTTTCTTGGAAGGTTTCTAAAGCATAAATTAAATCTTTTGAACTGTCTAAAGTTATTTGTGTTTTAATAGTTGAATAACCATCTTTTGAAATTGTTAAATTATAATTTGATTCTTCTAATGTAGAAGCATAATAAGTTGGATTGGAATAATTATAATACACCTCATAGAAATCAACATCTAAAGTCGCTTTTCCATTTGTTGTATTTTCTGAAAAAGTGTTTGCTCCTTCTAAAGTTATGGTTACATTATCTAAATTATTTCCTTCTGTATCTTGAATTGTAAATTTAATATCTCCATGATATGTATAATTCATTGTTAATCCACATATTTGTTCTGGTGGTTCATAACCATATCTATGTATTGGTCTTTTATCTGCTCTGTCAGAAATAACATTTTTCATATCATAAATTATGTAAGTATTATTATAACAATTATCTACATAAGAAAGACCATTATAAATATCATAAGAAATCAATCCATTATTATAAAAAGTCAAATTTTCAAAATGAGAAGTTTGATTTAACTTAACATTTGAAGGAGTATGGTAGTCATAAACTCCATAAAAATTTGAATTATATCCATGGTCTATTTCACCGAAATATCTTGATTGATGAAACAGTGAATCATAAAAGTTCCAACCATTATAAGATTTATAATTAGTTGGATTTGCTCCTCCTGCAAAGAAATTTAAATTTTCTGTAATTCCAATACTATCTAAAATAGAGTTTGCAAGACCACTTGTCCTATATGTGCTATCATAAAAATTTCCCCTTACTATATTCCAAGTAATTGATTTTGGAGAAGTTGAAAATTCAAGTATAGAACCTTTTGTTAAAGTTAATCCTCCCAATTTATTATTTGCTAAAATTGTAGTAATTCTCTCTCTTTCTAAATTTAATGTTCCAGTTCCATAAATCCCACCTAAAACCGTAACTCCACTTGTGCTTATTCCAGACATATCTGTATTATTTGTATCATAGAGTGCTTGTTTTAAATCTGCTAGAGTAGGAGTTCCTTCTATTTGAATTGAAATTGTTCCTTTTGTTATATTATAAAATTTCTCTAATTCATTTCTACTTGTTAAAGGAATTGCTATTTCTGGATGATGCATAACTCTTGAAGCAGAAGAAGTGCTATCCAATAAATCTGAATTTTTAATTATTGTTCCTTGCTTATTATTTGAACATTTTAAATCTGGATAAAGTGCAGGGTTTCCATTCCGAGTTATCCATCTTCTGTGTCCGTATGTGTCTGTATCATTACTTGTTCGTGACCAAGGCATATATCCTTCTCCTCCCCAAGTAAGAAAACTTTCAGTATCCCAACGA
>Ga0190304_1000198_pt1 | contig 28081 bp, 31 predicted proteins | sample 48700712_MG_FD_161670 | JGI IMG/M metagenome (GOLD analysis project Ga0190304, IMG submission 161670) | Hydrothermal vent sediment bacterial communities from Southern Trench, Guaymas Basin, Mexico - 4870-07-1--2_MG | ecosystem: Environmental > Aquatic > Marine > Hydrothermal vents > Sediment ...
AAGTTTATCTCCCTTTCGTAAGGTAGTTATTGAATAAACTATTTTTTATCGCTTGTCAATATTACAGTGTATTGCCGATGCATTGTGGCCTAAATAACTTATTTCACAAGTAGTTGGTCATATTACCTTTCGACAGGTCGTTTTTCTACAAATAATATTTGACAAACCACATTACATTTACTAAGGGGTAAACCATGAACCGGCTGGATCTCATATACAGTGCGGCTACCAAGCTCTTTTCAGAGAAGGGCTATAGGGGGGCGAGCCTCCAGGACTTGGCTCAGGAGGTGGGAATAAGGAAGGCATCTCTTTATCATTATGTGGCCAATAAGGAGGAGCTTCTCTACCACATATTTTTGCACGTGGGAGAGAGAATCCAGGCCCAGTTTTTGAAGATTAGGAAGAGCTGTCCCCATCCATTGGAGCGGATAGAGCGTTTCATAGGCTGTTACCTCTCTTTTGTAGTGACTGACAGGCCCGCCTTCCGGATTTTCCTCACCGAGAAGAAGGAGCTAACTCCTCAGCACAGGGAGAGGGTGGAGGCCGTCTGCGATTTGCTAAATTCTCTCATGAGGGAAGCCATTGTCCAGGCAAAGATGGATGGTTTGGTCCCGGAGGACGTGAAAGAGGATTTGGCCACCCTTTTCATTTTTGGCGCCTGTAACTGGGCAGTAGGGTGGTTCTCGCCCCAGGGCAAATACTCCATAAAAGAGGTGGCCAGGTACTATGCTTCCCTTTTCCTTGGGGGACTGAAGGAAGGGGAACTGAACCGTGGAGGACCTCTTTAACCCTTCTAGCGTGGCCCTGGTTGGTGTGAGGGGGGAGCAGTTGAGCGTGGGGTTCAACGCCTTGCTGAACTTGGTACACCACAGTTACCAGGGACGCATCTATCCTGTTACTCCCAGGCACGAGGAGCTTTTGGGGATGCCCTGTTACCCAGACCTGGCGAGTCTTCCGGAAGTGCCGGATTTGGTCATGATCCTGGTGAACCATCGGAGGGCAGTGGATGTCCTGGAGGCCTGTGGTTCCATGGGGATCAAGAACGCCGTCATAGTGGCCGGGGGATACAAAGAATACGGGGAAGGCAGGGAGCTGGAGGTTAGGATAAAGGGGATATGCCAAAAATACGGCATAAGGCTGGTTGGGCCCAACACTTTGGGTTTTGCCAATGTAAAGGGAGGCGTTTGGCCCTTCTTCTGGCATATGAAGACCAAGCCGGGATCTGTTGCTCTCCTCTCCCAGAGCGGGGGAGTGGGGCTGACGGTAGCTCATCTCCTCTACGAAGAGGGGGTGGGCCTGTCTAAATGGATAGGAGTAGGAAATCGCACGGTTTTAGAGTTTGCCGACTATATGGAGTATTTGGTTACCGACCATGAGACCAGAACCGTAGGACTCTTTGTGGAGGGCACGGAAGACGGAAGGAGGTTTTTTCAAGCTTCCCGACGTCTGGCCGCTGTGAAACCGGTGGCTGTTTACAAAGTGGGGGAGGCGGAGGAGGTGGATAGGGCTGCCCAAACCCACACTGGTTCCTTGGCAGGCAGCAAATCCGTCTACTCTGGTGCCTTTCGCCAGGCAGGAGTGGTGGAGGCCTCATCTCCCAGGGAACTGGCCATTGCCTTGAAGTCCCTGGACATGTTGCCCCTTCCCGGTGGGAACAGGCTCTGCCTCCTCACCTTCACCGCAGGACCCAGCATTGTGGCCATGGACAAGCTGCTGAGCCTGGGATGGAAGATACATTCCCTTAGTGATGGAGCCAGGGAAGAGATATACCGTATCATAGGGGAGAAAACCCCCGTGGACATAGACAATCCAGTGGACATGACGGGGCCGGGTTTTTTGCCCGAGGTGTATGCTCCTGTTGCCCGCCTTCTACTCAAGGAGCCTTTTGATGCCTATCTCTTCTTCTGGGGGTTTAATCCCAATGTTCGGATACCCGTGGAGGAGTTGCTCATTTTGAAGGGTGATACGAAAAAGCCCGTGGTAATGGTCCTTTTGGGAGTGGGGAGTAGGGAAGTGGAGGAAGAGCGAGAAAGGCTCCAGGAGAGGGGTATCCCCGTCTTCTCTACTCCTGAAGATGGGGCCAGGGCTCTGGGATTCCTGTTGGCTAGAAGAAGATTGATGGAGGTCAGAGGATGGCTTACTTAGGTGAAGTGGAGGCCAAGGCCCTCCTGGCCCAGGAGGGTTTGCCCGTCAATCCCACCTTTGAGGTGAGGGACCTGGATGAGGCTTTGGAAAAGGCCAAATTTCTCAGTTATCCCGTGGTTCTCAAGGTTTCCTCTGGCAAGATCGTTCACAAGAGCGATGTGGGCGGTGTGGTCCTGGGCATATCCAGTGCCCAGGAACTAGAGGGGGCCTTTCGGTCCTTGGAAAAAAAGATGAAGGCCCTGGACCCCCAGGCCTCCTTTTCCATTCAGCCCCACATCTATTCGGGCCTGGAACTGGTGGTGGGTATCACCACAGACCCTTCCTTCGGTCGGGTTATCATGTTTGGGCTTGGTGGAATATGGGTGGAGGTGTTGAAAGATGTCTCCTTCCGCCTGGTGCCCATAGAGGAAAAAGATGCCCTGGAGATGATAGAAGGGCTCAAGGGCAAAAGGCTCCTGGAGGGTTTCAGGGGCGTTCCTCCCGTGGACAAGGAGGCCCTGGCAAGGTTTCTTTTCCAGGTTTCCAGTATGGCCCAGGCACGGAACATAGGGGAGATGGACCTAAACCCGGTCATGGTCACCAAAGATGGCCCTGTCATCGTAGATGCCAGGGTGGTCATAGATGGCAGGGATTGAAAGTAGTGAATTGCATAAAAAATAGAATCCTACTGTGAATTACATCCCTGGACTTCCTCTGTGCCACGGCCATGTCGGAGGCTTTCATCACCAAGTTCTTTTCAAGACGGGTGGCAAGGCTTCAGCCCACCACTCGTCGGCTGAAGGTGTCCATTGCCGCTCCCAGATAGATAACCCCCTGCGGGTTGGCACATAGGTGATGTCTGCCACCCACAACTCATCGGATCCCTGTGCACCAAAGTGCCTGTCAACCAGGTCGGGTCAGGTCGGGTATCCTGGAGACCTCTTTCCTCTTTTACAGGGAAGGTGGGGCTTGAACTTAGATTCATTTTATGAAATAGAAATTCACCATGAATCGCAAGGAACGGGAGTTTCAGCTCAGGAAAAAGGAGATACTGGAAGCTGCCTTAAGGCTCTTCTCGCGTAAGGGCTATGCGGGCACATCTATGCAGGAGATAGCAAGGGAATCAGAGTTTGCCGTAGGAACGCTTTACAAGTTCTTCCCCACGAAGCGTGACCTCTATCGCGAACTGGTTCTTGAGAGGGCCTGGGATATACACGAAAAGCTAATGTCTGCATTTGATCAATCAGGTGTCATCTCCTTGCTAAAAAAGATTCTGGAGCTGAAGTGGCAAGTAATTCAGAAAAACAGGGCTTTTCTAAAACTTTATTATTCTGAGCTCTGGGAGGCCCGTTTCGGTCTCCAAGGGACCCTGATAGGCGAGGTTAAGAAGATGTACGACGAATATTTTGAAAATCTCGTCATGGTTTTTGAAAGGGGAATCGAAGAAGGGATTTTCAAGAAAGGATCTTCAAGGCTTTATGCTTTGGTCTTTGAGGGGATGGTCAACAATATACTTTTCGCTTCTTTGGAAAAGTGTGACCTCAAGGTTTTACCAAAGGAGGTTCTGGAGGTTTTTCTGAAATCCATTCTAAAGGAGGAGCTATGAGATGGATTATTGTACTATTGTCTATTTTGTTTATAGCTTCTGCCGCTTTTTCTCAGGAACTTACGGTCGAAGAAGCGGTCCGCCTTGCACTTGGCAGGAATCCTATCGTTAAAGAGGCACTTCATGGTCTTAACGCCCAGAAGTACAGGGAAAAGCACGCTTTTACCAGGCTGCTGCCGCAAATAACCTTTGACTATACATATACTCATCTGAAAGAGGAACCGTATTCCAGGTTTCACTTTGATACCAGTAATTTACCTTTTCCCATAAACTTCCCTAATAAGGTGAAAGTTGGAGAGCACCAGGATGTTAAGTGGGACATCCAGGCAACCTGGCCGATATTTACCGGCTTTTATCTTGAAACCCTCCGCAAAATAGAGAAAGTGGGCATAGATGTTTACAAATTCAAAAGAAAAGCCTCCGATATATCTGTGGCTTATGCTGCAAGGGTTGCCTACTACAGCGTCCTTATGGCTCAGAGAAGTCTTGATACGGCAGAGGAATCCGTAAGGCAGCTCAAGGCACACCTTAAAGATGCGGAAAGCCTCTATAAGAATGGGCTTGTTCCGTATAATGATGTTTTAAAGGCTAAGGTAGCCCTTGCCCGGGCTGTGGAGATTGAAACCCGATCAAGGGAAGCCTTGGAGACTGCCTGGGTGAATCTTAATCTAGTTATAAAAAGTGATAATCTTTTCACCCATTATGAGTTGAAAAGTCCCCTTTCAATTATAAATACAAGACTTCTTTCCCTGCCTGAGCTTTACAGACTCTCTCTTTCTAAACGTCCCGACATCAGGGCCATGGAAAAGGGGGTTGAACAAGCAAAACTTGGTGTGAAAGTGGCGAAAAGCAGGTATTATCCGTGGATAACTCTTTTCAGTAGATATGAGCAGCATGGTGACAATTTGTTAGCAAACAACAACGACTACACCAACAGAGAAAACTTTGCTGTTGGGATGAAAGTAAACTTTCTTATTTTTGATTGGTTTGGGAGAAAGTACCAGGTTCATGAAGCAAGGAGTACCTCTTTAATGTTGGAAAGCAAGCTTGAGGAACTGAAGGATCAGACAAGGCTTGAGGTCCAGAGGGCTTATGCATCAGTCAAGGTGGCTTTGAAAAACATATCCACTGCTAAAGCAGCCGTTGCCCATGCCAGAGAAGATTTGAGAATAACCAGGCTTCAGTATTCTCAGCATATAGCCTCATCCTCGGATGTCATAGACTCTGAAGAAGCTTACATTGAGGCAAGGAACAATTACAATGAAGCCCTTTATCAATACCACATTGCCCTTTCTGAGCTTGCCAGGGCTTGTGGACTCATAGATATTAAAATGGTTCTTTGCAAAGGAGGGAAGGAAAATGGACAAGGCTGATGATAAGAAAGCCGGCCATATGAAGAACTCAAGCGATGTCTCTGAAAGAGCGGAAGAAGCTGAAGGGAAAGAAAGCGAGAAGAAAGGATTAAGTAAGGGGAAAAAGATAGCCCTTTTTGTTCTTATTTTTCTCACCCTTTTCGTTTTGGGCTATGGTGGGTGGATGATAAAGCATCACATGGATTACGCCATAACCAATGCTGTTTTCGTAGATACCGAAAATATCATTAATATTGGCTTTCAGAGGGTGGGAGGAAGAATCATAAAGATGACTAAAAGGGAAGGGGATCTTGTAAAAAAGGATGAGGTTATCGCAAGGATCGACCCCAAGGACTATAGGCTTGCGGTTAAGGTCCTTGAGGAAGAGATAGAGGCTACCAAAAAGCGAAAAGAAGGGTTGGAAATTACCCTCCAAAGGATAACTCCTCAGGTCCACCTTAATGTTGCTAAAGCGAAAAGGAGAGTGCAGGCACTTAGAAAGGAGATTGAGTCAACGAAGTCAGAGATAAGGGCTATGGATGCGCAGATAGCACAGTTAAAAGCAGACAGAAGGCGTTACTGGAATCTTTACCTTGATAAGGCGGTTGCAAAGCACGATTTTGAGCTTGTTGATACCCGACTGAAGGTGACTACCAGGAAAAGAGAAGCTTTAAAAAAGAAGCTTCAGGCCCTTGTCCTGAATCAGAAAGCAGCTAATGATGATCTGAAGATTGCGAAGGCAGATTTAAAGCGCATTGCTGAGACCAAAAAATCGATAGAGGAGCTGGGCAAAAAAATAGCATCCCTTGAAGTGCAGCTTAAAGACGCAAGATTACAGCTTTCCTACTGCACTCTTAAAAGTCCAATAACGGGAAGGGCGGCGAAGAAGTATGTAAGTGTAGGGGATGTTGTGGGACCAGGGACCCCTGTCTATGCCCTTGTGGATCCAAAGGACATATTCATCCTTGTTCTTTTGGAAGAAACAAAACTCAAAGGGGTGGGGCCAGGATGTCCTGCGGAGATAAAGATAGATGCCCTTCCAGGTGAGGAGTATGAAGGAGTTGTGGACAAAATTCTTCCCACCTCTGCCGCGAAGTTTGCCCTTGTGCCAAGGGACATCTCTGCCGGGGAATTTACCAAGGTAGTCCAGAGGATCCCTGTAAAGGTGAAGATCACCAAAGGAAATATAAGCAAGCTTGTTGTGGGTATGGGTGGTGAAATAGAGATAAAGAGGAAGAAAAGATGAACGAGACTGTCCCCATATACGAGCGTATCAGTCCCGCGGAAAGGGTTTTTCTCACCGCCATTATCATAGCAGGCGTCTTCATGGCCGTTCTTGATACTACAATAGTTGAGGTGATCGTGCCCAAGATTATGGCTCCCCTCTCAACAGATCTGTATGGCGTTCAGTGGGTGATTACTTCCTACATGATATCAGCAGCCACAGGTTTACTTATAGTGGAAAGCCTCTCACTTTCTTTGGGATTGAAAAATGTCTTTCTCCTAGGTCTTGTTATTTTTACATCTGCAAGTTTCATGTGCGGTCATGCAAAAAGCTTAGGGGAGATGATTCTCTTCAGGTCCATACAGGGAAGCGGTGAGGCCTTTCTCGTTGCAACAGCGGAAACCATACTTTTCACCATCTATCCCCCCGAAAGAAGGGGACTTGCCATGGGAATCTACGCATTGGCCGTGAGCTTTGCCCCCTCCCTGGGCCCCACCTTGGGAGGCTATATTACTGAGCACTTAACCTGGAGATACGTTTTTTATATCAATGTACCTCTTGGTATCATAAACACCATTGCCGCCTTTTTCTTCATTCCCAAAATCATGGAGGAAAGGCATCCCCTAAGGTTCAACTTTGTAAGCTTTCTGTTTGTGTCGATCGCCACCATATCTTTACTTACCCTCCTTTCCAAAGGGCAGCAGAAGGGATGGTTTCAGTCCATGTTCATCATCAAACTTGCCTTTGTTAGTTCACTTGGATACCTGCTTTTTGGCATCTCAGAGATACTATCCAGAAGACCCTTGATAGATTTTTCCATATTCAAGATACCGGAGTTCAGAGTATCCTTTGAAATCTACTTCTTTGTCCTGGGACTTTCCATGTATCAGGTCTTTTATCTTATTCCACTTTATTATGAGAAACTCAGACTCCTTGGAACCTTTGAGACAGGGCTCCATATGCTTCCCATGGCACTTACCGTGGGCATTTTTTCCATTGTATCCGGTGCGTTGAGTGACAGGATAGGACCTGATAAGGTGCTAGTAATCTCCTCGGTCTTTCTCATTGTTGGCTCCTACTTCTTACTTCCGAAGCTGAACTATTACACTCCTAAGGTGAAAACTATGTTTATACCCATAGTCTACTGCATAGGAGCGGGGATGTTCTTTGCCCCCGTCACCACCCTCGCCCTTAAAGAGCTGGGTGAAAAAACCAACCTTGGAGTTAGCCTCATGCACTACATCAGGTTTGTGGGAGGTTCCTTTGGAACGGCCCTTGCAACCAACTCTCTTCAGAAAAACATCGCTTTCCACTACGACGAGATATGCGCCATGCAGAGCAGGGACCTCTATTATGTTCACGGTTTTGTTTATAAGTGGTATAAGCTTATTTCTTCCTATTTTTCACCAGAGGTAGCCCTCAAGAAGGCAAAGGCCCTTTTAGGACATGCCACCCAGGTGCAGGCCATGAGCCATGCATTTCAGGGCACATTCGAAGAAGCCTCTATCTTTGCTTTTGTTGGTTGCCTGCTGCTCGCTCTCTACTTTCTTGAGAAAAGGAGAGGGTTTATTCGTAGGTGGTTGTGGTGCTCTCCTCATTTCAAGCAACCAACTTGAGTTTTTGAACCCTCCCTGGTCTTGGCCATGCGCAGTCTCACCGTGGCGAAGGTGGACTCTATGGGGGGTTAGTGGTCCTGATGTGCTGCCAGTGCTCAGCGGGGAAGTCGTAGAATGCGAGGAGTTCCTCCTGTCCTTCTCCAGGCACTTCACCGCCTTGGGATGCTTGGCCTCGTACTTGTCCGCGAATATGTCAAAGGCCCTGTGGGCACCTTCCTGTGTTTCCGCCATCCATATCTCGTGGAGAGACTCCTTCATTTTGGGCTGGACACTATTTGGTCCCTTGTTCAGCACATTGGCCGTCTTGTGTACCCAGCAGCGCTGCACTCTGGTCTCAGAATAGACCTTAGCCAATGCTGCCCAGAATCCCATGGCCTTATTCCCTATGGCCAACTTGGGTCCATCCAGCCACCCGCTCCGGTTGAAACTTCCCAGTGATTCCAGTTCAAAGTCCTCACTGGTTCCAGTCCAAAGTATCCACTCGTTCTTGTGGAAAGTATCCAGTTTTACCTGGATCATGGAATGGGTGGGGACTTTGCTGGAATGGGTAGATACTTTGGCTGAAATAGGCAGGATCACCCGATCCAGAAAGGGCAAAAACCCTTTCTGGCTGTGCTGACTGCCTGGTCTGAGCTGGGCCTCAATACACAAGCCCTCAAGTCCAAGGTAGCCTGCTATGGGGGCATACCCATCGTAGTTGTGGTAGGTCAGTCTCCAAACTCCCACCTACGAAGTGGGAATAAGGCAAATTACCAAATTCAAGACGCGACCCCTTTGTGGTTCATCTTACTCACCCACCAGGTGAAATTTTTGTCCGGGTGAGTATACCAGATATATCCTGTGCTTTAAGTGGGTTATGCGGGAAGTTGACCCTCAAAACTCACGGATTGGGGTCTCTATCAACGATTCTCCTTCCTAAAGACGTCAACTTTGCTGTTCCTCTTATTTTAGCTCTATCACCTTCCCTAACTGCCTCCATACCATATCTCACCCATCCCGCGGACCTATACTTTTCCAAAATTTTCCTATCCTCGAGCCTCACTAAATCCCCATTCCGGTACCTCCATAGAACAGCTAACTCTCTCGCAGGTATACCACCCATTTTACTACTTCGCCTAATTTAATTCCTAATTCCTACCTTAATTAAAACCTCATTATAGCTATTGTACTATTGTCAAGTGCTCAACCAAATTCAAACATAGTTCAAATACTATCACCTGTCCTGAGTATAGAAACGCTCCTTCACCCTGGCGGCCTTGCCCATGCGGTCCCGCAGATAGTAGAGCTTGGCCCTTCTCACCTTACCCCTGCGGGTGACTTCCACCTTCTCCAGCCTGGGAGAGTGCAGGGGAAAGGTCCTCTCCACCCCCAAACCACCAGTGATACGCCTGACGGTGAAGGTCCTCCTGTTCATGGCACCCTGGAAGCGCAGGACCACACCCTCAAAGGGCTGCACCCTCTCTTTGTCCCCCTCCCGAATCCTAAAGTATACACGCACTGTGTCTCCCACCTTAAACTCGGGGAGATCATCCCTCAGGTACCTAGACTCAATGGCCCTGATGAGTTCCTCGCTCATGGTTCACTCCTCCCTGAAAAATAGCCTGTCCAACACTATAGCCGCTGCACACCTAACCGATAAGTGATTGTAGCGGCCCATCCCTTTTATAGGCTTCAGCAAGTAATGGCAACCCCTTATCACCTCTTCGGCCAATCCCCAACCCGTGCCCAAAAGAATGACCACTGGCTCATCCCCCTCCAAAATCTTCTCCCCAAGCTCCCGATAACTGATGAAGTTACCCTGCCACTGACGGGCCGAGGTAGCCACCATAACAGGCTCTCGCCCAGTTTCCTTGATCACCTCCTCTCGGAGAGAATCAAGGGAGGGAATTACCCTCACCAACTCCAGGGCCTCACCACGGTTGGGGTTGTACACCGCCCCAAAGCCTTCCCTCCAATGGGAACAAATTCGCTCTATCATGGCTCGCTGAGTCTCTAAAGGGGTCACCATGTAGATGGCGCGACCGTCATAGGTCTTCACCAGCCTAGAGAGATCGTGAATATCAAGGTTGGTAATGGAAGAGACCACCACCCTGCCTTCCTTGTTGTAAACAGGATGATGGACCAGGGCCAGGTAGAAATTCAAAGGTCCTTCCACGGATCCTCTCCCTTCACCACCATGGCAAGATACTCGCGGTCCTTGGGACTGAGTTCTGCTCTAGCCAAAAGGTCAGGCCTTCTCTCCCAAGTCACCTTTATCTGCTGATACCGCCGCCATCGGGCTATCTCTTGGTGATTCCCTGAGCGCAAAACCTGGGGCACCTCCAGCCCCCCAAAGATGGGGGGACGAGTGTATTGGGGGTACTCCAAAAGGTTGCCAGCAAAACTCTCTTCCTCCAAGGACTCCCGGGAACCCAGCACTCCAGGCACCAGACGGGCCACCGTCTCTATGATAACCATGGCCGCCAGCTCACCCCCAGCCAAGACAAAGTCCCCCATAGAGACCTCACCGTCCACATAGGCTCGCACCCTCTCATCCACCCCCTCGTAACGGCCACAAATCAGGGTCACCGCCGACTCTCGGGCCATTTCTTGGGCCACGACCTGGGTAAAAGTCCTCCCTCGGGGAGACAAAAGGTAGGACTTGGCTTCGGGGTCTCGAGCCTTCACCTCCTCCACCGCCGCCACCAGTGGCTCAGGCTTCATCACCATCCCTGCCCCCCCACCGTAGGGCTCATCATCCACTGTCCGATGCCTGTCGGTGGCGAAATCCCTGGGATTGACGGGGATTATCTCCAAAAGCCCCCTCTCTCGGGCCAGTTTGAGAATGCTGAAGTCCAAGGCTTCCAGGACCTCGGGAAAGATGGTCACCACGTAGAACCTCAACGGAGCCCCTCCAGGAGGTGAACCACCATGCGTCCCTCTTCCAAAAGAATAGCCCGAACCACCTCCTTTATGGCAGGAAGGAGAATTTCCTGGCCCTCCTTTCTCACCACATAGACATCGTGCCCTGCAGTTTCCATAATCTCTTCCAGCACCCCCAGGAATTCCCCCTCCTCGGTGTAAACCTTCAGCCCCAGAAGCTGATACCAGTAGTACTCTCCCGGAGGCAGAGGAACCAACTCATCCAAGGGAATCTCCAGAGTGCCACCCACCAACTCCTGGGCTGCGCCCCTATCGTCCACGCCCTTGAACTTGAAAAGGAGGAGGGTACCGTGGGGGCGAATACCCTCGATCTCCAGCTCTCTGACCTCCCCCCCTCTACTCCAGCGAATAATCGTCCTCCCCTGGAAGTTCTCCAAAACATCGGTGAGGAGCACCCCCCGGACCTCGCCTCGGACCCCGTGAGCCTTCACCAACCTACTGAGAGCCACCCACTCCTTCTTGGAGCCCAAAGGCCACCTCCCAAAGAAAAAGAACGGGCCACAAGACCCGTTCACACCATCACTCGAAAACCCCAGCCTCCCAAAGGGGGAAAACCCTACTCCAGAATCTCTAATACCGCCCTCTTGTTGCTCTTGGTAGCAGCAGCCGAAAGGATGGTCCTCATGGCCCTAGCCGTCCTGCCTTGACGACCAATGACCTTCCCCAGATCCTCAGGTGCCACCCTGAGCTCTATCACCGTAGTCTTCTCCCCTTCAACCTCCACCACTTCCACCTTATCGGGATTGTCCACCAGCGCCTTCGCCATCTTCTCCACCAGTTCCTTCAACATGGAAACCACCTCCGTATCTAAATTCTACTTCCCCAACAAGGAGGCTGGAGCTACATCCCTGCTAGTTTCAACACGGCCCTTGCCTGACCAGTGGGCTGAGCACCCTTCTCCATCCAAGCCTTGGCCTTCTCCAGATCTACTTTGACCTGGGGAGGATCAGTCAAGGGGTTGTAGTATCCTAGAATGTCCAAAGCCCTACCATCGGCTGGAGCCCGGGAATCGGCCACCACCACCCGATAGAAGGGTTTCTTCTTGGCACCCATACGCATGAGTCGGATCTTTACCACTCTCCCACCTCCTCCTAGTGGAACATATTCATGAAATCAGAACCGAAAGGCATTTGCTTCATCTTTTTGGCCAGCTTGCCCTTGCCGCCTTTTCTAGCTCCTTTCATCACCTTCTGCATCTGGGCATACTGTTTCAGGAGCCTATTCACCTCCTGAACGGAAGTGCCGCTACCCCGGGCAATACGCCTCTTGCGACTAGAATTGATGATGGCAGGCCTCATGCGCTCCTGAGGTGTCATGGAATTTATGATGGCCTCCATCCTGGCGATTCCCCTATCATCTATCTTGGCGTGTTTCAGAGCGTCCTTTATGCCTCCCATGCCCGGTAGCATTTTTATAATTTGCTCCATGGAACCCATCTTTCTTAAGCCCCTGAGGTGCTCCCTGAAGTCCTCCAAGGTAAAAGTGCCTCTTACCAGTCGTTCCTGGAGCTTCTGGGCTTCTTGTTGGGAGAAGGCCTTCTCAGCCTTCTCAATGAGGGTAAGAACATCCCCCATTCCCAAAATCCGGGAGGCCATACGATCAGGGTGGAAGGGCTCCAGCTGATCCAGCTTCTCCCCAACACCCACAAACTTAATAGGCCGACCTGTCACAGCCTTGATCGACAGAGCAGCACCACCCCTGGCATCACCATCCATCTTAGTAAGGACCACACCGGAAAGATCCAACCTTTCATGGAAAGTCCGAGCCACGTTGGCTGCTTCCTGACCTGTCATAGCATCGGCCACCAGAAGGATCTCCTGGGGATGGACCAGCTCTTTTATGCGCTCCAGCTCTAGCATGAGGGGTTCGTCCACGTGGAGACGGCCTGCTGTGTCCATGACAACCACGTCCATACCTTCTCTCCTCGCCTTCTCCACGGCCCGGCCACAGATCTCCACGGGATCGCCATCCCCATGATAGACCTCTACCCCCACCTCCCTTCCCAAGGTGATTAGCTGCTCCACGGCGGCTGGACGATAGACGTCAGCGGCCACCAGAAGAGGCCACTTGCCCTGCTTCTTAAGCATGAGAGCCAGTTTGGCAGCAGTAGTGGTCTTACCGGAACCCTGGAGGCCCACCATCATGATGCCAGTAGGGGGTCGAGACGCGAAGCTAAGCCCCTCGTGGCTTCCCCCCAGAAGCTCCTGGAGCTCCTCAGAAACCACCTTTATGACCTCCTGGGTGGGTGTAAGGCCCCCTCGGACCTCCCGACCTACTAACTTGGAGCGGAGACTCTCAGTGAACTGGCGCACCACCTGGATGTGGACGTCAGCTTCCAGAAGGGCCAAACGAATCTCTCTCAAGGTAGCATCCACCTCTTTATCCGTGAGGCGGGCTTTACCTTTGAATTTACCCAGTATTCCATGAATCCTATCCGACAGGGAATCGAACATGCGCACCTCTCCCTCTCGCGAGTAGGGTCCTGTTAATCCATATGGGTGCCCCTGTCAAGAACAGGTTGCTTTCCCCATCCCCCTTTGCTACCCTCCCCGGCAAAAATAGGGGTGAGAAATTGCCCAAACGCACAGATATAGAGAAAATCCTCATCATCGGTTCAGGCCCCATCATCATTGGCCAAGCTTGCGAATTCGACTACTCAGGCACTCAGGCCTGTAAGGTTTTGAAAGAAGAAGGCTTCACTGTGGTATTGGTCAACTCCAACCCCGCCACCATTATGACAGACCCAGAGATGGCCCACCGAACCTATGTGGAGCCCATCACTCCCGAGATAGTGGCAAAGATCATCGAGAAGGAGCGTCCTCAAGCCCTCCTACCCACTCTAGGAGGCCAGACAGCCCTTAACGTAGCCGTGGCACTAGCCGAGGGTGGGGTACTGGACAAATTCAACGTGGAGCTCATCGGAGCCAAACTCCCCGCCATCAAAAAGGCGGAGGACCGAGACCTATTCAAACAGGCTATGGAAAACATCGGACTGGAGGTACCCAGAAGCGGCTACGTGCATTCTATGGAGGAGGCAAAGAAAATCATCAAAGACCTGGGCTTCCCCGTCATTATCAGACCCAGCTTCACCCTGGGAGGCACGGGGGGCTCCGTGGCCTACAACATGAAGGAGTTCGAAGAAAAGGTGGAGTGGGGCCTTAATGCCTCCCCCACCCACGAAGTCTTAATAGAAGAGTCTGTACTGGGCTGGAAGGAATTCGAGTTGGAGGTTATGCGGGACCTGAAGGATAATGTGGTCATCGTTTGCTCCATTGAAAACTTTGATCCCATGGGCATCCACACGGGAGACTCTATCACAGTGGCTCCCGCTCAAACCCTTACAGACAAAGAATACCAAATCATGCGTGACGCCGCCATTTCCATCATCCGGGAGATTGGGGTAGAGACGGGAGGTTCTAACATCCAGTTCGCCGTGAACCCCGAAGACGGGCGCATGGTGGTTATAGAGATGAATCCCCGGGTGAGCCGGTCCTCAGCCTTGGCCAGTAAGGCCACTGGTTTCCCTATCGCCAAGATCGCCGCCAAGTTGGCTGTGGGCTACACCCTGGACGAGATCCCCAACGATATCACCAAGAAAACCCCTGCTTGTTTCGAACCCGCCATAGACTACTGCGTGGTGAAGGTACCCCGGTTCACATTCGAGAAGTTCCCCGAAGCCGACGCCACTCTCACCACCCAGATGAAATCCGTAGGCGAGGTGATGGCCATAGGCCGGACCTTCAAGGAGTCCCTTCAAAAAGCTATTCGCTCCCTGGAGATAGACCGCTACGGTCTCCAGATCGAGAAAGACTCAAGAAAACCCGACGGCACTTGGGACCTAGAAGTTATCAGGCGCAGCCTGAAAACCCCTTGCTGGAACCGGCTGTGGTACATAGCCGATGCCTTCCGAGCGGGTATGAGCGTGGACGAGGTCTATGAGCTAACCTTCATAGACCAATGGTTTCTGGACAACGTGAAAGAGGTGGTGGAAGCCGAAAACCACCTAAAAGGCCTCTCCTGGGATGAGCTAGATCCAGAGACCCTGGAAGAAGCCAAGAAGATGGGCTTCTCCGACATGCGCCTGGCCCAGATCTTCGGCGTAAAAGAAGAAAAAGTCCTGCAAAGGCGGGAGGAGCTGGGGATAAAGCCCGTCTTCAAGAGCGTGGACACCTGCGCCGCCGAGTTCGAAGCCTACACCCCCTACTTCTACTCAACTTACGAAAGAACCACGGAACAGAAAAGGGGAGAGCAGAAACGGGTCATTATCCTGGGCGGCGGACCCAATCGGATAGGTCAAGGCATAGAGTTCGACTATTGCTGTGTTCATGGGGTATTCGCTATCAAGGAGATGGGCTATCAAGCCATCATGGTCAACTGTAACCCCGAGACGGTCTCTACAGACTACGACACTTCCGACCGCCTCTACTTCGAGCCACTCACTCTGGAGGACGTGCTCGCCATCATCGAAGCGGAAGACCCCCTAGGAGTCATCATCCAGTTTGGCGGCCAGACCCCTCTGAAGCTAGCCATCCCCCTGGAGCAAGCAGGTGTGCCCATCCTGGGAACCAGCCCCAACAGCATAGACATCGCCGAAGACCGGGAGCGCTTCCGGCGCATCCTGGAAAGACTTCAGCTCCGCCAGCCCCCCAACGCCACCGCCACCTCCGTGGAAGAAGCGGTGGCCATCGCCAAAAAGATCGGTTATCCCGTTCTGGTGCGTCCCTCCTACGTCTTGGGAGGCCGGGCCATGGAAATCGTCTACTCTGAAGAAGACCTGCGCCATTACATGACCTACGCCGTGGAGGCCTCCTACGAACACCCCGTCCTGGTGGACAAGTTTCTCCAAGACGCTGTGGAGATAGACGTGGACGCCCTGTGCGATGGGGAAGAAGTCTTTGTGGCGGGCATCATGGAACACATCGAACAAGCAGGAGTCCACTCGGGAGACTCGGCTTGCTCCCTGCCCCCACACGAACTGGACCAGGAGCTCATCCAAGAGATCAAACACCAAACCACAGCCCTGGCCTTGGAACTTAAAGTAGTGGGCCTCATCAACATCCAGTACGCCATACAAGACAGAAACATCTATGTCTTAGAGGTAAACCCCAGAGCCAGCCGGACTGTGCCCTTTGTAAGCAAAGCCATCGGCATTCCCCTGGCCAAGGTAGCCACCCAACTTATGCTGGGCAAGACACTTAAAGATTTTGGCCTGCCCAGGGAAATGAACACCCACCACATCGCTGTGAAAGAGGCAGTTTTCCCGTTCATTAAGTTCCCCGGAGTGGATACCGTCCTGGGCCCCGAGATGAAGTCCACGGGCGAGGTCATGGGCATAGACCGAGAGTTTGGCATCGCTTTCGCCAAAGCCCAGGAGGCAGCAGGCAACACCCTTCCCCTGAAGGGCAACGTCTTCATCAGCGTCAAGGATGAAGACAAGGCCAAGGTGGTACCCATCGCAAGGAAACTGGAAGAGCTAGGCTTCAATATCCTGGCCACTAAGGGCACAGCCCAGTACTTGGCCAAACACGGGGTGAAGGCCAAGAGGGTATATAAGATTGGAAAAGAGGGCGTCCCTGAAGGTCGCCCTCACGTAGTGGACCGTATGATCTCCGGGGAGATTCAGATGGTTATCAACACTCCCCTGGGCGGTCCAGCCCAGAAAGACTCACTTCACATCCGGCGCACAGCTTTGGTTTACGGCATTCCTTACTTCACCACCATGAGGGGAGCCATGGCCGCAGCCGAAGGCATCGAAGCCCTCAAAAAGGGCCGCCTAGACGTGGCACCTTTGCAGGAGTACCACGTAGGGGTGACAGGGAAGGTATAGAAAAGGCTCAAAGGCCTATCAAAAAGACTGCTCTTGCCGGGCCAGTCTCCCGACTTTGACCCCGACTTTGACACTTAACCAGGGATTTTGAACCCACCCTCCGCTTTACAAGCCCATCTATGCCACCGAATTTTTCAAAACCCTCTATTTCGTAGTCGCATTTATTGTGGATTTTTCTATCACTCCACGCCTGACATACACGAGTTAATATGGCATATCTCCCATTAGCATCGACTGGAGGAGGGCACGTACCTTAAGAGGGTAAAGGGCGGATCCAAAAATAACCCCATCTACTACTTTCAGATTGCCGAGTCTTACAGGTCAGAGACAGGTCCCAAACACAAGACCATCTGCACTGTGGGCAGGGTGGATGATGATGCTATCCGCTAGCTGACGGCTGCTAGCGGATGGCTATGAACTATGAGCTATGAGCCATGAGCTAAAAAAGGACACTGGATGTACTCAGTGAAAAAGAGAAGGACCTCAGAAGGCACACATACAAAGGGATAAGAGAGTTGAGTCTGTTCAGGCCTGAGGTGAGCGTGGTCTATTATGATCTCACCACCCTGTACTTTGAGAGCGAGATATCCGAGAAGTTCCATTTTGAAACTGTCAAAGTCGGGAAGAGGCTGGCGGGGGTGAAAAGGGCCCGGTTGGTGGCTTATCTGCCTCTTGATAGGGCTGAACCCAACGTCTATTCGGGTCAGCCCCCTATGGCTAAAGGCTGGCCGGACCTTCTCACCACAGGCGAGGCGGCCTATCTCTGGGTGCCGTGAGGCTAAGGGCTTTCTAGATACTTCTCTATCTCTTTCACCCGGGGTGACACTTTTATTTCGCCCATGAGCCTCTGGAGGTCTTCAGGGGTGAGGACACCTCTTTCCGTTACGGCGCCGGTGATGCAGTCCAAGGGCGTTTCGTCGAAGTAGTAATTTACGATGTTAAAATGTGGGTCTTTTAGGACTTCAGTGGGGTCGTGGTCTTCTATCTTGAAGAGGGGTACTAGTTCCTGGGGCAAGAGTTTTCCTGTGTCGGTGAAAGTGTAGAAGGGCACGCCCCGGTCCCGGGCCACCAGAGCGAGAGGATAGGTGCCGCAGCGGTTCACTAAAGACTGAGGTGTGATGGCGTCAGCCCCCAGGGCCACCACGTCTCCCTCCTGCACCAGAGAGAAGATGAGCCCGTCGGTACAGAGGGTTACCTCTATACCCATATCACGGAAGAGTCTGGCCGTGGCCACTCCCCCCATAAGGGGGCGACCTTCGGAGATGAGGATCTCTACCTTTTCTCCCCGGTTCAGCAGAGCCTTAATCACTTCTAAAAGAGTGGAGCTTCTGCTAAGGGTGACGATTCTTTTGCCCTTAAGGACCTTCATCCCTTCCTCCACCAAGGTGGCCGTGGAGGTCTCCTCTCCTTTGAGGCTTTCTTCCAGCAGGTCTTGGGTCTTCTGGGGGCCTTCTTCCCATGCTAAGAGGACTCGGTTTACCAGGTTGAGGAGGGGAGCCATGCTGGGTTGGGCTTTGGCCGTTTCCGCCAGGAGTGGGATAAGTTCCTGGGGGTGGCTCTGTCCCCGCTTCTTCACCCAATCCAAGAGATTTTCCACGGCCCACCGGTAGAGCTCCCGGGCGCCATGCTTCCTGTCGGCGGCTATCTCTTCAATTCTCTTCAGAAACTTCTCCATGGTTGCCTCCGTATCTTTCGAGGAACTCTCTTTTGAAAGTTTCCATTCTTCCCTGGACGATGGCCCGGCGCATTTCCCCCATAAGGGTAAGATAGAAGTGGAGATTGTGGATGGTGTTGAGCCTGAGCCCCAGAATCTCGTTGCTCATGTAGAGGTGTCTCAGGTAGGCGCGGCTGAAGTGGCGGCAGGTGTAGCAAGTGCATCGGGGATCGGGGGGAAGGGGGTCTTTGGTGTACTGGGCCTTCTTGATGCTCATGGGGCCGGACCAGGTGAAAAGGGTACCGTTTCGGGCGTTGCGGGTGGGTACCACACAGTCGAACATGTCTATGCCCAGGGAGACGGCCTCCACCAGGTCTTGGGGACGTCCCACCCCCATGAGATACCGGGGTTTGTCCTGGGGCAGGAGGGAGGCCGTAAAGCCCGCCATCTCGTGCATGAGTTCTGGGGGTTCACCTACGCTTAGGCCTCCTATGGCGTAGCCGTCGAAGTCCATAGCCACCAGCTCTTCTACGGCCTTCTGGCGGAGGTGGGTGTAAAAAGAGCCCTGGACAATACCGAAGAGGGCGCCTTTTCCTCGTCGGGCTTCTAGACACCTTTTGGCCCAGGCGCTGGTGAGCTCTAAAGAGGCCTCGGCTTGGTCTTCTGGGCAGGGATATGGGAGGCACTCGTCCAGGACCATCATAATGTCTGAGTCCAGACTCTCTTGGATTTCTATGGCTTTTTCGGGGGTGAGGAGGTGCATGGAGCCATCTAGGTGGGATTTGAACTCTACCCCTTCGGGGGTCACACGCTTCAAGGGGCTGAGGCTGTACACCTGGAACCCTCCTGAGTCGGTGAGAATGAGTCGCTCCCATCCCATGAACCTGTGGAGGCCTCCTAGCTCTTGGACTACCTGGTGGCTGGGGCGTAAATAGAGATGGTAGGTGTTGGCCAAGATGATGGTGGCTCCTAAATCACGCAGGTCCTGTGGTGAGAGGGTTTTCACCGCTCCCAAGGTGCCCACGGGCATGAAGAGGGGGGTGTAGGTCTGATAGCGTGGGGTCTCTATAACGCCCAGCCTAGCCCCAGTGGATGGGTCGGTTTTCAGAACCTGGAATTTGAACATGGCCCACCTTTCCCACGAGAGTTTGTTCAGGGTTAATTACCCCTTTTGCCTTTCTGGGGCAACGGCGGGTGGTTTGGACAAGGGGTTGCAGAATAGGTCCTGAAGGCTATAGTTAGGGGCACGAATTGATCGAGGTATGAGCCGGAGCCAACTGGCTCCGGTGGTTTGCGTTTTGTAGGCGCATTATATTTAACAACAGAGAGCAGTGAGGGGGTGATAGGTTTCCATGAAGAGATATAAGAGACTGGCGGAGGCCATCCTGGAGAGGGCCATCATAGACTTGTTGAAGCCTGTTGCTGAGGAGAAGAAGAGAACCCTGGATTGGGTGACGGCTTATCACTGGATTTTCAACTCTGACTGGCCCAGTATCCTCAAATTTGAGTCCTGCTGCGACGCTTTGGACATCAACCCCGATGAAATGAGGAGAATGTTGAGGAATGCCTGCGAAGATAGGGCCTTGGCTATGGAGATTCTTTACAGAAGCAAGAAGATGGATGACTCCAAGGGACAAAACTCTTCCGGAAACACATAACGAGAAAAGGTTGGCTGCCCCTGGAGATTATCCCCTTCGGGGGCGGTTTTTTTTGTAGATCATGAGGAGTCCTTCCAGGGTTAGGAGGGGGTCCACTATTTCTATTTCCTGGCTCGCCTGGGCTATCACGGATGCCAGGCCTCCCGTGGCAATGACCCGGCACCCCTTTCCCAGTTGTTCCTTGAAGGCCCTGGCCATGCCATCTACCAGGGAGACATAGCCGAAGTAGATGCCCGATTGGATGGATTCCACCGTGTTTTTGCCGATGATCCGGTTGGGCTTCTTCAGTTCTACCCTGGGGAGCTGGGCCGTTTCTTTGAAGAGAGCTTCCATGGAGATTCCAATGCCCGGGGCGATGGCTCCTCCCAAGTATTCGCCTTGGCTGGAGACGGCGTCGAAAGTTGTGGCTGTGCCAAAGTCTACTACTACTAATGGACCACCGTACTTGTTGAAGGCTGCTACAGCATTAACCACTCTGTCGGTGCCCACTTCCCGGGGATTGTCTACCAGAATGGAGATACCAGTCTTGGTCCCGGGGCCCACCACTAAAGGCCGGAGACCAAGAAGGATCTGGAGGGTTCTGGAGATGACGGGGGTGAGGTTGGGGACCACGCTGGAGATAATGGCTCCCTCTATCTTCCCTGTGGAGAGGTCTTCGAGGTTGAAAAGCTCTTTTATGAGTATGGCGTACTCGTGATATGTTCTTTCCCTGTTGGTCCCCAGTCTCCAATGGGCAATGAGCTCCTCTTCCTGGAAGATGCCTACCACTGTGTTGGTGTTGCCTATATCAACCACCAGTAGCATCTCTTTGCCTATCTAGGTATCGTTGTAGGATGAGGGTGGCGGCCACTTTGTCTGCCAGTTTGCTCCTCTTTTTGCGGTTGAGTCCTGCTTCTTTCATGATGCTGTGGGCTTCCCAACTGGTCAGCCTTTCATCCATGGTGTCCACAGGCAGACCGGTAGTCTCTTGGAGCTTAGAGGCGAATTCTCTAGCCTCCTGAACCATTTCTCCCTCTTCTCCATCCATGTTGAGGGGTAATCCAATGACGATCTTCTCCACTTGGTGTGAGAGGATAAGCTCTTTGATCTCTTCCACCACACCTGGCCTGTTCTTCAGGATAGTGAGAGGTTGAGCCAAACTGCCTGTAGGGTCTGAGATAGACAGACCCATCCTTACTCTCCCGTAGTCTATGCCTAAGTGTCTCATACTCTACAACCCCAAAAAGTCGCGGGCCCTTTTGGGGTCTCCTGTTGAAGAGGGGCCAGAACCTGGCCCCCTCTTCAGATTCTTCACCCCGAGGGTGCACATCCCCCGGGAAGCTTGGTACCGGAGCTGGAGAAGGACGAGAAGAGCCTTTTCAGTTCTTTGTTCCCGCACTTAGGGCACTTCACCTCTTCGTGCTGGGATGTGGGTAAAACCAGTTGTACGAAGCGGTGGCCACATACTTTGCATTGAAACTCATATAGCGGCATGGCCTTTTTCCTTGCTCGAATTACTGTAGGTATTTGTCCACGAGGGACTTGATGGTTTCTTTGGGTTGTACCCCTATCATTTGCTCCACTACCTTGCCATCTTTGAAGAGCAATAGGGTGGGAATGGCTCTGATGCCGTAGCGGATGGCTAGCTGGGAGTTTTCGTCCACGTTGACCTTACCAACCTTTACCTTGCCTTCGTACTCCTGGGCGATGGCCTCCACAGTGGGGACAATCATGGAGCACGGGGCGCACCATACGGCCCAGAAGTCCACCAATACAGGTTTATCAGATTGAAGCACTTCCTGATCAAAGTTGCTTTCTGTCAGTGTTAATACGTTCTTACTAGCCATGTAATTTCCTCCTGTGCTTCTGAGAAGGTTGAGCAAATGGTGCCGGGGCCCAGAATTGAACTGGGGACACGTGGATTTTCAGTCCACTGCTCTACCAACTGAGCTACCCCGGCAGAGCCAGGAGCAATCTAATTCAGCCTCCGCTCCTTGTCAAGGGCGGGAGTTCCCTGGTATAAGGCTGGGGCCAGATGAGGAGGGAAAGAAGAGATGCTGGAGAAATGGAAGAACTTCTTTAAAAAGGGTGAGTGGGATAAGGGCTTTTCCTTGGGCAGGCGGAAGATGAAGGAGCTTCTGGAGCGGGTGAAGAAAAGCAGAGATGAGGGGGTGAACCTGGAAGCCCTGGAAGTCCTGGAATTTTATGGTCTTCCTCTGGCCCGGTACAGGGTAGTGAGAACCCGAGACGAGATCTACCAAGTGGCCGAGGAGTTGGGATATCCTTTGGTCCTTAAGACCATTACCTCCAGGGTGATCCATAAGGGGGACGCTGGAGCGGTGGCTCTAGAGGTTTATCGCGAGGACGTGGTGGAGGCTTATCCCTCCATTCTAGGGGAGGTGGCTACCCGTATGCCTTGGCTTACCATTATGGGGGTGTTGGTCCAGGAGATGGTGGAGGGGGAAGGGCGGCGGGAAGTGAAGTTAGAAAGGGAACAGAAGAGGTCTTTTCCTTTCCGCTGGATCACCAGGTTTTTTAAGAAAGGGGAAAAGAAACCTGCTGAAAGAGCAGTGGAGGTGGAAAACGAGGAGCAGTTGACCTCTCTAATGTCCAATGAGGATTGGGAGGAGATCTATCAGGGTATGTGGGCCTTATGGCTTCAGCATCCCCAGGTAAAGAGGATGGAAGTGGAGTTTATTTACACCCCGGAGGGCGCAGAAGCTTCTCAGCCTTTCCCTCCAAAAGTGGTAGACGCCAAGCTTTTCTTCTTTGAACTTTAATCGTTTTCTATGGGCAGACTGGGCATCATTGCAGGTCAAGGAGAGATTGTGGACCTGGCTATGGAGTTGCTCCGGAGGCGAGGGGAGTCCCCCTTTGTAGTGGATGTGACGGGGGGAGAGGTTCTGGATCGCCTGGCCTGGGTGGAAGGCGGTGTTTTTGGTGTGGGGCAGGTGGGTGGGATCATTAAAGCTTTGAAAGAGCGGCAAGTGGACAGGGTCCTTTTCGTGGGTAAGGTGGACAAGAGACTCATTTACAGGAGAAAGAGGCTGGATCTCAGGGCTGCCAGAGTGCTCCTTTCCCTGAGTGATTTCAGTGACGATTCCATTCTCAATGCGGCGATAAAGGAGCTGGCCAAAGAGGGGATAAAGGTGGTGGGTCAGAAAGAAGTGCTGGCGGAGATGGTGCCTGGACCTGGGATATTGGGGGGTGTTCCAGTGAATGATAATGTTATGGCCGATGTGGCCTTCGGTTTTCACATGGCCCGTCAGGTGGGTGATCTGGGTATCGGGCAAACTGTTGTGGTGAAGGGGAGGTGTGTGGTGGCCGTGGAGGCGGTGGAAGGCACCGATGAGGCTATAAGAAGGGGCGGGGAACTGGCGGGTCCTGGGGTGGTAGTTGTGAAGGTGAAGAGGCCTTCCCAGTCGCCTTTGCTGGATGTTCCCACGGTGGGGCTTAAGACCATAGAGATGATGAAAGAGGTGAAGGCCCGGGCCTTGGCGGTAGAGGCAGGAGAGACTCTTGTGTTGGGTCTTGAGGATATGGTGAAAGGCGCCGAGATGGCGGGAATCTCCCTTCTGTCCGTCAATGAAGAGTTTTTGGGCGAGAGGGGTCTCAAGCAGAGGTGAGACCCTTCGAGATGGAGAGGGGATGGCTCGCATTCTTATAGTGGCCGGGGAGGCCTCGGGGGATCGCATGGGAGGCATGTTGCTCCGTGAGGTGAAAGAGGTGGCTCCCCATCACTCCTTCGTGGGAGTAGGTGACAGGGAACTGGAGGCTCAAGGGGTGGAACTTTTGGTCCGCTCCCATGAGCTGGATGTGGTGGGGGGGTTGGAGGCTGTGTCTCGACTTCCTCGTCTCTATTACGCATACACCATGCTCAAGGATCTCATCCTCTCCAGGAAGGTTGATGCCCTTCTTCTGATAGACTACCCCGGAATGAACCTCAAGCTAGCCCGGTTGGCTCGGTCGGTGGGGCTCCCCGTGGTCTATTACGTGTCTCCCCAGATATGGGCCTGGAGGCCGGGGCGTATAAAGAGGATAAAGCGGTCTGTGAACCTTATGTTGGTGATTTTACCTTTCGAGGAAGAGATCTATCGCCGGGCCCATGTGCCTGTGGCCTATGTGGGTCACCCCCTTCTAGACGTTGTGAAGCCCAAGATGGGGAGGGGGAATTTCAGGCACCTCTACGGTTTGCCTTTGGATAGGGAACTGGTGGCCCTTCTCCCTGGAAGTCGCAAGCAGGAGCTGGATTATCTCCTAGAGGGGATGGCGAGGGCGGCAGAGATTTTGGCTAAAGTGAGGGGGACGGCTTTTGTATTGCCCGTGGCTCCTACCCTGTCCCCGGAGGACGTTGAGGCGCGTTGGTCTAGACTTGTGAAAGACAGAGACATAAATTGTGTCATCATGCAGGGAGACACTTATAGTGCTGTGGCAGCTGCTGATGCAGCCCTGGTGGCTTCTGGTACAGCCACTTTGGAGGCGGCCCTTTTGGGGATACCCCAGGTGCTGGTCTATCGAGTGAACCCTGTGACCTACGCCATAGGGAAACGTTTGGTTAGGGTGAAATGGCTCTCTCTAGTGAACATCATTCTGGGTGCTCAGGTGATACCTGAACTGGTTCAGTCCAAGGCCAAGGCCCCTATCATGGCCCGGGAAATAGAGACTCTCTTGAATGGTGGCGGTGAAGAGATGGGGAGAAAGATGGCTAGGCTGAGGGATATTTTGGGGCCTCCTGGGGCTTCTGCCAGGGCTGCCAGACGTCTGGCTGCTTTCCTTGAGGAGAGAGGGCTATGAGGTATTATCTAAGGATCCTTTCCTATGCCAAACCTTATTGGTTTAGGATCACCATGGCTCTCATCATGGCCCAGATAGTGGCTGCTACAGATGGTGCTTTGGCCTGGTTGGTCAAGCCCATTATGGACCGGATCTTTGTGGAGAGGAACGCCGAGATGCTGCGTCTCATTCCCCTGGCCATTGTGGGCCTCTACGTGGTGAGGGGGGTGGGTAGGTATGTTCAGAACTATTTCATGCGCTATGCCAATCTGCGCATGGTCATGGACCTCAGAACCGATCTTTTCAGGAAGATCCAGGGCATGAGCCTTGCCTTCCACAAGAGCAAGTCCACGGGAGAGCTCATATCCAGGGTAATGAATGACGTATCTGTGGTAAGGAACGCCAATGTGGATGTGATAAAAAACCTTATCCGGCAGATCTTCACTTTACTGGCTCTGTTGGTGGTCCTTTTTAAGAGGGACTGGCAGTTGGCTGCCATGGCCTGTGTGACTGTGCCTTTCGCTGGAGTTTTGATAGATAGGCTGGGTCGTAAGATAAAAGAGATTACCAAAGCTTCCCAGGAAAAACGGGCGGACCTTTCTTCCCTAATGGTAGACTCCTTCTCTGGAGTGCGCATAGTGAAGGCCTTTAATATGGAGGAGCAGGAGACTAAGCGTTTTAGGAAGCACCTGCACAAGCTCTATTCTCTTAGCATGAAGAAGGTGAAGGCCTCAGAACTAGTCTCTCCCCTTATAGAGTTTCTAGGTTCTTTGGGCGCAGCGGCCATTATCTATGTGGGGGGTATGAGGGTCATCACCGGTAGGCTCACCCCTGGAGATTTTTTCTCTTTCATGGCAGCCCTTATGATGATGTATGGTCCCATCAGGAAGCTGACCAAGGTGAACAACACTATTCAGGCTGCCATAGCGGCTGCTGAAAGGGTCCTTGAGGTGCTGGATATGGAGCCTGATATAAAAGACGCTCCCGATGCCGTGGAGGTCTTGTGTTTCGAGAGGTCTATCCGTTTTGACCATGTGTGGTTTGCCTATCCCGACGATCCCGAAACTTGGATCCTCAGAGACATCCATTTGGAAGTCGGTAAAGGGGAGATTCTGGCCCTTGTTGGTGAGAGCGGCGCGGGGAAGACCACCCTGGTTGACCTTGTTCCCAGGTTCTATGATCCTACTAAAGGGGCTGTTTATTTGGACGGTGTGGATTTGAGGAAGTTGAAGCGGGTCTCCCTCAGGGCCCTGATAGGTGTGGTTACCCAGGATGTTATCCTTTTCAACGACACCATCCTGAATAACATTCTTTACGGTCGCCCCAAGGCCTCTTTTGGGGAAGTAATAGAGGCTGCCAAGGTGGCCCATGCCCATGAATTTATCCAGCAGCTTCCCGATAGGTATGAGACTGTGGTGGGGGAGAGGGGAGTTCGCCTCTCTGGGGGACAGAAGCAAAGGATAGCTATCGCTAGGGCGGTTTTGAAGAATCCTCCTATTCTCATCCTGGATGAGGCCACTTCTGCTCTGGATACCCAGTCAGAGCGGATGGTCCAGGAGGCTATGGATCGTTTAATGGAGGGTAGGACAGTCTTTGTCATTGCCCATCGCCTGTCTACCATCCAAAAGGCTCATAGGATCGTGGTTTTGGATAAGGGCAGGATTGTGGAGATGGGGGCTCACCAGGAGCTTTTGGATAAGGGTGGTCTGTACAGTCACCTGTATAGGCTTCAGTTCCTTGAGGAAAGCGAGGATCCCCGGAAACCGGTTGGACTGAGGGTGGTGGGGACGTGAGAGTACCTGTATATCCTCATCTCACTTCTGGGCTTCTGGGTGGTTTGCTTAAGCTCTGGGACTCCACCTATCGGATGCAGGTGTGGAACGGGAATGTGGAAGAGAGGCTCAAGGGGAATGGCGAGAGGATCATCTATGTCTTCTGGCACAATAGGCTTCTTCCCCTCATCACTTATTATCGTCGGGCCTATGTGCCCCGTTTTCCTGGGGATAGGGTGGATGTTCTGGTGAGCAAAAGTAGGACTGGAGAGCTCATGTCCCGCATCCTTCATCGCTTTCGTTTTGGTACGGTCAGAGGCTCCAGTTCCCGGGGAGGAAGGGAAGCTATGCTGAAGACGGCAAGGAGATTGAGGAGCGGTAAAGACGTGGCCATTATCCCCGATGGACCCAGGGGGCCTTGCTATGTGGCTAAAATGGGGGCTGTGGCATTGGCGCGGGTTTCGGGTTCTCCCATTCTGCCCGTTGGGGCGTCGGCCAAGCCTACGGTGAGGTTCAACAGCTGGGACCGGTTCATGTTGCCCATCCCTTTCGCCAGAATTGGCATATATTTTGGAGAGCCTCTTTATGTCTTTAAGGATGACGATTTGGAAGAGGCCAGGCTCTGCTTGGAAAGGGTCCTCATGGACGTGACCAGGCGTGTCGATGAGAAGTTAGGGGTGGGGATAGACTATTGAGGTTTCCCCTCCTTTTCCCCGGCGCTTGTGGAGAGGGGTGGTTTGACAGGGGTGGACGTGATAAACAGGAATCCCAATGGCAGGAGTGGTGAAGCGCCTCATGAAAGCTGAGAATAGCGATCGCAAGGCCCTTTATGAAGCTGTGGCTCAGGCGTTGGATGTTGACGAGTCTCAGATGCCCCGTTCGAGAGAGATCTTCTCAAAGGAGTGGGGAAGGACAGCTCCTCCAGGCACTTGGATAGAGGTGAAGCCTGGGGAGTGGAAGAGAAAGTGACATGCCTATTCTCTTCAAAGGGCTGGTTTCTGCCGTCATAATAGTGGCCCTCAGTGAGTTGGCCAGGAGACACGCTGTCCTTTCTGGTCTTCTAGCTGCCATGCCCCTCACCACCCTGTTGGTTATCCTGTGGGTCTATGTGGACACCAGGGATGTGGCTAAGATAGAGGCATTCTCCCAGTCAGTGCTTTGGGCTTTGTTGCCCACGGCTTTCTTTTTTGTGGCTCTGGTGGTGGCTTTGAAGAGGGGACTCTCTTTCTGGCCTGCCCTGGGACTCTCCATGGGATTATGGATGGTGGGAGCCTTCATTCATTTGTGGTTGTTGGGTGGCTAGGCAGAATAAAAAGGGGGCGACCCCCGAAGGGGTCACCCCTAACTGAAAAACAGGCAAGGGGGTGACGCTCACTTGTTGGCTAGTCGGCCCAAACCTGTTCCCTCTTGTCGATAACTCTCTTGGCCTTGTGGGTGGCCCTGGGGATTTCTCCTTCCCTCAGGACGATCACCCTTCTAGGGGCTACCCCCACCCGGACCTTGATGGCTTCCCTCACTTCTTTGGCAAGCAGGTCTGTATCTATATCCACGCCTTCCAGCTTCTCCACTTCTA
>Ga0190304_1000199_pt1 | contig 27969 bp, 27 predicted proteins | sample 48700712_MG_FD_161670 | JGI IMG/M metagenome (GOLD analysis project Ga0190304, IMG submission 161670) | Hydrothermal vent sediment bacterial communities from Southern Trench, Guaymas Basin, Mexico - 4870-07-1--2_MG | ecosystem: Environmental > Aquatic > Marine > Hydrothermal vents > Sediment ...
AATAAGGACAAGGACAGGATAGTAGAAGCGATAATGTCGGACCTGGGACTCGAGGGAGAGAGTAAAAAGCGATTGCTTGCGAAGCTCGTGGAGCAATATGGTTATGATGAAGCGAAAGTGAGGTACATAGCAAAACGGGTCTTTATCACTGAGCGTTACAAGCGTAAATCCACCGATATTCGTTAATGTTAATTTACCGGGATGACTTTATTTTTGTCTTCTTCAACACATAAACATTCATTGCCGTACCGATATACTCTTCCAGCACGCCAAACGAACTCAGTTCCTTCTTCAACCACCTGAGGTCAACGGCTTTAAAACTGCTGGAGCCATGTATCCGGTGAAAGCCCACAGTATTCAATTCCGCAATAATGACCTTATCTCGCGCCACTCTGCATGCTTCACTCACAAACTCGCCTCGCTTATCCGGCTCTACATGATGCAATGCGCCATAGCTGATCACCGCATCGAAACTTGCATCATCGTACCGAAGCGATGTCGCATCTCCGAGCTCATAAGTTATCTTATCCGCTACTCCTTCTGATTCCGCATCCCGTTTCGCATCCCTCAATGCCGATTCCGAAATATCTATGCTGGTAACCCTGCAATTGAAATCCCGAGCTGCAATTATCGAAAGCTGACCTACACCTATATCAAGTATATGCTTCCCACGCAGCCCCAGGTGTTTTAAAATCTCTTCCCGCTTTATCAAGCCCTCTGCATCTTCTATCATATCATCTGCCCACTCGCATGAATTCATCAAAGAATATCTTCTCAGTATCCCATGGACCTGGACTCGCCTCTGGATGGTACTGGACGCATTTAATACCCAGATAGGACTCCTCGAAAGCTTCTACCGTGCCGTCATTGGCGTTTATCTGCGTCAACTCTACGATACCGTCCATCGAATCTTTATCAACTGCGAATCCATGATTCTGCGCGGTTATGTATACACGAGCGTTTCTAAGGTCCTTCACCGGCTGATTCGCACCCCTGTGCCCGAATTTCAATTTATACGTGTCGCAACCCAGAGCAAGAGCAATTACCTGCAGACCGAGACATATCCCGAAGATAGGGATTGTACCTGCGAGCTCTTTCACCACGCCCATCGCACTCTTTGCACGCTTTGGGTCGCCAGGTCCGTTAGAGAGTAATAAAGCATCAGGCTCCAAATTCACTATCTCCGATTTATTTACAGTAGCAGGAAAGACGAAGATGTCAAAATCACGTTTCCTCAAGCTCTCTATTATGTTCCGCTTCACTCCCAGGTCTATCACTGCTATCCTCTTCCCGTTACCCGGTATCCGGTATCCTGTCTTGCATGTAACCAGCTCTATCAGATCCAGGTCTGAGATATCAGGCTGAGCTCTCGCGAGTTCCAGAGCTCTGGCTTTAGCTTCTTCCCTTATCCCACTCTCGGTCTGTGCCTGTGTCTCTGTCTCTTTCTCTGGCTCAACCATCAAACACGCCTTCATCGTGCCGTATCGCCTTGTCTTTATCGTTAACATCCTCGTATCCACTCCGCTGATGGCTGGCACACCTTCATTCCGCAGGAACTCATCTATACCTCGCTTACTCCTGTAATGCGATGGAGAATCACACATCTCCCGGACCACAAAGCCCTCTACCTTTATGCTATCTGATTGGAATCTGGCACCGCTGACACCATAATTACCAACAAGAGGATATGTGAGCATCAATATCTGCCCCCTGTACGAGGGATCAGTAAGCGCCTCTTCGTAGCCCGTAAAAGGCGTTGCAAACACGAGTTCCCCCAGTGCTATACCCTCTGCACCCCAACCCACACCCTCCACCACTGTTCCATCTTCAAGTGCTAGGATCGCCTTCATAGCTCAATAGTATCAGAGTGTCACTTTTGAATAAATATTTCTTTTGCTAAAGCTCTTCTTTCTAAGAAGAGGGTAAGATAATGAGTGTTGGTATAAAATGATCGCAATCATAGATTATGGGATGGGGAATCTATTCAGTATATACAACGGGCTGAAGAAGGTCTGTGACCATGCAGTTCTTATTAGTGAGGCTGATATTGGCAGCTTAAGAGAAGCAGATGGTGTTATTATTCCCGGTGTAGGCGCGTTTGATGATGGCATAAGGAACTTAAAGCCGTTCTCAACGGAGTTGTTCAGGCTTGTGGAATCTGGTGTTCCGGTGCTTGGGATATGTATAGGTATGCAGATCCTATTTGAAGAGAGCGAAGAGGGCGAAGAGAAGGGACTTGCACTCATCCCCGGGAGAGTGGTTCGTTTACCGTCTTACGTGCGGGTACCGCACATGGGCTGGAACAATCTGCATCTGCACCGGCACTCAGAGCTACTGGAAGGGATTACCGAAGCGGATTATTTCTATTTCGTGCATTCTTATTATTGCGTGCCTGAGAATGAAGCCAGTATAATTGCATCGGTAGAATACGGTTTGCAGTTAACCGCAGTGGTGAATAATGGCAATATCTACGGCGTTCAGTTCCATCCCGAGAAGTCATCACGGAAGGGACTGCTCATACTGGATAATTTCGTGCATCTCATTTGCAGATCATAGATATAGACATAGACCCTGATTGTTTATTTTAACTTAACAACAGGGAAATCATCAGCTACTGTGACCTTCACACCGCTTGATCCAGTCTGCTGCCTTGTTTGCTCCAGTGCATCATTTACTATCTCTGCGAATGGCACATCCTTGTGTGGATTCGCCATACGCCCGATACGGAATAATTGCAATGAATCATCCTTGAGTTGTTCCATCTTCGCTGCTGCATTATCTATAAAATAAAAGTCTTTAACCACCCTCTCACGGCCGTTCTCCTTTAAATCGTCGCGCAACATGGATTCAAAACCCCGGATAGCAAGTAGAGGAGAGCGAAGGTCGTGTGATACCGTATAGATAAATCATTCCTGTTCGGTATTCTTAGCCTTCAGTTCGTACATCAGCTTCTTCTTCTCATCCTCTGCCTGCATTCGTTTCCATGTCTCCAGTGTTGCTTTATCCGTATAGTACCCCATAACCGGTCCTTTGTGTGGTGGTCTTTTGGAATATAATCAATAACACCATTGTGAACTGACTGGACAGCAATATTTTCACTACCAAACCCTGTGAGCATGACTACTGGTGCTATCTTACCCTGAACAATCCCACGAAGCCACTCCATGTCCACTGGCTTCTTCACGTAGCCTGGGGCTTGCAGGAGATAGCCATCTATGATATCCCGCTTGGAATCAGATGTCGTCAGGATAACCACGAGAATCTTTTTCAAAACTTCGTCTTTTGTATTTGTATAGCTACCCGTACCCTATATTTTTTTGATCAATCTTTCCTGAAGTTTGAATCAGGAACGGTATGGGAAACTGGTATACGTGCATGTTTTTATCCACGTATGGAGCCAACAAACAATCTCAGCGAGCAGTTTAATCAGGGAGCATGTGCTCATGCGGAAGATCATGGGTACGTTTTAGATTAGAGATTTGTGCTGAATATTACCAGTACATCGCTTCCAGGCACGCATTCGTCCCGAACAAAAAGCCGAAGAGGAGCACACGCTTCACTTCCGGATGCTTTTCCTCTATCTCCTTCAGATATCCCCTGAGCGATTCTTCCACTAACTTCTTAATCGAAGTATCTTATCTCCACATACATAATCGCCTCAAGATCATGCCTGGCATGCTCCAGATCTCTCTTTGCTTGTCTTAGTCAATATTCTTCTCTTGTTGCCATTTCCTCTGTTACAACCTTAACTATAATTTATAGATAACTAACATACAATATAAAATATAAGAAAGAACTGTATAAGCGGATGATAGAAGCAGTGTTGTTCGACCTCGACGGTGTAATAATAAACTCATTTGAGAGCTGGTACCGGGCATTTAATGCGATGCTAAAGAGATACAAGAGAGAAGAGATAAGCAGAGAGGATTTTAAGGCAAAATGCTGGGGTCCGGACCTGAGGCATAACCTGGACGCGTGGAACCTTGGAGAGGAAGCCGGACTTTATTGTATAGGTAAGCAACTGGAGCTGGTAGAGCTTATAGAGCTGTTCCCTGATGCAAAAGAGGTCTTGAGCCACATAAAACATAAATTTAAGGTTGGACTGGTAACGAACACGCCGAAGAAGAACGTTGCCAAGATATTAGAGCACTTTCAGCTCGCAGACCTCTTTGATGTGGTCATCACTGGCGATGACGTGCACGAAGGTAAGCCAAATGCAGAAATGGTGATAGAGGCGTGCCGCAGACTGAACGTGAAGCCTGAGAATGCGATACTCGTGGGTGATACCGAAAGTGACTTTCAGGCAGGTAAATCCGCTGGTTGTACTGTCATAGGAATAGGAACAGGAACAGGAGTGGGAGCAGGAGTGGATACGAAATCATGCGTGAAGACAGACATAGAGATAGACATGCACGTAGAGACGCTCAATGAGCTGTTGTCTCTCGCCCCTCTCACCCTGAACCGCTGAGTAATTGAATTGCTGTCCAGCATAGTATAGTGTATTTCCGATATTTGCGTCTCTTCATGAATGAATATCTCAATCTTTATTTTTTATTCTCTTGTTGCCACTTCCTCTATCGCTATCAATATTTTATTTTATATCAGCGAGTAAAACTTAAGTTAGTTAATGGCAAAATGAAGATAAGGGCATCGGTGCCTGCAAAGGTGATACTGTTTGGAGAGCACTTTGTGGTCTATAATAAACGGGCACTTGCAACCGCGTTAAACTTACGACTCACTGTTGAAGTCTCTGGTAGGGGTAAGGATAAGAATGGCTATCATCTCTACGTTGAGAATATACCCTCTTTCGGGTTCCAGCTGGAATTGGCAAAAGGAAAGGGTGAAGGAGAGAGGAAGGCACAGCCATTTATAGATTATGAAGGTGCATCAAGCGCTATTGCGTATGTCAGAGGAGCAATTGAGTATCTTGAAGCGAGATATGGTATAGACGGGGGTGTAGAAATAAAAATAAAATCCGATATACCGCTTTCTGCCGGTTTGGGCTCTTCTGCTGCAACTTCTGTCGCCACCATCGCCGCACTCAGGAGATACTTTGGAGTGGATAGTGATAGTGATAGTAATAGTGGAGAACAAAATCCAAATCTGGAAGAGATAAGAGAGGAGGCACACCATGTAGAGAAAGCGATTCAGGGTAATGCCAGCCCTGTGGATACCGCTATTTCGACCTATGGGGGCTACGTACTGATAGAGAATGGCAAAGTGAAGCGTTTATATCTGCCGGAGATAGACCTGATTATAGGCACTATCGGCTGTATCCCGATGAGTGTGAGCGTTGAGCAAATATCAGAACTGAGTCTGAAGACGAAGAAGCTCGTTGAAACTGTTAAAACACGACGAGAAACATTTAAAAAGATATTTGCGCACATCGCCAACGCCTCTGATGAGATAACTAAAGATGCAATTATGGCACTGGAACAGCATGATTTTTATCGCCTCGGTAGCTTGATGGATATAAATCATGGCTTGCTGGATGCCATAGGGGTCGTTCCTCGACGGTTAAGTGAGCTGGTGAAGCTGTCACAGGAGTTGGGTGCACCTGGAGCGAAGGTGACAGGTGCAGGTGGTCTGGAGGAGCTGGGTGGTGCAGGCTCTGCTATGGTACTGCCGCCACCAGGCGACTCAAAGGAGTTGATGAAGATAAAAACGGCTATGGCTCTTACTGGCGCACTCACGATGGTTTTGAAGACGAACGCAAAAGGGTTGATTGTTGAATCAGTTTGAGATGGATGATATTATCCAGCATCATGGCTCAAGAGCAGGCGGAGACGCATAACGCAGGAGTAAAAGTCCAGGTCCACATAGAAACCTTTGGCTGCACTGCAAATGCCGGTGATACGCAGAAGCTGCGTACTATATTGATGAGGGGTGGATATCAACTGGTAACAGACTATAACAAAGATAAAGCCGATTGTGTCATCGTGAACACATGCACAGTGACGAAGCGGACGGAACTGAACGTGGTGAAGCGGCTGGAAGAACTGAAGAAGCAGGGCAAGCAGGTAATCGTAGCTGGCTGTATGGCTGCGGCACAGCCTGAACTGGTAAAGAGCATTCTGGGCGAGGATACAATCATGATAACGCCCAAAGAGCTATATCCAATTATGGATTTTAATTTTGAATTTGATAAAAGCTCCTCTGTGGTTGGTATAATCCCGATAGCAATGGGCTGTTCTGGAGAATGCACCTATTGCATTGTGAAAAGAGCGAGAGGGAGACTGAAGAGCCAGAGTCCTGATAGGATATGCAAAGCCTTAAAGTCCGCGGTGGCGGCTGGTGTAAAAGAAATAAGGGTCACAGCCCAGGATTGCGCCGCTTACGGGTTCGATCGCATGGATACGGCTGTGAAACTACCCGAGCTACTGCAGATGCTGACCGAAGTGGAAGGCGATTTTAGACTTCGTATAGGTATGATGAATCCCTTCACACTACTCCGCATCATAGACGAGCACGAGCTCCTTGAGGCTTTTGAATCCGATAAGGTGTTCAAATTCTTTCATATACCGGTTCAGTCGGGCTCTGATAAGGTGCTAAGCGATATGCGCAGGAATTACAAGGCCGCTGACTTCATAGAGATAGTGAGGAGAATAAGGAGGCGATTCCATTACTGCACCATCTGTACAGATTTTATTGTTGGGTTTCCAACAGAAGGTGAGGACGATTTCCAGGCATCAATGCAGCTACTGGAGGAAATAAAGCCGGAGAAGGTGAACATTACGCGATTCTCACCACGACCAGGGACAGAAGCATCGAAGCTTAAGGACATGCTGGCTCGCGATAAGAAGATAAGGTCACGAATAATGTCAGCCACTTATCACAGGATAGCACTTGCAGCTAATAATCAATTGTTAGGAGCAGAACTACCGGTTCTGGTTACGGAACGTGGAGATAAAGGTGGTGTAATCGCCCGTGACCCATCTTATAAGACGATAATAATAGAGGAGGATTTGCCGCCCGGTTCCTTCCATAAGGTACGGGTGAAGGATGCAAGGAGCACTTATCTGGTTGCCACTGTGATTTCATGATTCGTGTCCAGTTCTACATCTATCACATCCAATTCCTTTACTTCCGCTTCTATACCTGTACCCAGCAAATCGCTGAGGTTCGGTCTTGTTCGTCCTTTATCTCCTGATATTAACTCCTTTACGTATAATCCTCCATCACATTTCACTTCCAGCTCGCATGTAGAACCACTGTAATTTAGCAATTTCATCTCATATATTCGCCTGCTGCGTATCAAATCCGCTCTACGATGCACCACCCTCGAAGGTGTCCTCTGCTCTATCACTGCTCCATCAAGCTCTTTTACTGCTTCTCTCAATTTCGACTCGGCTACAGCCACCCTTAGCTCTACCAGCATTCGGTAGGTCTTCCTCGCACTCGTATTCTTTATCAGTGCAACCATCTCTCTATTTACATACTCGAGATTGGTGACTTCCAATTTGGCTCTGTTCTCTTCGTTCACCTTCTCTTCTAATGCTCGCAAATCCACTCGCTGCCGCCGCTTCGGCTCTCTCAGCTCCACCACAAACGGACGACCTGAGCCGAGCATTCGAGCATCTATGTCCTCCCTTCCACAACCGTGCAGTATCACATCCTTAGCTCCGTACACATCTATAATAGAGCTTTTTATCAATTCCTCAACCGATTCCGCATACATCTTACCGGTGAAATTGCATCTCTCACAGCCCTTACCATGACATTCACGGCAAAACCATCTCGTCTGCGGTATTCCCCGCCTGTACTTCCTGTATCTCCCATAGATGAACAGAGGCTTCACCTGTAACTCAACATTAAAATCACCGCTCCACAGGTTCAATATTACAACAATTTCGGGCGTATTAAAATCCACCTTCTTCCCTGTCTCATGCTCTATCCTCTTACCCACCTCTCTGTTCAGCTCCGCTTTCAATGGCTCGGCAAATAGCGCCCCTGCTATCTCCCACATCAACTCCTCGTTCTCCATGAGCATCCCGCTCATCTTCGTACCCACCAGAAAAGTATCGTATTCATACTGTTTCAGCTTCTCCAGTGCTGCTCTTACCCATTCATCCAGATTGTCATTCTCAAATAGACCGTTACACAGCCAGCATTTGCCACTCTCTATCTCTTCACCAACCTCACTTAGTATCTCTTTCAATACCTCACCGCGTCTCTCATTCGATACGTCAGAAGAGACCTTTGCAAATTGTCTACCAAGGCAGTGATTGCAGATGGGACCTGGACTCTCGTGTATTATCTTCTTAGCTATATCTATTATCTCCCTCTTCTCTAACTCTGCCCTCAGCATCTCCTCTCTCTTAACCCCTATTAAAATATCTCAAAGCGATAGATAAGTTTGAAATTAGAACATGGATTAATAATTAAAAACAGGTGTGGTGTGGTGTGGGTGTGATAAATGCGAATCTCTGAAATTCCCGAGATAGGCACTAATATTCGGATTTTCGGCATTTGCACATCTCATAGGTGTTTTGCTACACTGTCATATCCCTGAAGTGATTGTTGCGTTTTTTCTTGGATCTGCGGTTTCTGGAGTTAAATCTTCCAGGAAGCTCTTTGAAGCCACCATATCATTTAAGCACTTATTCCTCACCATTTTCTTCTTCTCCTTTGGAATGCTGCCCAAATTCCAATTTGCAACATTGACCTCGGTACATTTTATCCTCGCACTTCTCGCACTCCTAACCATCTCCATCTTAGCAAAGTTCGCCAGTGGCGCACTTATTGGGAAACGACTGCATGGTTCGCTGGAAACGGGGTTAAGGGTTGGGGCATACACAACGCCAAGGGGTGAGTTTTCAATTGTGCTGCTGGCTGTGGTAATCGGACCAGGACCGGAAATGAGGAGTTATGAGCTTTTAGTCTCGCTTGTCGTGGCTTATGTAATTATTCTTTCAATCGTGGGCTCGAGCTTCGCCAGGCATGGTGATAGAATAGGCAGGGTAATTGCACAGACCATCAATAAATTGATTTAGAGGAGAAATCTGAAGACAAAAGAGGTTATCTCAGTGCCATCAATACGCCTATGAGCGTCTTGCCATCTCTCAACTCACCACTACTTATCATATCCAGTATACTGTCCACGGGAACAAACCGAACCGTAAGTTCAGGCTCTGGATCTGAAACCCTCTTCAAATCGCCTGCCTTGAAGATGTGTATCACCTCGCTACTGACACCAGGCGAGGGGAAGAACTCTATCAGCTTATCCAGCGTCGCAGCCTCAAATCCCGTCTCCTCTATTAACTCACGTGCTGCACACTCCTCTGGCGATTCGTCTGCCTCAATCGTACCCGCGGGTATCTCCAGCGTCATGGTCTCCACCGCTTTCCGATACTGCTCCACCATCAATATGCCCTCACCACTCATCGCCACAATAGCCGCCGCACCGGGATGTACTACTATCTCTCGCCTCTTTGTTCCTCCAGCAGGGACTGAGACGGTATCAACCCGAAGTTGAATGATTCTACCCCTATATACCGTTTCACTCCTGAGTGTCTCCTCTTCTGTCATTATTCTTAATATCTATCTCGAGATTTAAGAAAGAAGCCAGATTTAACATTAAAAATTAAGATTGATTGCTAACGGAAGCCAGAGCGCCCATGGGGCATGCTCTTACGCACACATCACATTTGATACACTTCTCCTCATCCAGATTTAGCCGCCATGTATGATCGAACTTGAATACATGCGATGGACAAACCGAGATACAGGCGCCACAATGGATACATTTATCCTCATTCCAAGCGATCAGTTTCACTAATCTGCGTACTTCCACACCTTTTTGCTTGAATAGTTCCACTACACGGTCCACCTTCTCGCGAGGAACATCAATGATAAGTTCACCTCGCACTGCATCTACATACGCGCGGTCTATATTCATTTTCGCTCCTGTCTCAAGTATTACCTCCGCCGTATTCGGTACGCCATGTAAATGCGGCGGGAACCGTAGTTGCAATTTCATAGGTTCCTCCTACTCTATGTCTATGCTATAGATTCTTATTATAAAAAAACAAACAGAACTTGTGAATGCGAAGGGAAAAAAGGAATAAAGGAAGCGAAAGGATCGTTTGACGGAAGAGCGAACTATTCTTGCATTGATCTTTATGAAAACAAAGGCTAATTAATATATTTATATCGTGAATTATTAAAGGGGGCAGTAGGGTAGCCAGGTTATCCTCGTGGCTTTGGGAGCCATGGACCCCAGTTCAAATCTGGGCTGCCCCATCAAACTTTCTTTCAAAAGGAAGTTAGATAGAACAGTTTTTCGTTCCTAAAAAGAAAAAGCATTAAGAAAAAGTTTCCGGGGGCCAATTCTTATCCATCCAGCCGGGAATCCTGCCACTGTCTCTTGGCCCCACGAGCACAGTCCAACCTGTGATATCCTCTGTCTCGCCTGATAATCGTGCTGCAAGTCCTGGCAATACCATTGTCTTGTGCTTGACTTTACTCTCCACATTATGCGCCTCTAATGTCTCTTTTATCGTATCCGCTGTGAACTGCCCACCCGCAACTGCGGATTCCACACCCATCCCGTCTGTATCCACAACCATAAGATAAGAGTCTATCTTATTTGACGATATATCGCTCTCCACAGTATAGTAGGTCAATGCGAAATTGGTAGTAACGAAGAGCGGCGATTCAGGACCTGGACTTCCTATCTCTCTCAGCCCTGGCTCCACACTCACAGGACGCCTTGGATCTGTATACATATTGGCAACCAGTGTTCGCTCGGTTATCAATGCGTGCGGTTCTATTGAGTGCATGATCATTATATCAGCATATTTTATGATGAAAAGACAGGCGATCATTGCTTCCCAATAAGATGTATACAGTGCATCCTCATGTACCATCCATGCAGTCATTGGCACGGCGATCAATGGATAAGCAACTCCTCTGTTGCCTTCTTCTATACTTGCACGCCTCAGCTTTACGAAACGTTCAAAAGTACTTTCAAGCCCCTTACCCACTGGATATGTGCCCGGGTCTAACACCAAGCTATCTATACCCTCACGGGAGAAAGTCAATGCCATTCGGGTCAGCATATCAAGATCAGGTGAGTATAACGTAACAGGCACCTTATAATGTGTTGCTATCCGCAGCATTTCACTCCAGTTAGCCTCATTCGCGGCATACAGTAATGGATTCCTCTCAGGGACCTCCTTCAAACCCTCTTCCAGTATCTTGGGCTCGAAAGAACAGAGCACAAGGGGTAAATCTGTTTCCTCAGATACACTTCTTACACACGCTCTATAACGTTTGGCATCACATGAGACTGATCGAATGGCAATTCCATCCAATCTCAGGAATTCCCCAACATAGAACTTCTTCCAGTCTGTTATTGCCCTCACTCGCGCTCTCAATTCTTCCTCTGGCATCGTGTCCCAGACATCATAGACAAGTGCTGTTCGATTGAAGAATGTGAGTTCATGCCGATGTAAGACGTCCTCGCCACCTATTCTAATCGCGTTCTTTCCTACCCCTATCAGGACTTCACGCACCTCGGGTGCCAGCAATTCTGCTAACTTCTTACCCTTAGCCGCGTATTTTGGCTCAGACAGAGGTGGACACTCACTCAAATTCCTCTTTCGCTCCAGAAGAAGAGATGCAAAGGCTAAGCATGTCTTCTCGCCACATTCCCTGCAATTTGTTCCCGGTAGATACTTCCACACCTCCATCGGGCTACTCAACTTCATCTCTCTCAGCCTATTCTTTACTTACATAGATAGATTGATACTTATATAATAAATATTGCCGATGCTGGAGGTTGCTGATGATAGGAAAGTATAGGAGATACCTGAATACACTGGCTTTATCAGTGGCACTCGCATTTCTGATGATTTATATAGCTCTTGGTTTGATATTCTTTACGCAACGTGGGAATCCTGTTCCGACGTCATTTACATTGTTGATCTTCGCTATTTCTTTTGTCATCTGCACTGTGTACTACAAAACAAGAGACGGAGAAGCGGTCATGGAATCACTCTTCAGAGGTTTTTTCCTCGCTATTTGCACTACTTTTATCCTGACTGCGGTCATCGGAGGATTGATACTTACAAAGGAAGGCAAAATCCCCGAACTCAATATAATCATCTCCACACTGGCTCTTTGCATGATTATCAGTGTGGTACTTCTCAGTCTCAGGGAATATATCCTTAAATCCACGTAACTACGTATAGTTTTATGGGGTCAGGGAAAGGAAGTGCCAAAAGCGGGAGACATCAGGAAGGTGCTGGTAATAGGTTCGGGTCCCATACAGATAGGGCAGGCAGCAGAGTTCGATTTCTCCGGGTCACAAGCGTGCCGGGCGTTAAGGGAAGAGGGGGTACACGTAGTACTTGTAAACTCCAATCCAGCAACGATAATGACCGATTTTGAGATGGCAGATGTCATATACATCGAGCCGTTAGTGGCAGATATAGTAGCGAGGATAGTAGAGAAAGAGCGTCCGGATGGCATATTAGCCGGTTTGGGTGGGCAGACTGCACTGAACCTTACGACGGAATTAGCCGAGCGAGGGGTTTTGTCTGATTATGATGTGAAAGTGCTTGGTACGCCTTTAGAAGCCATATATAACGCAGAAGAGCGTGAAAGGTTCAAACAGACGATGGAGCGCATAAATGAGCCGATACCTGGCGGTGTAACGGTAAGATCAGTGGAAGAAGCGGAGGAAGCCGCTTCCAGGTTGAGTTTACCGCTCATCATTCGTCCGTCCTACACACTCGGTGGTACCGGAGGAGGTATAGCCCGAACTATAGAGGAGTTGAGAGCGCAAGTCGCTTATGGATTGCAAATGTCGCGGATACATCAGGTTCTGGTAGAGGAGAGCGTGCTCGGGTGGAAGGAGATAGAGTATGAGGTGATCCGGGATGCAAAGGATACCTGCATCACAATCTGCAACATGGAGAATATAGACCCAATGGGGATTCATACCGGCGAATCGATCGTGGTCACGCCCTCACAGACGTTAAGCGACGAGGAGCACCAGATGTTGCGTGCCGCGGCGATAAAGATAATAAGAGCTTTGAAAGTGGAAGGTGGGTGTAATATCCAGTTTGCATTGAAGGATGGTGCATACAGGGTGATAGAGGTGAATCCTCGTGTATCGAGGTCATCTGCACTTGCGTCAAAAGCAACGGGGTATCCAATAGCGAGAGTGGCGGCGAAGATAGCTATTGGACTCCATCTGGATGAGATAAGGAATGATGTGACAAAGGAGACACCAGCGAGTTTCGAGCCCGCGATAGATTACGTGGTGGTGAAGATACCGAGATGGCCATTTGATAAATTCCCGGATGCCGATAGGAGATTGACGACCTCGATGAAGAGCACAGGCGAGGTGATGGCGATAGGGCGTACATTTGAGGAGGCGCTACAGAAGGCTATTCGTTCCCTGGATATAGATAGAGACTTCGGTGCTGGTTATGAAGACTGGAGCGAGGCTGAGCTGAAGCGGGTATTGGAAACAGCAACAGATGAGCGGATATTTGTTATATATGAAGCATTGAGGAGGGGCATCAGTATAGAAGAGATAGCGAAACTGAGCGGTATAGACCCGTTCTTCATACATAAGATAGCGAAGATAGTGCAGATGGAATTGAAGTTACAGAGTGGAGAAGCAGAACTCACCGTGGAGCTATTGCGTGAAGCGAAGAGGATGGGGTTCACTGATGCGCGAATAGGGCAGTTAACAGGGCGAACCCGTGAAGCGATACATGACCTGAGAGTATCAAAAGGGGTCATCCCGACGTATAAGATGGTGGACACATGTGCGGCTGAGTTTGAAGCAAAGACGCCGTATTTCTACTCAACTTATGAGACTGAGTGTGAATTGAAACCCTCAACCTCAAAGAAGGTATTGATTATCGGTGCAGGTCCTATCAGAATAGGACAGGGTATCGAGTTTGATTATTGCACTGTGCATGCGGTAAAGGCATTGAAGGAAGAGGGGATAGAAGCACACATAATAAATAACAACCCTGAGACCGTGTCCACAGACTATGACACTTCAGACAAGCTCTTTTTTGAGCCCCTCACGCTTGAAGATGTGATGAATGTGATTGAGAAGGAGAAGTATGACGGTGTGATGGTACAGTTTGGCGGTCAGACATCGGTCAATCTTGCAGTTCCGTTGAAAAAGGAACTTGAGCGGCTGAATATAAATACGCAAATTCTTGGTACCGCGACTGAGAATATAGATATGGCGGAGGACAGAGAGCGATTCAGCAAGTTCCTCCTTCGACTGGGTATCCCACAGGCAGATAGTGGTTATGCGACTTCAGTGGAGGAAGCGAAGGGTGTGGCATCGCGGATTGGTTTCCCGGTGCTTGTTCGTCCCTCTTATGTGCTTGGCGGCAGAGCAATGGAGATAGTGCATGATGATGAGGAGCTGGAGCGCTACATGAGAGAGGCGGTTCGGGTATCGAAGGAGAAGCCAGTGCTGATAGACAAATTCCTGGAGAAAGCCACTGAGATAGATGTAGATGCAGTATGTGATGGCGAGGATGTACTGATAGGAGCGATAATGGAGCATATAGAGGAAGCGGGCATCCATTCTGGCGATTCTGCGTGTGTTATACCACCACAGTCGTTATTAAAGGATGTTATAGAGCTGGTTCGGGATTACATGCGGCGGATAGCGCTCAATTTACGGATAAATGGGTTGATTAACATCCAGATGGCAGCCAAGGACGGTATGGTTTATGTGCTGGAGGTGAATCCACGTGCGAGCCGTACGATCCCGTATGTTGCGAAGGCGACGGGGATACCACTTGCGAAACTCGCCGCCAAGGTGATGCTGGGGCATCGGCTACGTGATCAGGGCATCAAAGAGCGAGAACCGGAGCACAAGCATGTAGCAGTGAAAGAGGTGGTATTACCGTTCATGAAACTGAGAGGTGTGGATACCATTTTACGACCAGAGATGAAGAGCACAGGCGAAGTGATGGGGATAAATAATGGGTTTGATAAAGCGTTCTTCAAGGCAGAACTTGCAGCAGGGAACCCATTGCCTCTGGATTCTAACGCTATGGTATTCATCTCCGTCCGTGACGAAGACAAGGATGAGATAGTGGAAGTGGTGCGGAAATTGAGAGAGGCGGAACTGGCAATCGTTGCTACTGAAGGCACCTCTACCTATCTGAGGCGACGGGGGCTCGATGTAAAGGAGCTGAAGAAGTTGCATGAGGGTTCGCCAAATGTGATAGAGCTGATGCGCACAGGAGAGATAAAGCTGGTAATAAACACAACTACTGACAGACAGTCGTACAGGGATGGATACCAGATAAGACGGGCTTGTATTGATCTCAATGTGCCATACATAACAACGAAGGAGGCGGCGAAGGCGGCTGCATCTGCCATATTAGGTATGAAGAAGAGCGGATGCAGACTTGAAGTAAAGTCAATAAATGAATATTTCGGGATAGAATAAACTACGAAATTTCCATTAGAATCATCAGGACATGTTCCGTTATATCATGAATAGCCGAAGTAATCGCGGAAAAATAAGCCAATGCCGGTGGAGAATCGTGTCTCCTCTATCCACGATACCTCATAGCCCTCCTCAATCGCCTTCGATACATGCTTGCCCAGACTGCAAGACTTTAACTCGTTCTTCAGTAAGCTCACTACATCGGTATATCTCCGCTTTACTTCCACTACATATCTCCCATCTTCAATGAGAAAAGGTGGCGAATGCTTATTCTTGAACTTCTCTGCGTGTCGTCTGGCAGTAACAGGAGGACCAATATGTTTTTTAATAGCGGGAAGTTGCCAGACAAGCAGTTCAAAGACCATTATCGCTTCATCAGTATCAGTATCAGCATCAACCGTCACGCCACTTCGGTACACCACGAAATCATTTCGTTCTATCAGTCTCCTGACAGATATTTCTGCTTTCCTTAACTGCGAGAATAGAATGTCCTCCACCACCTCTGGAGCTTTGAACCGAACTACTACGAAAGCAGTACCACGTTCTTTTGCTATTCGCCGAAATTCCGATTCGCTCAGCGGCTTCGGTTCTTTCAACCGGAAGAAATCGTGTGAGGGTCTCGCAAGGAACTCGCGTGCGGCATCTATCAATCTGGAAAAGGAATATAAAGACACAGCAGCAGCAACATTTCGCTTGGGGTCCACGGGGTCTATAACAATCAGTGGCTCATCACCTCTATACTTCCCATGTCCCTCAATATCTATTCTCTCACCATAACGCCATTCTGCGGCATGTTTCAGGAATGAGATGAATGATTGGTATTTCAGTATGAGCAATTCACAGAGATAGCCGGAGAAGCCTTTTCGTCTCTGTTCGGATCCATAGATACCTAAACAACGCAGAAACTGCTTCAATAATCGCACCTCATCCTCGAGTCCTGACCCTGACAATCTCTGTATTACATATTCGTTATGGAACGGTGTTCGATCCACTGCGGACTTCAATCTGGAGGGGTCTTTCACAGCGAAGCAGGGTACAAGGTCCACTTCGTACTCCCTATCAGCGAAATGGAAGTAAGCATGGATGTATGGATGCGAGGCGTATCTCTCCTCATACCTATCAGATACACTCTTTGCTAACGCAAGTCCTTTCTCCTTTAAATCCTGGTCTGATGTCTCCACAGGGAACATGATGAATATATCTATATCAGCTTCACCACTCACCCATGTGTTCCTGGCAGTGGAGCCAACAGAGATAGCATGGGCGTCTATACCCATCTCCACCGCTTTACTATTCAAATTCGTTATTATCAACTCGGTTAGGGCTTTTACTTCCGCCTGCTCTTTAGCACCCGGCCTTATCTGCTCTACAACCTCGTTGCATATCTCATTCAGGACTTTTGCTTTTGCTTTTGCTTCCGCTACCGACACAGACATAAACTTACTTCTCTATCACCGTTTCCTCTACCGCGGTGCCGAAATGCCGCGCAGACTCTGTGAGATGGACAAGGACCTCGTCACCCTCCTTCAGTTCTACGACCGAAATCGGTCTGTCTTTGCCCACTAACTTTATCGTCTCTGCATTTTGTAGTATAATACTGCATCGCCTCTTACTCTTACCCTTGCTATCTGGAATTGGAATATCAACCTCAGCCTCCACGAGCATCAATGGTCGCTTCTCTATCTTCACTCGCCCAACCACCGCTTTCCTCGCTATTCCTTCCTTATTCACAATAAGGACCTCATCGCCTGAGCGCAATTCCGAGAGGTACCTCGTCTTCTCACCTACCAGTATATAGGCATGTACAGCACCAGCATTCACTCTGAAAGGTCTCGCAGCCACATAAGGACTCTCTTCAGACTCGGAATGCACCAGGAACATTGCAAACGACTGAGAACCGATAAGCATTCCCTCACCAGGCGTCATCAGCGAGCAGGTATCCACACAGACCCGATCTCCCATCTCGAGCTCCTTCACGTTTGTCACATGCGCATAAGAAAGCGGAATCTTGCTCATCTCACTCGCATCTCTTATCTCCACCACCCTCTTTATCACGGACGGATCACTGGTATCGAGTAGAACGCCATCGGCACCATATTCTAAAGTTTCAAGCGCTGTCCGTGCCTCTTCCGCATTCTGTACACCCGCTATCACCTTCACCACCTTCTTCTGTAATTCCGCTATTATATTCTCCAATGGTATTATCTTCCAGTCCTTACCTATTACGATAACATAATTGCAATAATCAGAGACATCCACTGCAAATCGTTCATATTTCTTACCCTTTATCTCCACATATGCGGCATTCATTTGTGTACCATAAGTCCTCTTTAAAGCATTATAGACACCCGATTTGTTTATCTCATCTGGAATGGGTTTTGTACCATCTCCTTCGCTCCTCTTGCCGTAGACGATTATATCCGCTTCTTTTCCAACCTCAAAAGGGATCTCATCTGGTACAATAGCAGCCACCTTGATACGGCCTAACTCCTTTACCTTGCTCACATCACTCTCTTCTACCAGCACACCGTCAATACCCGACTCTAAACTGGCGGTGATTCGTGATTTCTTATCCTCCCAGGTTCCCTCATCTGCTTTTATCCATATCTCCTTACCCTTAACTTTACCTTTATCCTTATCCTTGTCCTTGTCGATCATTCTCACACCCTTCTATTAAATACTACTTATGTTCTTTAGATAAATTTGGGTCTGGTAGTGTAAGGCTCTCTCTTGGCTTTTCATTCATCGGGACATGGTTAAGCCCCTTCCGGGCTTGCAAGAGCACGGACAGAGCTCCACAGCGTCGTTAGCGTGGTAGTCTCCGCTCATTTTGACTATCCTCTAAGGAATTCGCGTCTGATTTTCCCCCAAACGTCAAGCAAATAAACGTTTCCCGCCCATACATCGAGTGGAGGAACGTGATTGGCAAAAATACTATTTATATTTGTGTTCTTCCCCTTCTTCTCCGGATAAATGATTGGAATAACGAAGAATCGAGTTGAATCCATGACATAATAATACTAAAGCTATTTAAATAGGAATAAATATTTACGTTGTAGAGTATAGTGTTAAGATACAGGAGGTGAAAAAATAGAAAAAATGATGGCTGGAAAATTGGCGGTGGTGGTTTTAGCGATATTCATAGGCGGTGTATTCATTGTACCGGGTTCGGCACAAGAGAGTATCGTCAGTGATTATCCGGAATTAAATCCGTTAGTTGACTTTGTTGGAGAGAATGATCTGTCAGTGATGGATTTAGTGGGGTATAAAGCTGCGAAAAAGGCGATGGAGGAGTTAGGATTTAGTAAAGGCGACCCTAACGTTCTGGCACTTACTGACGCTGGATATATAGCTAACATTGGCAAGTATAGCTCGGAAAGAGCCCTTAACGGGGTGATGACGACCGCAGGTGTCTCACGAGGTAAGGGGAATTTGGTGAATGTACATCACGCGTATAATAACCCGCTTTGGTTTGCTTTCTTTGACAAAGATACAGGCGATTGCGTCTACCTTGAGGTAAACAATAGCTACCTTAAGCCGTGGTTAGACAGAGAAGCTGCAGGGACAGTTAATCTTAATCTTTCAGAGTTTATGGAGGTCGGTGCAGATGCTTTATTCTCGAAGATTTCCAGAGAGAATATAGATCCAGACAAACTCATCACCGAGGAAGGGGCAAAGGCATGGCATCACAATTTTGATGAGAAAACGTTTGGTGGAAATGAGTTCAGCATTCTCACCATAAGCGCTGTCTGGAGCAAGGGGATAAGCAATGAATTCTTAAGGAGTGCGGAACTACATAATCATATTTGTCCCGGGCTCACGAGTGGTTACTTTATAGCACAGTACCTGAAAGAACACTATCCGCTGGAGAAAGGCGAGAAATGGGTTGTTTGGGCTGTTCCTCCATGGTGCAAGGACGATGCCTTACAGCAGATATTTGACTCCACCGTGGGGAAGAAATGTATGGCTGTAATGTATATCCCGGACAGTGTCAAAGAAAAACTCCCTCTTGAGTACAGGAACATAGCGGGGATATACGTAAAAATAGGCAAGACAGGAGAGGCAAAAGCAATAGTCCTGGGTTATGACTGGGACAAAGTCTGTTCTGACTGTGGATTCGCCATGAAGGATTTAAAAGATTTTAGCAGCTACAAATGGTGGTGGACCCGGCTCAGAGCGGATGTAGTGCTCATGGAGCATAAGCCTGAGGAATATATCTCCGTGCTTATGGAAAAAGATTTAGGAAATCAAGGCTCGGTTAAAGAGATGAATGCCAGGTGGATGGCAGTGGGCGCAAATCCGCTGGTCGAACTGGGCATCATGCCAGCACCCGGAGCTACCGAGGCACCGGCACAAAAACCAACAGAGAAAACACAAACACCGTCAATTCCTGGACTCTGTGTCATAGCTGCTATAGCTATAGCAGGTGTTGTAGTGTATGCCGCAAGGAGAAGAAAGAAGATATGGTGAAATTGCTAAAAAGTTAAAAATCGTGGAAGCGAGGGAGTAAAGGTAAATGTAAATGTAACAGTGCCTTCTCCCTTACTTCCCGCCTTCCCCCTTCTCTTTTTTGTATAGCCCTTATGTCTTATTCACAAGAAATGGTCCCTTTAATCACACCAATCAATCTAAAATCAGAATAATATAACCCCTCCAAAATGGCACCATTCAACAAGCCTTTGTAGGTTTCCTTTATCCCTGAAACCCAAAGAAATGGCAATGCCAATCAAAACGACACCAATAAAAGCAATTTTTGTCACAGAGGACAGAGTAAATCTAAAAGCCAACGGCTTTAAAGAGGGTTTTCTATGGCTGATCGACTGTAAAACCTGCTTAGAAGCCTGTATACTCTCTCAACGATGATTTAGACTTTAATTCGTTTATATGAAGGTTATATCACCTTCAAAGCACATTGCGAGTATCACGACCTTCAGCATCGTTATAGCTTCACTTTTGATAGATTGGAGAGAGAGATATGATGATCTTTTGTGAATGTTAACATTGTGGAAATTGCTATCCGGGCTGTCCAGTATCTCAGATTGTTTTCGGCTAATTTGAAATAATGTTAGGAAAAGATATTAAAAAAATTAAGTAGCTTTATTCTAAAATGTAAAATGACAAAGTCAAGCTAATGTTGATACCGGATATGATATAAGAAAATGTACCTCACCCGTGAAGAAGAGCGGATATACGAAGGAGAAGCAGGCTGGACGAAGAAGAAGGCAATGGAGATACTTGTTGCCATTGGAGACCTTAATGATGCGTCCAGATTGATACCAATAGAAAGTGCACACGTCTCTGGTGTATCATACAAGACCATAGGTGACGCTTTTCAGTTTATAGAGAATCTTGAGGGTAGAGTGGAGGTGAAGAGCACACTAAACCCTATGGGTATGGATCGGGATAGATGGGCTGAGATGAACATCTCAGACGAATTTGCAGATAGACAGAAGCGGATACTTGCAGCATACTCCAACCTTGGCATCTTACCAGAATGTACCTGTGTGCCTTACCTACTGGAAGGATGTACCCCCGTAGAGGGTAGCCATCTCGCATGGGCGGAATCATCTGCGGTGTTATATGCGAACTCAGTCCTTGGTGCGATGACGAATATGGAAGGTGCCCCATCTGCTCTCGCATCTGCGCTAATAGGTAAAACACCCCTTTATGGACTCCATTTGATTGAGAATAGAATGCCGAAGCTGAAAGTGAGAGTGAATTGCACACTCACAGATGCGGATTACAGTGCACTTGGATATCTCGTAGGGCAGCTTGCAGGAGATAGAATACCTGTGATAGAACTTGCTGCGAATCAGCACCCGAATGGCGACGAACTGAAGCATCTATCTGCGGCAATAGGGGCTACCGGGGCTGTCGGGATGTACCATGTGAAAAGGGTAACGGCAGAGCTGAGTGAGACAGACCTGGAGGAGATAGAGTTAGAGAGGAGAGATTTGGATGACGTTTATGAAGAATGTGGCAGTGAAGGTAATAGAGATGAGCCGGAGGTGATAGCGATAGGATGTCCGCATTGCTCTTATAGTGAGATAAGGCAAATATACCGGTATTTGAAGACAGAAAGAGGAAGGAGGAGGGAAACTGAAAAAGTGAGTAAAGAGGTCTTCATATTCACAGCGAGAAGGATAAAGAACCAGCTACATGGATTGATAAAAGAGATAGAGAGTTACGGCGTTAAGGTCTTTTGCGACACGTGCTACGTGGTCTCACCTGCTTTTGGGCACTATAAGTCAGTATTGACGAACTCCGGTAAGATGAAGCGATATGTGCCCCTCATCTGTAATGGTGCATGTTCGACGCTATGCAGCACGAGGGAGTGCATAAAAGCGGCATTTGAGTGAAAAAACGACATGACAAAAATTCCTTATGGCACCGGACTGATAGATGTGGATATAAAAGGAGCAGAGCTATTAGAGAGGAGTACTACTAAGTGGAATAAAGGGTATAAGAGAGAGAGTAAAGATACCAGCGAAGTACTACAGAGTGCCATCAAGAACCCTATTGGCACGAAACAACTCGGTGAGATATTAGCAGCAAAAGGCGACAATATCGTGATTGTTGTGGATGATCATACAAGGAATGCACCGACAGAGATGATGCTCGATGCTCTGACAGGGGAGATAGGGCAGCATAAGGATAAGAATGTCTCACTGCTTGTGGCTTGTGGCACGCACCCCCCGCCTTCCACTGGAGATCTGCGAAGAATACTTGGGAAGTATTACAAGCGCAAGCAGTTCAAGATTGTGATCCACGATTGCGATGCCCCCGATCTGGTATACGTGGGAACTACAGCCAGAGGGACTCCTGTGAGACTGAATAGGGCATATATGGATGCAGATATACGAATTCTAACTGGGGATATAACCTTGCATTACTATGCGGGATTTGGAGGTGGGCGAAAGAGTATCCTGCCGGGCATAGCGTCACGCGAGACGATAAGGAAGAACCATGCACTTTTAATAGATGAAAGAGCAAGGACGGCAAATATAGCTGATAATCCTGTGCATCTGGATATGAGCGAGGCAGCTTCTTTCGCACCTCCTGATTTCGTACTTAATATCGTTGCTGATGCCTCGGGAGATGTGGTAGCGGCATATGCAGGTGACCTGAGGGCTGTGTTTGATAGGGGTGCCGCAGTGGCAAAAGAACTCTTCTTGTATGAAACAGGTTTATTCGATGTTCTGGTAGTAAGTGCGGGTGGCTTTCCGAAGGACAGGAATCTGTATCAGGCTACGAAGGCAATTCAGAACTGCTATCAGGCGGTTGTTCCTGGCGGCAAGTTGATACTGGTTGCAGAATGCCGTGAAGGAATAGGGGATGCTTATTTCGAAGAGTGGATGAACGAATATACGAGTTATGAAGCAACAGAAGAAGCAATCAGGACGAATTTCGTGCTCGGTGGCCATAAAGCGTTCTACATACAGAAGGTGATGAAACGAATTCAGCTCTCTATTGTATCTGCGCTTGACCATGATATGCTGGTCAGATGGGGGATACAGCCATATGAGTCACTCAGTGCAGCAGTGGAGGCGGAGATAAAAGATAGTGATAAAGATAATGATAACTTTAAAATAGGTATAGTAAGAAATGGTTTAGATACTTTATTAGTGCCAAGAGAATAAGATAAAAAAAAGAGCAATGACAAACTTGGCGAAGCAGCGGCGGATAGCAGCTAAGGTATTGAAGGTGGGAGAAGGGAGAGTATGGATAGACCCTGAATCAATCAGTGATGTCGAAGAAGCGATAACGAGAGCGGATATCAGAGATTTGATAGAAGAGGGCGTGATAAGGAAGAAGCCGAAGAGAGGTGTGAGTAGAGGACGCGCAAGAGTAAGAGCATTGAAGAAGTCACTAGGGCGTAGGAAGGGGCATGGGTCTCGGAAAGGAACGCAAGGTGCACGCAGGAGTAAGAAGCGGCAGTGGATAATCAGAATAAGAGCTTTACGACGCCGGTTAAAGGAACTAAGAGCAGAGGGGGTAATTGATAAGAGTATGTATCACAGGTTATACAACAAGGCAAAGGGTGGTGAGATTAAAAGCGTCGCGCGGTTGGAAGCAATGATAAGGAAAGAAGAATCAGGTTAAGATTAAGATGTTACAAAAGAAAGCAATTGGAGGACCATTGTATAGAGTCCCTTTCCGACGTCGAAGGGAAGGGAAAACAGATTATCGGAAGCGATTAAAGCTCCTCATGAGTCATAAGCCAAGAGTGGTCGTGAGGCGGAGCAATAGTTACCTCAGGATACAGTTGATAACGACAGATAAGCAGGGAGACAGGACATTTGTTGACACGACGTCAAAGGAACTGAGGAGATATGGATACGAGGGAGGGGGTAAGAATTTACCTGCAGCTTACCTTACCGGGTTATTATTCGGTAAGAAAGCGATAGAGGCGGGGTTCAAAGAGGCTATACTCGATATCGGACTCCATACATCAGTACATGGCTCGCGGATATTTGCTGCATTAAAGGGCGTTATTGATTCCGGTATGGAGGTCCCACATGATCCTGTCGTCTTCCCTCCGGAAGAACGTATTAGAGGTGAGCATATTGCATCCTATACCGGTGATACTTCTATCCCTGATATTTTTAAGATAGTGAAGGAGAGGATATTAACGAATGGCGGGAATAAGGCGTGAAGAGGAAGAGGAATGGAAGCCAGTTACAAAATTGGGCAAACTAGTACAGACTGGTGAGATAAAAACGATAGAGGAAGCATTGAAGTCTCGATACCCAATAAAGGAGTATCAAATAATAGAGACATTGATGCCTGACCTCAGTGAGGAGGTTCTGGATATAAACATGGTGCAGCGGATGACCGATTCGGGACGGAGGATAAAGTTTAGGGTGTGCGTAATTGTGGGTAATAAAGATGGTTATATAGGTATAGGACTTGGTAAAGATGCTCTGGTGCGTAATAGCATAACGAAGGCGATAAGGGCTGCGGAATTGAATTTACGGCATATAGAGCGCGGTTGTGGGTCATGGGAGTGTAACTGCGAAGAGAAGCATTCGCTACCGTTCGCAGTGAGTGGTAAGTCAGGAGGTGTGGAGATAACACTGAAGCCAGCACCACGGGGATTGGGACTCGCAGCAGGTGACACACCGAAGAAGGTACTGGAGTTCGCAGGTATAAAGGATATATGGACAAAGGCAAAGGGAAGTACCAGAACAACTTTTAATTTCGCTATGGCAACCTTCAATGCACTTGTGAAGACTTCTTCGATAAAGAGATGATATATATACAATGTATGCGATAGTGAAATTGAGAGGGAGTGTAGGAATAAAACCGGAGATAAAGTACACGTTGCAGCTATTGAGGTTACACAGGGTCAATCATTGCGCAATAGTGGACGAGAACGACTACTACCGGGGGATGCTGAAGCGAGTGAAGGATTACGTTGCCTGGGGAGAGATTTCAGAGGATATGCTGGAGTTATTATTGAAACGCCGTGGTAGACTGGAAGGAGGTAAGAGATTGACAGAGGAATATTTACGTGATAATACGCCGTTTGAATCGTTCAAGGCGCTGGCACACGCTCTGTGCACAGGGGAAGTGAAGATGCAGGATCTGACAAAATACAAAATCAAGCCTGTTTTGAGATTGCATCCGCCAAGAAAAGGGCATCGTGGTATCAAAAGGAGTGTGAAGCAGGGTGGCGAGCTCGGATATCACGGCACCGCTATAAATGAGTTGCTGTATAAGATGAGGTAGATGAGGTGAAAGCATAGGAATAGGAAAGCAATCAATATATGCGGAAGATTTAATATATAACTTCATATACACAGAAAGTAAACCAAAATTTGAAAGGGTTTTGGTCCTTTTGTTCACGTTTTCTTTCACTGATTAATCTGTCCATAAATCCTTTTAGCCTCCTTAAAAATGTCACCATTCTATACCAAAGAAATATTATATTTTATATACTATATGAAGATGATAAAAATGCCGGGAAAGGTATTAAGAATAGACCTGACTTCAGAGAGTTTTGAGGAAGAGGAGATAGAAGAGAACACGAGGAGGAAATTTTTAGGTGGGAGAGGATTTGGTGCGAAGATTTTATATGATGAGCTGCCTGCCGGGACGGACCCTTTTTCCGCAGAAAACATCGTTGTGATTGCGACTGGACCTTTGACCGGTACGAAAACACCGAGTAGTGGGAGGCATGTGGTGGTTTCAAAGAGTCCTGCGACTGGTGGCATTACGTTTGCGAGTTCTGGCGGGACTTGGGCTGTTGAGTTTCGCAAGGCAGGATACGATGCGATAGTGATAAAAGGAAAAGCGAGTGCCCCGACTTATTTGTGGCTAAACGATGGGAATGTCGAGTTCAGAGATGCGAGTAAACACTGGGGCAAGCTTGTGAGTGAGGTGGATGATAGGATAAGAGAAGAAACGGATGAAAAAGCGAAGGTGCTTCAGATAGGTATTGGAGGCGAGAAAAAGTCATACATGGCGGCAATAATGAATGAGAAGTATAGAGCCGCGGGGAGAACGGGTTTAGGAGCAGTTATGGGAAGCAAGAACCTGAAAGCAATCGCAGTAAAAGGCACGAAGGAGATCGAAGTCGCTAACTCTATTGCATTGCGAAGAGCGGCGGACAAGGCGATGAAGATAATCTCTGAGAACGATGTTACAAAAGAGGAAGGCGGGCTAAATTCATATGGAACCGCTGTGCTTACCAACATTGTCAATGCTGCAGGGATTTATCCCACGAAGAACTTCCAGACTGCTGTGTTTACGGATGCGGAAAAGATCTCGGGAGAGAAAATGAAGGAGACGATTTTTGTGAAGAGAACAGCGTGTCACGAATGTCCGATAGAATGTGGAAGATGGGTAAAGATAGAGGAAGGGAAGTATAAGGGAATAGAAGGTGAGAGTCTTGAATATGAGACAAGTTGGGCATTCGGTGGTCAGTGCGGTGTTAGCGATTTGGGTGCGATTGCAAAAGCGAACTATACATGTAACGAATATGGACTGGACACGATTTCTGTGGGTAATACTATAGGATTTGCAATGGAACTATATGATAGGGGGATTTTAACGGAGGATGATGTTGGCTTCGAACTAAAATTCGGTGATCCAGATGCGATGCTGCGGATGATAGAGCTTATTGCGAGGCGAGAAGGATTTGGGGATGTCCTTGCTGATGGTACAAGGAAAGCAGCCGAGAAGATAGGTAAAGGCTCAGAATACTATACGATGCAGGTGAAAGGGCTTGAGCTCCCCGCATACGACCCGAGAGGGGCGAGGGGCATAGGGTTGAATTTCGCTACTGCGAACCGTGGAGGCTGTCACGTTAGCGGATATACGATTGCGGCAGAGATAGTGGGGTCACCACTGAGGGTTGATCCGTTTGATGTGAGTGAAGATAAGGTGGACCTGACCATATTATTCCAGAACTTCACTGCTGCAGTTGATTCTGCAGTCAATTGCCTGTTCCTGACCTTTGCCATAGGTGCAGAGGAGTACGCAAATCTGATTGCCAGTGTGACAGGTTGGGAAGGTTATGGAGCGGAAGAGCTTTTAAAGACCGGTGAGCGGATATTTGCACTGGAAAGGATGTTCAACAAGCGAGAAGGATTTGGAAGGAAAGATGACACATTACCCAATAGACTGCTAACGGAGCCACTGCCTGAAGGTCCAGCAAAAGGTAAAGTGCACCCCTTAGAAGAGATGCTTCCTGTTTATTACAAGAAGCGGGGCTATAACGAAGAGGGGCATCCAACGGAGGAGAAGTTGAAGGAACTGGGGTTGTAGCTGTTATAGAGGTGTACAAAAGGAGGAGAAAGAAGAGAGATGGTAAAAGTATTAGTGTTCCATTACACCAATCAAGGAAGACTCCCAAAACTGAGCAGGGAGGAGCTGATTGATATTAGAAATAAGTTCCTCGATGTCCTTAAAGACTACCCGGATGTCCACTTCAATGGAACCTACGTTGACGAGAACGGAATGGGTATCTGTGATTGGGAAGCTCCAAGTCCAGAGATAGTTAAAGAAGTAGTAAGAAAGGCTCTGGGATCTCCACCTGCGGATCCTGTGATTGCGGTTAAGCAAGTGTTGCTATGATAGATAAAACTTTTTTATATTTTTTATTATTCCTTCTTTTGTTATCTTTAAAGCTCCTATTTCCGTTTCTGATTTGATGATTAGCTCCCCTTCAACTTCAACTATTAGTCTGTTTTGCAGCATACTTCCTTTGGTCAAACTTATTCTTTATTTCAGGTTCAAGCTCAGCAACCATACTGCCTGAAATACTTTTCGAAATCGTGGCTCATCCTATCAATCCACATACACCTTACCTTCTATCTTGCGATTATGGAGTAACTCGAGTTCCTTTATGCGTGCAACGTAAGCATTCACGACTTTCACTGTGTCACTACCCGTTCGCATCGCATCTGCGATATTGATGAAATAAGGTGATAAACGTTCACTCTTCAATCTAAACGACCCAAACCTTATCGCACCCGTCCCCACCAAATGCAACAAGAATTCACGTTTGTAGTCATTCA
>Ga0190304_1000200_pt1 | contig 27948 bp, 19 predicted proteins | sample 48700712_MG_FD_161670 | JGI IMG/M metagenome (GOLD analysis project Ga0190304, IMG submission 161670) | Hydrothermal vent sediment bacterial communities from Southern Trench, Guaymas Basin, Mexico - 4870-07-1--2_MG | ecosystem: Environmental > Aquatic > Marine > Hydrothermal vents > Sediment ...
TGCCGATGCGCATCTTAAAAGAACAATTATGGGACGAGAAGTTGTTGTTGCAATAACAAATGGGAAATTAGATTTTGGTCCGTGGGAACAGATTTTTTATGGCGAATTCAATGGTAAAAGACGTAAACGTATTCTTATTAAAATAATTGGCGAATAGCAATTTTTATTGATTATTGATTATTAACTGTTGGCATTTAGTACTTAAGATTTGTGTTTTGTAATTTATGATTTAACTTATAAAATTTATTTTACATTTCGTAATTACTAATTTACCATATATCTTCAATCTCATTTTCATTAAAAAATTCTTTATTAAAATTTATCAGATATAACTTATCGATAGGACGTGTAAAAGCAGTATATAACCAACGTAAATATTCTTTATTCATCATATCATTATTTAGATATTCGTGATCGATAAATACAGATTTCCATTGTCCGCCTTGTGCTTTATGACAAGTAACAGCATATGCAAATTTCACTTGCAGAGCATTAAAAAATGGATTTTCTCTTACTTTCTGATATCTTTTTGCCTTACTCATAACAGATTTATAATCGTCTAATACATTATAAAACAATTCTTTGTTTTGTTCTTTCGACAAAGCCGCCGAATTAACATTTAAAGTATCGAGTAAAATTTCACAATCTATCTCAAGGTCTTTATAATCAACAAATTTCAGACTTACATCAACATATCTAAAACCATATCTTTCGGTATATTTCTTTATTCTAACAATCTCAGCAGTATCGCCATTAGCTATAAAATCTATATCCTGATTATCGTCAAGCCAAAAATAATTATTCTTAACCACCATCAAATAATCACCAATAGAAATTTCTTCTTCTTTCCACAAAATCTGATTCCTAATTCCGGCATTATATCTGTTAGCCCTTTTATTTGAACGAGTAATAATAATAGTATTCTCAATACCAAATTTATCATACGATTCGGTAATTAAATCAATTAATTCGCTGCCATTTATCTTCTTAATATCGAAAAAACCCTTTAATATAATTTTGGGAAATCCACTAATTTCTTTAGATATATTTAATCTAATATTTGTAGCATTACTCAACACTCCCGATTCCTTTGTTTGTCGAACCACATCTGTAAGAGTTGATTCTATAGCTTTTAAAAAGTAATCGTCGAAGGTTTTAACTTCTAATGCAGGACTAATATTTAAACCAATAGGAGGAAGTTGAGCCGTATCGCCAACAAGAATTAGTTTGCAATTTTTATTATTAAAAACAAATTCAATAAGATCATCTAATAATTTCCCGGAACCAAAAATAGAATTATCAAATGAGCGGTTTGAAATCATCGAAGCCTCATCGACAATAAAATAAGTATCGGAATACAAATTAATATTTAGAACGAATTCTCCAAAACCATCTTTAGCCGATTTTTGACGATATATTTTTTTATGTATTGTATAAGCTTTAGTTTTGGAATATGCAGAAATTACCTTTGCTGCTCTTCCTGTAGGAGCTAATAATACCGATTTCATTTTTAACTCTTTAAAAGTTTTAACAAGAGTATTTATAAATGTTGTTTTCCCTGTTCCTGCATAACCTTTTATAATAAATACATCATTTTTATCTCTATCGACAATAAAATCAGAAATTAAATCTGTTAATTTACTTTGACTATGAGTTAATTCATAATCAAAATTTTTAATAAGTTTGTTTTTTATATGTCTATTCAACATTTTATTTAATTTTTTACACAAATTAATTTAATTTTTGCATCTTTTTCTTAAATTTGCAAACAAACATAAAAAATTAAACTCAGTAAAATGAAAAAAATATTACAAATTGTTTTAGCAATTGCTATTGTTGTTTTAGCATATATGCTATGGGAAAGTATTCAGAATCCTATTCGCTTTAATAAAGAAAAAGAACAGAGATATTCTAAAACTATCCAGAAACTTAAAGATATTCGTACAGCTCAACTTGCCTATAAAAGTGAATATGGTAATTTTACCGGTAGTTTCGACACACTTATTAACTTTATAGAGAATGACTCTTTGTCGCTTGTAAAAGCAATAGGTAGTATTCCTGACAGCTTACTTGCTTCTGGTTGGACTGAAAAAATAGCTATTAAAGAAGGGTTAATTATTCGTGATACAATTAAAATTTGTGTAAAAGACACTCTTTTTGAAGACGATTATCCATCAACAGATTTATGGCGTGTTCCATTTACTAAATCAGATTCGTTTAAAATGGGGACTACTATTATTGAAACCGGGTCAAAAGTAAAAGTAAAAGTATTTGAAGCAAAAGTTTGCAACGATATCCTACTTCATGATATGGATAAGCAACTTATTATAAATCTTAACGACAGAATGTCTAGTTCAAACAATTTTCCCGGACTTAAAGTTGGAGACTTACAAGAACCTAATAATAACGCTGGAAACTGGGAATAAAAATTAATATATGCAAAACTTTGAATATATTGACGAAACTCTAGATGCTAGTTTAACTCAATCATATATATTATCCATTCAAGTTAGCTTGAATGGATTTTCTTTTTGTATTTTCGATAAAACACGAAAAAAATATGTTGTATTTAAACATATAAATATAGAAGAAAACCTTCCTAAGGATATTTTTTTCGATAAAATAGAAAATATTATTAAAAACGATGAATTACTAAATAATAACAGCTTCTATTCGAGTAAACTCTTATTTATAAACAAGCAGAGTACAATTATTCCTACTAGTTATTTTAACAAAGACAATTTAATAAAATATCTTAAGCTTAATCATCGTTTAGACGAACTTGATGAAATTCACTATAAAAAATTAAATTACATCGATGCATATTCGATATTTACTCTCCCCAGCCCTCTTGCAAGTATTTTTGCTAAAAAGTTTAAAGGAATAAACTTTTACAATCAAAATATTCCTTTTATAGATTTTGCTATGTTCAAACATCATAACGACACAATAAAAACTAGTGTCAATTTTAATATAAATACTATTGATGTTGCTGTAATAAAAATGGGTAAACTCTTATTATATAATAATTTTGCAATATCAAATGTTAATGATGCAACATATTATATAATGTATATTTACAAAAAATTAAATTTGAAGACAGAAAAAGATAATTTATTCTTATCTGGGTTTATCGACAAAACATCTCCTTATTATCAGGATTTGAAAAACTATATATGTTTTATAAATTTCGAGAAAAAATCGAATTCATACACTAATTCATATACTTTTAAAAATATACATCAACACACATTTTTAAATTTACAAAATTTAATAAATTGCGAATAATAGGCGGCACACATAGAAAAAGGATGATACATCCCCCAAAAAATTTTAAAGCAAGACCCACTACAGACAGAGCCAAAGAAAGTCTTTTTAATATTTTATCAAATTATATAGATTTTTCAGAAATAAAGGTGCTCGATTTATTTGGAGGAACCGGAAGTATAAGTTACGAGTTTGCTTCGAGAGGATGTAATAACATTACTTGTATTGAACTAAACTACAAACACTATGTATTTATTAAAGAAACAATTAATAATTTAGGATTTAGTCAGATAAAAGCTTATAAATCTGATGTTTTAAAATTTTTAAATAAATACACTGATAAATATGATATAATTTTTGCAGACCCTCCCTACGATTTGCCTGAAATAGATACTATTCCGGATATTATATTTAATAATAAACTTTTAAATAAAAATGGATTATTTATTTTAGAACATTCCGACAAGACATTATTTACCAATCATCCAAAACTGAAAGAACACAGGAATTATGGAGGAGTAAATTTCAGTATTTTTGAGACATTAAAAAGTGAATAAAAAAAAGACTTTTTTTGTCGATTTTTTCCTTAAAATTTTTGCATGCTAAATATTTTAGTCTATTTTTGCATGGCATTCAAGAAAATTGGTTTGGTAGTTCAGTTGGTTAGAATACCTGCCTGTCACGCAGGGGGTCGCGAGTTCGAGTCTCGTCCAGACCGCAAAAAGTCTCTCATTTATTTGAGAGACTTTTTTTATTATACAAAATCATTCTATTTGGTAAATATTTTCTAAAACTCTCGTTTATTTTTTTTATATTATGTATTGTTTCCCTAATAATCTAAGTTCGATATAAGCTTATTAAACCACACATAATTATTTAAAAAAAAACTCTCTCAAAACGCATATTTCTTTGGTGATTAAAAAATAAAAATTATCTTTGCATCGCAGTTGTGAAAAACAAAAGCAATAAAAATTGGTTTGGTAGTTCAGTTGGTTAGAATACCTGCCTGTCACGCAGGGGGTCGCGAGTTCGAGTCTCGTCCAGACCGCAAAAAGTCTCTCATTTATTTGAGAGACTTTTTTTTATTCTATAAAAATCATTCTATTTGTTAAAACAATCTATTCTTACAGCAAATTCAGAAAATTAAAAATCAAAAATTTCTTAAATTTTCGAGAGTTTATGTATGTTTACAAAAGTCATAGAATTTCGAAAATGCAAAATTTAACTTGTAAACAGTAAAAACATCTCTCTCAAACTCTTAGCTTCTCTTTTTTATTAATTTATTTGAAAAATTTTACCTCCAAATTTATTTTTTTTTATACTTTTGCTTTGTTTAAATTTAAAATATCTACATTTGTTCACTCATTGGTTTCCAATTCCGAGAAAATCGGAAGGAAATAATAGGGAATGTCGTGAAAATCGACAACAGTCCCGCTGCTGTGAGCCTCATTAATAACTTTGGCATTATACCACTCTTCAAAACTTGTAGGGGAAGGGGTCAAAATTAGAGGTAAGTCAGAAGACCTGCCAGTGAAATATAGATTTTGTAGCCTGCGGAGAACAGGTATCTAATCAACACGATGTTTCATTGGACTTCCTTCAACATCGTATGCTGCAAAATTTCATAGATTATTTAACTAAAATTGCAGTTACGATGGAAAAATCAAAAATTAATGTTCGTTTTGGAGTTCTTACTCTGCTGGTTTTATTGGCAGCATTCAGCCGTTTATTACCACATCCTCCTAATTTCGCTCCCATTGGAGCAATGGCATTATTTGGGGCTGCTTATTTATCTAAAAAGTATTTTGCTTTTATTATTCCAATAGCTTCTATGTGGTTAAGCGATTTAGTGCTTAATAATATAGTATATGGACAATATTTCGATCATTTTGTTTGGGCATATCAAGGATTTTACTGGACATATGGTGCTTTTATTGTTATAGGACTAATTGGTTTTGCTTTGCTGAAAAAAATAAAAATCCAGAATATCCTACTAGCTTCACTCCTTGCATCTATCAGCTTTTTTATTATCTCGAATTTTGGTGTTTGGACATCAGGAACAATGTATCCGAAAACTTTTTCAGGACTAATAACATGCTACTCTGCAGGATTACCATTCTTAAAAAATACTTTTATGGGCGATATGGTTTATTCCGGAATATTATTTGGAGTATTTGAATTAGCAAAATTACAATTTCCTGTATTACAATTACAAACAAAAAGATATTAACATAAAAAAACAGAACGGCAGCGTTCGCCAAAACTATCTGCCGTTCCTTATCAATAACACAATTATTAATATTTAAACAATTGCATTATGAAACAAATTTACATAATTGTTGCGACAATTATTCTTTTTAGAGTAGGTCTTTTAGCTCAAAATAGCCCTTATGTATCGCAAGTAATTGAGTATAAACCTGCCCCCGGGCAATTTACTAACACTTTAACTTGGGGTAGTCCGTCTGCAGCCCAATCTATTATAGGTGGTATTAATGGACATATCAGCTTAGGGGCTTATGGAGGTTACATTGTAGTAGGCTTCGATCATTCTATTGAAAACGATCCAAACAACCCTTATGGCGTTGATTTTTCTATTTTTGGAAATGCATTTACCGGATGGTCGGAACCCGGTATAGTTCAGGTAATGAAAGATGAAAATCAAAATGGATTGCCAGATGATACATGGTATTTATTAAAAGGAAGTGAATATAACAATCCATCGACAATAAATAACTATGTCATTATGTATGCTAATCCGGGAGGTTATGCTAATGTACCATGGAGAGATAACAGAAACCATAGAGGTGCAATCTTATCTAATCCTTACCATACGCAACCATATTATCCATCTGTCGATTCTTTCCCGGATGTTAATCCGATTAGCGAGACATATCAAGGAATGCTAATTAGTGGAAATATAGATGACAGTAATCCTAATTTTATTAAATCTTATACCTTAGATTATGGTTATGCCGATAATCATACAAAAAAAAGCGGAGATCCGATAACTCAACCCGATAACCCTGCTACCATCGATATTATTGAAGGTGCAGGCGGCGACGCAATGAAAATCGAATGGGCAGTTGATGATCAGGGAAACCCTGTAAGTCTAGACAAAATTGATTTCGTTAAAATATATACCGGATTAAATCGAAATTGTGGATGGTTAGGAGAAGTTTCTACAGAAATTTGCGGAGTAGTAAATGTTGATTCCGAAAACTCTGCAAAAAAATATAAATCAACACCCGAAACAAAATCACACAAAGAAAATTTCTCTGAAAAAACTATAACAATTTTTACATCTTCAGATAATGAGAAGACTTTTATTAATATCAATGGCTTTGAAATTTTCAATATTAATGGCAAATTAGTTTTAAAATCTAATCTAAATAATATCGATAATATTGATTTTTCGCCACTTGAAAAAGGTATTTATCTGGCAAAAGCAATTTCTAAAAGTAATATTAAATCTTACCAAATAGTTATTGAATAAATAAAGAACGAAAAAATGAAAAATATATATTTTACAATAATTAACGTAATGTTGCTTGCATTTGCAACATTTGGGCAAAGTTATCTTACTCCTTCAGAAGGATTTAAAGCTTTAGATATCTTACCTACATATGAGACATTTTCAGCATTTGACATACATGACAGTTTAGTATATGCCAATGATGGAGATACAATACGTTGCTTTAACATGAAAACCGGTAATGAAACAAACAAATATGGTAAACCTGCAGGATATGCTTCTTGGCCAAGTTTTGTTACCATGTCGCCTGACGGAAAACAAATATGGGCAGGTTTTACCAATAGTGGAAATACCGACGACCGTATTTACAGCATTAATATTGAAACCGGAGAATGGGATTTACAAGCTCATTTATCAGGAAATTTCGACTTGGAATTTTTGCACGACAGCATTTTAGTATCAGGCCTAAACAGTTCGAATTGGAATGATCCAACTTCGATTTTTGTATTGGATACAACCGGCAATGACAATCATAGAAAAATTATTGAGATAGGAGGCAGCTCGGCAGGTTTAGCAACCGATGCAGACGGCAATGTATATTATGGCACTTATTTTTTCTCTACCACTAATGCTATTTATCGTTGGAATAGTGAAGAAGTGGAAAATATTTTAAATAATACGGTTGTAGACACTCTTACATTAGATAATGCCACTAAACTATCAGATCTGCCAAATGGAGCCTACGATTGTGAAGTTGATGCCGGAGGAAACCTTATATTTAATTCCAATAGTTTCTCTTCAGATAAAGTATTAGCACGTTGGAACGAAACTGTTGGTGATGGTTATAATTTCGACACTCTTGGCATTGCAACAGACGATATGGATTGGTTTACAATGATAAAATCAAACGGTGATGTTATGAACCATGAAGATGAAAATGAAATTATGGTTTTATCATGGGGACGTCCTCTTGCAAAAGTATATAGAAGCAAACCTCCTGTTGTAAGCAAACCAATCGGCACAATTTCAGGAGCTGAAACAGATGCTGATGTTAGTATTGATTTAAGTAAGCATTTTACAGACCCTGATGATACAGGGGATTTTACATATGAAATAACAGTAAACTCCGACTCATCTGTTGCCATCGTTTCAATAAATGGTAAAAATATGTTAGTGGATTTTATTTCTTCAGGACAAACAAATATTACTTTAAAAGCAAATTCTAACGGACAATCTGTTATCACCAATTTTATTGTTGGAGTTCGCCCTGAAATATCAGGAAACTATGAAATTTCTGATTTTGAAAATTTAACACTTGGTAAAGATAGTTACTGGAATGGCTCTGATGGTACCGGAGGTTTTGATTCTCACTTGGCTCATTTTCCTAATGATTACAACGATGCTTCTGAATCATGGAGCGGTTGGGCTTATTCTAACATGGCTAATGATTCAACTCCCGGTTATACCAACCAATATAGTGCAATTACAGCAGCAGGAGTTGATACTCTTCAATCGGGAGGCAAGAACTATGGTGTTAGTTTTGTCCCAACCAATTGGATGACTTATGAAACACTACCTGTTTCGTTAAATTTTATTGAAAATTCGAAACATGAAGTTAAAGGATTTTACGTTACAAACAGCACCTACGCAAGCCTATCAATGGAACAAGGTGATGCTTTTGCTAAAAAATTTGGAGGTATTGATGGAAATGATCCTGATTGGTTTAAGCTATCGGTTTGGGGATTAAAAAATGGTATTGAAACCGATACTGTAGAATTTTTCCTTGCCGATTATCGTTTCGATGATAATACAAAAGATTATATCATAAAATCATGGCAATGGGTTGAATTAAGCACATTAGGAAAAATAGACAGTCTGATGTTTACACTTAGTTCTTCCGATGTTGGTATGTGGGGAATGAACACTCCGGCATATTTTTGTGTAGATAATATCAACATTTTACAGGATGATGCTCCTGTTGTTATCAATCCTATTGCTGATATTATTGAAAACCCCGATTCATATGACAAAGAAATTAATTTATCGAATGTATTTACAGATAGCGATGATGAAGATTCTTCTATACAGAAATCGATAGCTTCAAATTCAAATACCGATGTCGTTTCAGCTTCGGTAGATGGAGATATCCTAACTATTAGTTGTATATCTGAAGGTACTTCTACTTTGGTTATCGAAGGCCTTTCAAACGGAAAATCTGCATATGACACCATACATATAACAGTTAATAATGATCAACATCCATTTGTGGCAAATCCGATTACAGATTTAACAATATCAGAAGATGCTCCTACAAGTGAAATATCTCTTGAAAATGTATTTAGTGATGATGATAATGATGATGCTTTAATTACAAAATCAATTGTAAGTACTGTAGATGTAAATTTGATGTCGTTAAATATCGAAAACAACATCCTTTATATTTCGTTAAAAGCTAATCAATACGGAGAGTCAGAAGTAGTTATTGAAGCTAATTCCAATGGTTTAACTGTTACCGATACATTTAATATTATTGTTAATCAGGTAAATGATAAACCAGAGCTTATTGGCACAATCGAAGATATTACAGTTGATAAGAACGCTAATGATAAACAAATTGATTTAAGCAATTTATTCACGGATATTGATAATGACGAATTAGTTTTATCTGTTAGTGAAAATTCAAATGAGAGTCTTGTTTCAACTCAGATTAGCGAAAATATACTGACCCTCTCTTTCCTTGATAATCAATATGGAGATGCAACAATTACTATCATGGCTAATGATGGTATTGAATATGTATCAACATCATTTAATGTAACTGTTAATAATACAACAGGATTTTCAAATAAAGATGAATTAAACATCAATATATATCCAAATCCAACTAAAGACTATATTATTATAAAAAGTCCATTTGCGATAAAAAGAATAGTATTGATGAATAATTATGGTATTATACAGCAAGTACAAAAACCGGGAAATGGGAATACCGAATTTAAGCTTAATCTAATATCATTACCTGCAGGTATATATTTTATTAACATAGAAGGTAATAATTCTCAATTCACTAAATCTATTATAAAACAATAAGATATTTTATACACCAGAATCCTTATTTCTAAGGGTTCTGGTTTTTTATATTTTACAGAACAAAATATTCAAAATGTGAGATATAATTGAAATACAGGCAAGGAAAGTTAAAAGTACGATTATAAAATATAGACATTTATATACTTCACAAATGTTGATATTATTAGATAAATACAATTTTTTAAAAAATAAATCATTAAAAAAACTAAAGATGAAAATTAAAACAATTACATCTTTTTTGTTTTTTGTAATGCTATCTGTTACAACAAGCGCTCAGATAAAACTAAGCGCACAACAAACAAAAGACGGAATATTTGTTTCGAGAATACTAGAATATAAACCGGCACCGGGACAGTTTATCAATACCTCATCTTGGGGATGCCCATCAAAGGCAAAATCACTTATTGGAGGAGCAACAGGAGGAATAAGTCTGGGAGCCTATGGTGGATATATCGTTGTGGGTTTCAGTAAATCTATCGAAAATGATCCGGAAAATCCTTACGGAATAGACTTCACTATTTATGGCAATCCTTTAGAATCATGGGCAGAGCCTGGAATAGTAATGGTAATGAAAGATGAAAACAACAATGGAGAAGCTGATGATATATGGTATGAAGTATCAGGAAGCGATCATTATTGGGAATCAACAATAAATGATTACAGTTTAACTTATTATAATCCGATGAGTAATGTAGCAGCTGATGTGCAATGGACCGATAATCAGAATGATACTGGTTATGTGTATGCTAACCCGTTCCATTCGCAAGCTTATTACCCAATTGCAGATACTTTCCCCGAAATAGAGCAAAATTATTACAGTTTCGATGGAACAAAAATTAAAGGATTTGTTGATAAAACTATACCAACCTATATTATGTCATTTCGCAGAGGATTCGGATATGCTGACAATTTTCCACGAGGCATAGAACCTTATGATGTTCCTGATAATCCTTACACCGAGGAGAAAGAAGGTTGTGGAGGCGACCCTATAGATATAGACTGGGCTGTAGATACTGAGGGGAATCATGTAAGTTTAGGTGAAATTGATTTTGTTAAAATATACACCGGCGTAAATGAACCGGCTGGCTGGCTGGGCGAAATTTCCACAGAAGTAACCGCTGTTATGGATGTTAGTCCTAATCCTGACATAACGGGAGAAACAAATCTACTGGTTGTTAACGATTTGCCGCCACAAATAAGCGCAGGAACTATTCTGCAACTTGAAGCCAATTTCTTTATTAAAGGGAAAAAACAAGAAGTTAATACTATAGAATGGAACATTGACAAACCGGACAAAGCTATAATCGATGAAAATAATCAATTAATTGCTATCGATACGGGTAAAATTAATGTTACGGCCAGTTATGAATATGGAAATATTTATACAAAAACAGTAAAAACAGATATAATTGCACCAACAAGTATAAAAATTATATTCGACAACTCTGAAATAAGAGTAGCCGAGAAACATTTAATAGATGCTAAAGTAAAAGACCAGAACGGAAATTATATTTATGGACTGGAAAATATATGGACAACATCAAACAATAATATTTTAATTAACAAAGAAGAAGACCACGATTACATTACAGGCAAAAAAGAAGGTACTTCAAGAATATATGTTCATCCAAATGGTTTTGAAAATATAATGGATTCTATTGATGTAACTATACTTAAAGCATCAGACACCCTTGATATATACCTGTCTATCAAGACCGATATGAATACATTTTATCCTCGCAAGAAAATAAAAGTAACGAATTTCAATCTTATGCCATATATTATTAATCCATATAATGATTATAGTATGCAATCGATACCCAATATTACACTAGCACATGCCATAGCATCGGTTTTTGAAAATATTGATTTTGAAAGCGATTTACGCTTCGAAGATAAAGAAACAGGTAATTTATATATATCACAGCTACCGGTAAACCACGATAATAATTTTGCATATTACTATGGTTACGGTGGATACGAAGACAATACATGGATTGCAAAAGTTAATGATAAAAGTTATATGAATGATTTCGCTAACATTCAACTATCATCCGATAATGAAATACAGATTTACTATGTAAATAATATAAACAATTCGTGGTGTATTTATCAAGTAGAATATCCTTTCTCAAGCATTTCTACAGACGAAACACTAGAAATCAGTGTCTTTTGTGATTCATATAGCATCAATAGCTCAGATTCAATTATTAATAATGGCACAAATCCGATAGAAGGAATAAACGTACGTGTAGATAATGAAAGTTATTTTTTCGACGATAAACCTGTTATTTCGAACAGTAACGGGAAAATATATCTAAAAATTACTGAACCCGGCACTTATAACATTAAAATAGCCACTGAAGAATTTGAATTAAAAGTTGAACAAGGTACTTCAAGCATTAATGATATCAAAAAGGAAATAAAGATTACACCTAATCCTGCTAACAACTACATATCAGTAAATACAACAGACATAAATCAGTCTAGTATAATATATGTATATACATCAACAGGAAGCATGATTTACAATAAAGCAATCAGAAAATCTTCCAACAATCACATAATTAATACAGAAAATTGGAAAGAAGGTTTGTATATTGTTAAGCTTACCACCCCTTTCTCTTCTTTTTGTTACAAAGTAATAATCAGACATTAAATGGATATCAATGAAAAGGTTAATTATTGTTCTAATAATTTTTATGAGTCATTTCAGTTATTCTCAATCATTGAATAAAATCATAGAAATTAAAGAAGTAAAAATAGTAGCAAAGCGCATTTTTAAAAAAGAAGAAGCCGGACAAAAAACAATGCAAGTCGATTCAATAATTTTATTGGATAAGATAAATGCTAATCTCTCGGATGTATTATCGGAAAACACCACAGTATATATAAAAGAGCATGGACGTGGGGCATTAGCAACCGCTTCTTTTCGGGGCACAGCAGCTACTCACACTCAAGTTTCGTGGAATGGGATGAACATAAATTCCCCTATGTTGGGAATGGTTGATTTTTCGTTGATTCCTGTTTACATTATCGACGATTTAAGTCTGCAACATGGAGGCAGCTCAATAAAAGAGCAAAGTGGAGGCTTAGGCGGAAGCATAAGTATAAAAAATAAAGTAGATTGGACAAATAAAATAAGCGGGAAATATTATCAAGGTATTGGTAACTATTCAACTTATGATGAATTTGCACAGTTTAATGTCGGAAATAATAAAATACAATCAAAGACACGAGTATATAATAATAAATCTAAAAACGATTATTCGTTTATCAACAAAGTTATCACGGATAAACCTCGTGTAAAAAACAAAAATGCTAATTACTCAAAATACGGCTTTGCTCAAGAACTATATTTCCACCCTAGCGAGAATAATTATATTTCTGCAAAAACATGGTGGCAAAATGCAAACCGCTCTATTCCTACAGTACTTAGTTATGAGGGCGATAATCAATCGAATCTTAATAAACAAGACGACAATACCGCTAAAATTATTATAGACTGGAAATACTATAATAATAAAAGTAATTTTTACATTAGCTCAGGCTACGATTATCAAAATCTCGATTATAAACTTATGAATGAAGTGAGTGGTATTGGAAAAATCCCTGCAATCTATTCAAGTAGTAAGATGAATAGTTTTTACAATAAATTAAAATATGATTTTAATATCAACAAAAATATACTATTTCAATCTTCTGTTAATTATAATCATTTTGATGTACATACAAAAGATTCAGTAAAAAAAACAGGTTACGATGTTATTCGTGATGATTTCTCATTGTTTGGAGGTATTTACATTCAGATGTTAAAAAAAATCAATCTATCGCTTATGCTTCGCGATGATATTATTAATAAAAATTTCTCTCCATTAATTTTTGATCTAGGCCTAAGTTATAAGCCTATTTTTACTACAGATTTTGTAATTAAAGGAAGTATAACAAGAAATTATCATCATCCCACATTAAACGATTTATATTGGCAACCCGGAGGAAATCCGGATTTAAAACCGGAAGAAGGTTTTACCGAAGAACTTAGTATTCACTACATTAATACTAAAAGAAAAACAAATATAAATACACAACTTACCGCTTATTATTCCGATATCAACAAATGGATTATCTGGTTACCAAGCTTTAAAGGATATTGGGAACCATTTAACATAAAAAGAGTTAAATCATATGGCTTGGAATATAATCTGAAAATAAATACAGAAATCGGAAATATAAAATTACAATTACACGGAAATTACGGACTTACAAAATCGTTAAATTATGGAGATCCTTTAAGTTGGGGAGACGAATCATATAAAAAACAATTACCGTTTATTCCTGTTCACTCAGGAAATGTTATGACAAGCGTCTCGTATAAAGGCTTTTATCTACGCTACCAATACAATTCATATAGCGAGCGGTTTACTATGACAAGTAATATGGTTGGACTTGAAGATGATTCAGACGACCTTGGAACAGGCAATTCATCGGGGAAATTAAATTGGTACTATCCCTATCACATGAATAAAGTTTCTATCGGGAAAAATCTTTCCTTTAATAGCTATAAGATTGGTTTAGAATTTAAGATAAACAATCTTTTCGATGAAGAATATCGTTCTGTATTAGGCAGGTATATGCCAGGAAGATATTATTCACTATTATTAATGTTAACATTCGACAAATGAAAAAAATTATATTCTATATTTCAATAGCCTTAATATTATCTTCCTGTATGGATGATGATGCTTTAACTAAATTTAATAAACTAGAAATTAATCAGGATACAAGTCTTAATTCGTACATAAGAAATCAAAGAGGCCTTTTTATTACCAACGAAGGAAATTTTATGTACGACAATGCTTCTTTATCTTATTATATGATTGATTCGATGAAAACCCTGAATAGCATTTTCTATCGAACAAACGGAGTACCCTTGGGCGATGTAGCTCAATCAATGACTATTCGTGATAGTCTGGGGTATATTGTAATTAATAATTCAGGAAAAATATATATAATCAATATAAATACTTTTGAATATGTAGGTAAAATAATTGGTCTTACATCCCCAAGATATATTCATTTTATTAATGATACAAAAGCCTATATCACCGATTTATATGCAAAAGCCATTACCATAGTAAACCCACAAACTTTTCAGATAACAGGTTACATAAATGTAAATAACCATTACTCTGAATTTTATCAGCATCCTACAGAACAAATGGTGCAATACGATAAATATGTATTTACCAATTGTTGGTCATACGATAATCAAATTCTTGTTATAGATAGTGAAACCGATCAAGTAATCGATTCTATAAAGGTGTTAAAACAACCAACATCTCTGATACTTGATAAATATAACAAAATATGGACAGTAACCGACGGCGGATATTATGATAGTCCTTATGGTTACGAGGCACCGGGATTAATAAAAATTGATGCCGCCAACAGGAAGATAGAACGAATATTTCGGTTCGAACTAGGAGACTGGCCATCAGAAATATGCATGAACGGAACAAAAGATACTATTTACTTTATTAACAAGCATATTTACCGTTTACCAGTAACATCAACACACTTCCCCGACAAACCATTTATAGAAAGTCAATATAGCGGACAATATAATGGAGGATACTATGGATTAACTATCGATCCAAAAACATCAGAAGTCTATGTTGCAGATGCTATCGATTACGTTCAACAAGGTGTTATATACCGTTATTCATCACAAGCCGAAATAATTGACACTTTCAAAGTTGGAATAATACCGGGAGCATTTTGTTTTAAACCATAAAAGTTAATCTTGAAATTCGAAATATCGTTAGAAACTAATGAAAAAAATTCAATAGAAGCAAGAAACCTCCAAAGTTTATACTTTGGAGGTTTAATAATAAAAATTAATTTTACTACAAATCAGTCAAGCTATTTTAGACCGACATAAATTGTCTCAAAACATCGCTATTCTACCAATATTTTTGCTTGTAATATCTTACTGTTAACATTTATACTAATTAAATACATTCCTTTAGCATATTGACTTAAATCGATGTTAACATCATTATTATGTAATTCTTTCGAAAGAATTTTTCTACCACTGATATCAGTAATAATAATTCTTTTCATCTCTTCTTTCGACGAAACAGTAAATCGACCCTGATTTGGATTAGGGTATATTTTAATTCCCGCTTTGTTAAAATCGTTTATTCCTGTATTTCCGGTAAAGACAATACTCCATGTTGAAGAAGTATTTCTATTTCCAACTATATCTCCTACAATATTTTCAGGAACATCAACTATAACATCTCCATTAGCATCAGGAACAAGAGTAAGTCTATAATTAGAGGCATTTGTCTCAATTAAATCATTAACTTCTCCATTAGTAACATTAATATCGTTAATATCGAAACCATAAACATCTTCGCTAAAAGTAACAGATATATTAAACGAACTGATACTTGTTGTTCCATTAATAGAACAAGTTATTTCAGAAGAAGGAGCTATTGTATCTAAAACAATCTCGAAACTACCATTATCAATACTTGTTTCTATGGGATTAGTCGATTTTATTCTTATTTTATAATTAGTACCACTTAATGTATTAGTTGGAATAGTAGCCATAATGGTATCAGACACATCCGATTCTAAAGTTCCAATCAAAATCTCATTTGTAAAATCTCCATCGGCATCCGATAAATATGCATTAAAAGTATTTGATGTAAATGTTTTGTTTGCAGTATAAATAAGATCAACATTAACACTACTATCAGCAGATACATAAATAGGTCCTTCAATACTTCTACAAACAATAGCTGCTTGAGTAAAAACGAGCAAATTGCTAGTCCACAAACCTCTTCCATAAGTTGCAGCCCATAATTTGCTATTTGTTGGATTATTATTATCGTAATATATTTCCAATTCTGAGATAACAACATTAGCAAGTCCAGAATTAAACAAAGTCCAATCGGCATCACCGTCTTTCACAAATACACCAATATCGGTACCGGCATATAAATGACAACTAGAGTTTTCTAATTTATTTTGAACTATTGTATTTACAGGAACAGATGGTAAACCTGCAGAGATATTTGTCCATGCATCTCCCCCATTATCGGATTTAAAAACTCCGCTATTATTATATCCTCCAATAGTTACCCAAACAACAGAAGGATTATATGCATCAATTGCAATACTTGAAATATCACCATTACTTACAGGCAATGTATTAGTTACATCAGACCAAGCATCTCCTCCATCAGTTGTTTTCCATAAGCTGTTATAATCGGTAATATAAATTACCTGACTATTTGATGGAGCAATAGCCATAGCTCTGATTTTATTACCAAAACTCAAATTAGAAATTTGAGTCCATGTATCTCCTCTGTCGGTAGTTTTCCAAACATCAGAATATCCAACATATAAAATTTTATTATCAGAAGGGTCGATAATATATGGAGTTACCCAAGCACCATTATTTCCGCCCGGAATATTTGCTGAGATATCAGTACTTGGTGAACCCCAATGATTCATTGTTCTAGATATTTGTCCATTTGTGTATGTTCCGTACTGAATATTTACATCTTCGTAATCGATAAGACATTCCATTCCATCTCCACCTTTCACATCGTCCCAATAACTATTGTGGTATAATTTTGTTCCATTATCTTGTAATCCTGTGATTACTTCATTTTCTTGAGTTTGAGAAACACTAAGCTTATACATCTGACTAATAATCATCCCATTAGTAAGATCTGTCCAATCTGTTCCTCCATTTACTGTTTTATATACACCTCCATCATTACATTCGAAAAGAGTACTATCGTCGCGGTAAGCCATATAATGTTTATCGGCATGAACTGCCGGCACCTGATCTCCCCACCAATGATTATTACAAGCCCACGAAACAGCTCCATCGACAGATCTCCATGTATTTACTCCACCAACAAATAATTCGTTAGTATCTTTAGGCGATACTTCAAAAGCAAGATCATACCATCCTTGTCCTCCGGAACCAGATCCATCTGCTTCCCATCCTAATAAATTATTATTAGTTTGAGTACCATCGAAAATTTTTGTAAAATTATCTCCATTATCGCTTGATTTATATATTCCATATAATCCACTATCGTTACCCGAACATAAAGTATATACAATAGAAGAATCAGCTTTAGTAACACCTATTTCAACTCTTGATGCATCTGTTGGAAAATCGTACATTTTATTCCAATCTGTTCCTGCGTTAATTGTTTTATAAAAAGCAGGAGAGCCTGAACTTTTTGTTACGGCATATAATGTGTTGGCTTCGTCTCCGGGTTTAAATTCCATATCGTAAAAAGCACCGGAAACCTGAAATGTCCAATCTACACCCGCATTAATTGTTTTATATATTCCTTGATTTGTTGAAGCATATAAAACATCTTGATTTACAGGGTCTATTAACAATTTTGTAATTTTTATATATTGATATACTTCATACGACAGACCTGTTGTATTCCAAGTTACACCCCCGTCGGTTGATTTAAGTACTCCAACAGAATAATTATCACCGGCATCTCTATCGCCCGTAGCAATATATATAGTATTTGATGTTTCAAAATCGTTTGGTATAGCAATACTGCTAACTCCCATAACAGGATTAGAGTCGGTTAATACTTCCCACGATGAACCTCCATCGACAGTCTTCCATAAACCTCCCGCAGGAGCACCTATCCAGAAAATATTATCGTTTGTAGGATGAAAAGATATACAATTTATTCTTCCAACACCAGCATATCCACCTTCTGAACTTTCCGGACCAACACTAAGCCAATTAGCCATATCGGTAGCTTTAGAAGAACTATTCTTTAAATAAATTTTATGTTCTTTAAATAAATTTGTTTTCGGGAAGTTTCCTGTTTTTTTATCAACACGGGTTTCCCAAAACCACTCCCAACGTAGGAATTGTTTCCATCCATACGCCTTTTTCTTTTCTCTGTTAACATAATAATAACCGTTTTTTACATTCTTTCCTTCCCAATATTTATGAAAAGCATCTTGAGTTTCATAAAAATTTGTTTCAGTTTGATTTTTTGTTTTTTTTAGCTTGTTCATCCATGGTTGTGCATTTGCCGTTTGAAAAGCAAATAACACAAGTAAACTAATTAGCAATCTTCTCATTTTAATAGTTCTTTAGTAATTATATATTCAAATTCTATATATTCTATTATTCAATAATTTCGAAATATTTATAAATTTCAACAATTTTACTTTGCTTAATTTTATATAAAACCTTAATTCTATATTTACCGAATCCTACAAATTTTGTTTCTGTTTTCTGAACAAATTTTGTAATATAATCGCCACACCAATCTTCTTTTTGGTTCCAAGTAAATATATGTTTTTCTGAAGGTTTTAATTCTAATTGCTTAGGTGGTTGTGGGCATGATGCTCCACAAGGGCAATATAAAATTTTCACTCTTTCCCACTTATTGTTATAGTTTTTTTCTATAAGCATTCTTTGTGGGTTTAAAATTGTAATTTCCGATTCAATATTATTTTCAAATACAAGCTTAACTTCTTCGTCTTTATGAAACTGACTTTTCAAACTTACAAAACTAATTTCATTTTCATTATAATTATCTACAGTTGTTTGTTTTGACATATTACACGAAACAAATAACAAAACGATACTAAAAAACATTATTCTCATAGACATTTTCATTAAGCAAATATTTACAAAATATTTATTACTAAATATTTGCAAACATAGTAAAATAATCTACTTAATTGTTTTGATTAAAATATTTTTATGTACGAAAAAGTTATATTAATAAAAATAACATTTCTTCGATTCTTATACTTAAAAATGATTGATATTTAATTAGAAAATAAGATAGTAAGGCTTTTTCTTATAGTAGATAATTACAATCTTGTTAAATGAGAGTTTACATCAATTTTTTTTATTCCATTATCTATAGTATATCTTAAATATATATTTTTATAATCAGATTCTGCTTCACCTATTCCTTCAACAAAAATCCCTGAATTTCCAATAAACTGAAGTTCTATAGAAATTTCATTTTCACTATTTACTTTTATATATATTTTTTCTTCGTTTCCAAAATTATAAAAATTATAAACTGCAAATATTGTACTATCGCTTTCTGATTTACAAATATCTACAGTATAAACTTCTGTTCCGTTATCCCTTATTTCTTCGAAACGCCACAATCCAGATATCGAAATATAATTATTGGGTTCGTCATTGCACGAAAACAATAATACAATAACCAATATAAAAAATACTAATTTAAATATATATCTATTTTTCTTCTCCATCAATAAATATTTTATGTTCTATTTGATTTCCATTTTTATCGTACCCATAAGCATCTCCATTTCTTACTCCATTTCTGAAATATATTTTACTCAATAACTCACCCGATTCATAATATGTTTTCCAAATTCCATCTTTTTTATTTTTTGAATAATTTCCAGTATTTTTCAATCCTCCATTTTTATAAAAAAATTTAAACTCTCCAATAGCATTAGCGTCAAGATATTCCCCTATTTGTTTTATATTTCCATTATTATAATAGATTTTCCATGTACTACTAAATAAATTATTTTTATAATTCCCTATCGAAAATAATTTACCATCTGGATAATAAGCTTTCCATAAACCAGTTCGCAAATTATTAATATAATACCCTTCTTCTTTTATCTGATTTACAGTAAGACCTTCAGATTTTTCTTTTCCATAATAATAAGTATATTTTCCTTCAATATTATTATTTATATATGTACACTCTACCATTTTAGAACCATCGTGATAATACCCAACATATAATCCGTTAAGCACTCCATTTTCGTATATACATTTTTTTTGTAAGGTTCCATTCTCATATTCTTTATAATAACCTACAAAAACACTATCTAGAACACCATTAGTTTTATTCAACTTTTCTTTTATTTTTCCATTCTCGTAATATTCTTTTGAATATCCATTTTCAATACCATTAACAAATGTTTTCTCGAATCGCATATTTCCTTTCTCAAAATATGCTTTTACTTTACCATTAAGAACATTATTAGTATAATACGATTTTTCTTTAACTCTTCCATTCTCGTAAAACAGCTCTACAAATCCATTAAGCATATCGTCTTTATAATTTAGGTTTTGTTTAAGTTGCCCAGATTCATAGAATATTTTTGTTACTCCATTTAACTTTCCTGATTCATATCTAAGATATTGTTTTATTTTCCCATTATAATAATTATCTATCCAGATACTATCGAGCAAGCCATTTTTATAAATTCCTTTTTGCCACAATTTCCCATTCTCAAAATAAATACAATACAAACCATTTTTAACATTCTGTCCATTGATATTTGAAACATAAAACTTTTCTTTTAATAAGTTCTTATCACTATCGTACCAAGTAGATATTTCGTTTTGAGCCATAAGAATTACAGAACTAAAAATAATATAACAAAAAATAAATATTGCTTTGTTTTTCATTAGTATAAATATTAATTATGGCTTTTTTTCTATTAATTATAATTTTAAATATTTAAATATTTTTTCTATTACCATGTAACATTACTGCCTATTCCGAACTAGTTTCGCGATTATATTCATGTCCTTGTAGTAAACGCAAGGATATAAATATTTCATCTTTTTAAAATTTATCTATTAATATATATTTCTGCTAACTAAGCTCGTATTTGATATATTTATTATATTTAACATAAATTTATTTCTGTGTTATAATTATTTGAGAACCTTCTAACGGCATTCTATGACCATAATCCAAAATAGCAGCAAGGGCATATTCGCCGGGTTCAATTTTTTCGGGTAATATTAATGTAAGTTTTCTTTTATTATTTGGATAAACTGTAATTGATTTTTTATTATATTTTTTCTCTTCGGCAGTTTTAATATTAGCAATAGCTAAATACACTTTGGCATCAATTACTTTATCTCCATTATTTAATATTTTTATCTCAAACTTTCGAAATTTATCTTTTGTTTCGGTAATTTCCGTTAAACTTACAAGCTTAGCCGAATAATTACTATTCGATTTTGGGGATTGTTTTACAAGTACATTAATTCTTGGGACAATAATTACCCCAGTAGCCAATTGCTTATCGGCATTAAAAATATCTTTTTCTTTTGCAACTTCAACGTGAATCATACCCCATCTTGTTTCGAAATGATTTTGAGGCACTGCCATTAATACACTAAGCTCCTTAGACTCGTTTGGTTGTAACTCTACAAATGATGGATTAATTGTTATCCAACTGGCACATGAATTTTTTGTAGTATTCATTGCTTTTATTTGTTTCACTCCATTTTCATCGATTATATAATCGGAAAATTTTAGTGTAAATTTTTGCTTTATGTTTGCATAATTTCTAACAGTTAAAGCTTTAGTTGTAACAGTTCCCGGATCTCCTGTAAAATTCATTAAAACAGGAGCTACTTCAAAATCCTGAGAACAAGAAAGCAATGCATGGACACTAAATATAATTAGCAATAAAGAATTTTTCATAATTGATAGTTTATTAATTTATTTTAAAAATAATAATTTATTAAATATTTACGCAATATATTTAATCATAAATTCAGCAATAATAACTTTTTTTTCAAAAAAAATATCAATTATTATATGATAAATACTACTTTTTTATTGATTAATCGTCTATTTTCATAGACAAACAACTTTTATTTTGTAACTTAGTAAAACTTTATACGTAAATTACAAAATAAATACTAATTAAAATTATTAATTATGAAAAAAAATTTATTATTAGTATCACTATCACTATTTATTTTTCAACTTGGATTTAGCCAAGCAATATCTGATAGAAATGTAATCCCCGTGGCTGTTAATCTTAATCAGGTACTCAGGATGGCGATTTCAAATGGAGGAAACATTGAATTTACCTTTAACACTATCGATCAGTACAAGAATGGTATTTCAGGAGATCAAGCAACATCAGTATCTGCCGGTACAGCTACGTCTGATCCTATGTATGTAACCGATTTTACAGTTGCTTCATCAACACGCTGGAAAGTAACTTACGGAGCAGAAGAAGCAACTTTTCTCGGAACAGATGACCCTAGTAACACATTAGCATTAAACAATGTAGGATATACAATTACAGAAAGTGGCACACATCAATTCGAAACTGGTGGAGCACAAGGAACTACAGCCGGAGAAGAACTATGGAGTATCCCTACATTAGCTGCAACAACAGTCGCTGCTTTAGAAACATATCCTGTAGTTTTAATTGAAGATAATAATTCAGCTACTAATGCCAATGCAGGTGACGCTACAGACAATATATTTCAATTAGTATGGCGTTGCGGAACAACAGAAGGAGGTGCAGCAACAGTTCCAATGAATGCAGAAAATTTAATTGACCAACAACCTTCACCAACTCCTGACAGATATGTAGTTAATGTATTATTTGACTTATCAATAGATAATTAATAATTTTCTAAATAAATCAATAGTTAATACTATTATAAAAGTACCAAAATATTCTATTGGTACTTTTTTTTATCATTAAAAATGACTTATTTTTACAATAAACATATAATTAATGAAAATAAAATTACGAATACTCTTTTTATTCTTTTTTTGTTTAGCCTTTTTAAGCAATAAAGGTCAAGAGTATAATTATGCTCGACTATCGGTACTTTACGGAGGAGATATTCCTTTTAATTTTAAATCTATAAACACATTTAAAAACGGAATACGTATAAATAATGGCACTGTATTAGGAATAACTTTAGTAGATAGTAATCAGGTTGCAGCCACTCTCGAAGGATTTATTCTACGATTCAGGTCATTTAATGCCCAAGCAAACATCGAAAGTAATTCTTATAATTTACCACTAAACACAATTCAGGTAGAAGCCACAAATAATCTTGGATTACCTGCTCCAAATTCGAATTATACAGGTCTACAAGATTTAACAACCAATTGGGTTAACCTTATTCAATATACTCAAAACCCTGTATCGCCACCAGATTTTAGTAATCTTAATTGGACAAATCATCAAATTAATATTTCATATGAATGTGGCATTTCAAATGAGAGCTTACTTGGCAAACCACCTGATTATTATACTGTTGAAATTGAATTTGAGTTAATACCAACAGGACCGGGATTTTAAAATTAATTTTAATTATAATATTGAAATTTAAATATTACATAGGCTTTTTAATTTCTTTTCTATTAATGCAAATTAGTATTTTTGGTCAAGAAAGTGATACGTTACAACAAAAAACAACAATCGAATTAGAATTTGTAAAAATCAATGTAACACAATCGACAAATTCTTTATATTTTAATATACTAAAAATTACTAACAATCAATCTGATGCAATATCAGGAAAATTAACAATATCTACTCCTGAAAAGTTTCAATTAATATCCTACACTGCACAAGATTATACCATTGCTTCCAAAAAAACTTTAAATATCCCTATACGAATTTCGTTACCAAATAATGTTATTGGAAACCAAACGTATATTATTAGTGCTTCGTTTAAAACGAGAGATAATAATTACTTAAAAAGCAGCTATATAACAATTCCCGCAGAAACAAAATGGGACATGAATATTGAAACTAAGAAATTTTATTTTAATGATTTTAAAACAAAAACAAACTTAAACATAAGACTACAAAATAAAGGAAACACAAACGAGTTAATAAAAATAGAACTTAAAATAGGAAAATTACTTAATATATCGAATCTTGACAAAAATCAAGATTATGAATATATTGAATTACCTGCCCATAAAGATACAATTATTAATTACCAAGTTAATTATAACACTAACTATGATAAATACGATGAAGAAAAACTAAAAAATATTTGGAAGGAATCAACAATAAAAATTAAAAGCTCATCGAAAGACAAAAGCACTTCTGATTATGTATATTTTAACAAATTAGAGAGTAAATATATTAATAGAGCTGAGACAAATGCTAGTCCTTTAAATATAGATTTACAATTTTTAAATTTTCTTTCGACAACTCCATCCAGATTTAACATATCGACATTTGGCACAATATTATTTCCTGAAAACCGACAGTTATCATATCAAGTAAATGGAAAAAATTTTGAATTTTCTCCTTTAAATGAACAAAATTTAAGTTTTCAAAGAAATAGTTATTTCTACTTTAATTATAGAGATAGAAATAAGATTATTGAAATTGGAGAAAACATTGGAGGAAACTATCTTCACAGTATTACAGGCAGAGGTTTAAAAGGGCAATTCTCGTTAAATAAAAACAATAAACTCTCGCTGCTATTAACCCGGGGGCGATATAATCCCGATTACGGTGCTGCAATAAATTATACACGAAATATTAATAATATACTTCAACTTAGAACCGGAATAACATACGAAAATAACAACTCTACTAATTACAATGCCTATTCGGCAATATTAGGGGGAACATTTTCTTTTCTAAAATATAATAGTGTAAGTGTAAATATATTATCGACCCAAACCAATTTTAATAATCTAAATAAATATACAGAATCGCATTCTAACGATACTTCAACTATTGGTTTTGCATATAGTGCTACTTATAATCTTAATTTTAAAAAACTTAATTTTAAAATTTCACATACTAATACTGTTCATAATTATATAAGAAACAGTAATAATTTAAGATTTAATATTTACGGGAATTACAAAATAAATAACAAATCGTTAATAAACTTGATGTTCGACAGGTATAAAATTCTTCAAACATCTTTTCCTAAAAGATTCTATAATCCATCGAATTATAATAGTAACAATATAGGAAAACTAATGTATGGAACTACTGTTAATAATAATATATATATTCAAATAGGACCATCAATGCACTCTTTAAGTCAAAATATTTACAATCCTACTGATGGTTTTACGGATAAATTTAAAAGTAATAATTATAGTCTTAATGCTTCAACTAGATTTCGATTAACAAAAATGAGATCTGTTACACCATACTTATCTTTTAGTTTACTGAATGCTCATTTATCTTCGGATAATCCTCTTATTATCCCTACTTCGTATAAAGTAAGGAAAAATTTTCGTCTTGGATTAAATTTTTACGACAATTCGTGGCGATTAACAGCTTTTTATATTCATGGTCCAACAAATTTATCGCTTCAACAATTAAAGTACGATAAAGACTTAATAAATTATAGTTCTATTCAAATACGCCCATATATTGAAAGATATTTTTACAACAAGAAGTTAAAAGTAAGTGCTTATGCTAATTATTTGTATAGAATGCCATCGGGACGAGAAACAAAAAACATAAACACAAGAGTTGACTTATTCCTAAACAAAGGATGGTCGCTTTATTTATCGAACAATATATACACAAGTGCTAGAGATGATATAGACTATGGTAGAATTACTAACCGCATGTTTAATATGTTTTTTGGATGTAAAAAATCGTTTGATATTCAACAACCAAGATTAAAATATTACGATATTAATTTTCTATTCTTCCACGATCAAAACGGAGACAATATAAAAGATGATAATGAATCTCCTATTTCTAGTATATTGTTAACTCTTAAACGTGATAGAAATACACTACAACAAAAAGTTAATTTTACAGAAGAAAAACTAATATCTGATATTAATGGTATTATTACTTATGAAAATATACCTGAAGGAACATATTTGTTAAATTTTTTAGCTCTTGAAAATTTAAAAAACATTCATATTCAACATGGCAATACTCAGGAATTAATAATCTCAGGAGACGAAACCTTCTATATTCCATATGTTGAAAATTATAAGGTAAAAGGAAAAATAATACTCAACAGAGACAAAAATAGTACAGAAGGGAAAATCGATTTAAATGGAATAAGAGTAACGGCTAGTTCTGAAGATGGCGAAACATATTCTGTACTTACCGATAAATATGGATATTTTCTACTACCAATTTCTAAAGCAGGAATATACATTATTTCGGTAGCAAATGTATTAGGAACAAATTTCAATATTGAACAAGACAAATATGAAATAAATCTAAATATTTCGAAGAATGTAAATGTTGATTTTATTTTTAACGAAAAGAAACGAAGTATTAATATTGAAGGAGATAGCAAATATATTTTCAAATCTTTTGGCAATTAATTTGCATTATTCATGTTTTTTCTAATCATTAATTTACATATGGCAGACTACCGGATGATACTCACACAAGTAAATTGCAATTTAGCGAAGCTTAATTTTGCATAACCAAAATTTTAGCTAAACTAAAACGCTATCTATTATAACAAAAATTCTATGAACAGCAAAGCACTTAATGGAAGTTAATCTTTTGTTTTAGCAGTCTCACTATTTCTAAAAGTATTCAAATAAAAAAATGGGTTTAACTATCCCATTTCTAATTAATTTATAAATAACACAAATATTCGAGTAAAACTATACAACTATTCTGCAAAAAATTACAAAACAAAATTCTTTTCCGTAATTATATCATGAAATTTGTTTTCGAAATTAGCATTACAATTTATAAGATTGTAAATAGGACAATCAGGTTTCGATAAATCTATTTCTATCTTTGCATTTGGATTATTTTCTAAATAGTTAATTTCTTTAATCTGATCCTTAACTACATCATATTCGATAAAATCGAGTTCATTATTATTATCAACAATAACTTCTATTCCATTTTTAATACAAACAACTTTCATAATTATCTATTTAGTACTTTTCTTAGCATACAAACTTCGCGCCAAAATTATAATTGAATAGTTTAATACATACAATAAATTATAGTATCTACTATAGAAATCAATTTATATAAAATTACTAAAAAAAACCGATAAATCAAATCTGCCGGGTTAATTAACAAATTTTCGATTAATTCTTTCCCATCAATAAAAATTAACTTCACTGGAATATATTTTTTAGCTAACAAGCTTGTACTAAACAATATGATTACTAATAATACAAGTGATTTTTTCACAATTTATTAATTTACTGATTGTCTAACATTTACATAATCAAAATAGTTTCCTGCTTCAAGAACTATCGTTAATAATCTTTCATTTTCTGAATTGTTCTCATCCAACTTTACAAAAAGTGTGTTTTTATCACGTCTTT
>Ga0190304_1000201_pt1 | contig 27940 bp, 31 predicted proteins | sample 48700712_MG_FD_161670 | JGI IMG/M metagenome (GOLD analysis project Ga0190304, IMG submission 161670) | Hydrothermal vent sediment bacterial communities from Southern Trench, Guaymas Basin, Mexico - 4870-07-1--2_MG | ecosystem: Environmental > Aquatic > Marine > Hydrothermal vents > Sediment ...
CTCTTCCCCTTCTTGGCGTCCCTGTACTGAAGGGCCCGCATCAGGGAGAAGGTGATCACCTTCAGCGAGAGGGGCTTCTCCATGTAGTCCCATGCCCCGCTCTTTATGGCCAGCTCCGCTCCACTCCGGTCCCCGTAGCCGGTGATGATGATCACCTCGGGCGAGAGGGGGAGTTCCCTTATCCGGGGCAGGGCCTCCAGTCCGCTTCCATCGGGGAGCCTCACGTCCAGGAAGATGACGTCGTAGTGTCCAGAGGTCGCCTTCTCCATCCCCTCCCCGAGGGTGAGGGCATACTCGGCCTCATGGCCCATACCCTTCACGGCCTGGGAGAGGGTGTCGCAGACCATCTTGTCGTCGTCGATGATCAGGATCTTCGCCATGAGTCCTCCTGACTTTTCCCCAGGGCCCTGCGGACTGCCTCGGCCAGCTCCCGCAGGAGTACGGGCTTCCTGACGGTGATCCCTCCCACCTCTTCCCCGAAGCGGCAGAGAAAGACCACCGGCTTGAAGATCCTTCCTTCTATCTCCTTCGCCAGCTCCCCATCGGCCACCAGGAGGTCGAACCCCTCCAGCATCCCGAGGGCCTCCGAAGGGGCCGTAACTCCCACCACCCGATACCCCAGCCTCTGGAGCATCTCCCCCTCCACTCCGAGGAGACCCCCCTCCTCAAGAAGGAGGACCCTCTCCTTCCCCTTAGGCAGAGGGGAGGGCTCCTCTAAGGACTTCTGGACCATCTTGGGCAGGAAGAGGTCAAAGATCGTCCCCTCTCCCTTCTGGTCCGCGATCCTCAACGCTCCCTCGTGGTTCCTCACTATCCCGTAGGCCACGCTCAATCCCCACCCCCTTCTGCCATCGGCCCCCCTGGTGGTAAAGTAAGGATCGAAGACCAAGTCCTTTACAGCAGGATTTATGCCACATCCCGTATCCATCACCCTGATCCGGAAGTAGGGGCCGGGGACCATGCTGGGAAAAGGGGCGGATCGGGGGTCCACTTCCTCCACCGATATCTCCAGGGTCCCTTCTTCTCCCATCGCCTGAACGGCGTTCTCCGCGAGGTCCAGCAGCACCTTCTCTATCTGGGGGGGATCGGCCATCACGGTACCCGGGGAGCGGATCTCCTCCCTGAGCTCGATCCCCGGGGGGAGGGTCGGTCGGATCCGCTCGATGGCCCCCCTGAGGAGTTCGGCGACCTCCACGGGCCTCCTCTCCATCTGCATCTGGCGGCCGAAGGCGGTGATATGTCCGAGGAGCTTCTTCGCCCTCTCCGCCGCCTCCAGTATCTGCTCCAGGAAGGTCCGCAGACTCCCCTCAGGGGCCTGGGCCAAGGCCATCTCGGCGTTCATCAGGATGGGGGTGAGGACGTTGTTCAGGTCATGGGCGATACCCCGCGCGGTGGCAGAAAGGGCCTCCATCTTCTCCAGCCACCGCCGCTCCCTTTCCCAGGAGAGGTCTTCCTTCATTTCGATCTGTGAGAAGAAGTGTCCCAGATAATATACCAGCATGGCGCAAGGGTGTCAAATTTTTGACAAAGGAGGGGAGAAGAGGAGGGAGGAACGTCAAGGATTTGACAGGGAGAGAAGGGCTGTTTTTGTAACTTCTTGAAATGATTGAGTGATTTTATCTCTCCCGGGATGGCATGCCGGTTGCGTTCAGGAGAAGCGAGGGAAACTCCAGAAAAGGGGCGGTGAGATGGCCCAGAAGAAGAAAGCCGAGAAGGGAAGGAAGAAGGAGGAGAAGGCCAAGAGGAAAAAGAAAGAGGTGAGGGCCGAGAGGAAAGGGCTACCTGTGAAGTGGATCGTCATCGCTCTTGTGCCCTTCATCTTGGGGGGAGGTGGCTTTTTCGCCTGGCAGAAGTTCCTGAAGGGGAAGGCCGAGGAGAAGAAGGTAGAGGTGGCCAAAAAGGAGGAGAAGAAGGTCCCCATGAGCTACCTCTCCTTGGAGCCCTTTGTGGTCAACCTGAGAGGAGGGGGGAGGAGGTTTCTGAAGGTGGCCGTCACTCTGGGTCTGGAAGGGGAGAAGACGGCCGAGCAGCTGAAGGGCAGAATTCCCCCCATAAGGAACGCCATCCTCCTGCTGCTGACCAACAAGACCTTTGAGGAGGTATCGAGCGTCGGAGGAAAGAAGAAGCTCCAGGAGGAGATCATCGCCTGTGTCAACGGGATCGTGGAGGGTGAGAAGGTAAAGGAGGTCTACTTCACCGATTTCATCGCCCAGTAAGGACCATGTCCCAGATATTGAGTCAAGAGGAAGTGGACGCCCTGCTTCAGGGGATATCCAACGGGGAGGTCGAGACGGAGAGGGCCCCGGCCCCTCAGGAGGAGGTGGTGGTTTACGACTTCCGGCAGCAGGAGAGACTGCTCCTGGAGGGGATGGAGAGCCTGGGGATAGTCTTCGACAGGTTCGCCAAGAACATGAGGGGTTCCTTCACCGATCTCCTCCATCGGGTAGTGGACGTCAATCTGGCGGGAAAGAAGGGGATGGGTTTCTCCGAGTTCATCGATTCCCTCCCCGTTCCCACCAGCTTCAACATCCTGCGGGTAGGGCCCGTAAATGGGTCGGCCCTGCTTGTGATCGAGGCGAAGCTGGTCTTCTCCTTGGTGGAGCTCCTTTTCGGCGGGACTGCCCAGGAGGCGACCAAGGTGGAGGGGAGGGAGTTCACCCCCATCGAGCTGAGGATCGTCTCCCGGGTCACCCGCATAATCCTCAAGGACCTGGAGAGGGCCTGGGAGGTGATCTACCCCCTGAAGTTCGAGTATGAGAAGACGGAGCTTGACCCGAAGCTCGCCGGGATCGTCCCCCCGGATGAGGCGGTGATGGCCGCCCGCTTCGAGGTGGAGCTGGAGAACCCGATAGGGGTGATAACCCTCTGCATGCCCTCCCTCGTGCTCAAGCCGATAAGGAAGGAGCTGGAGCAGAGGGGGAAGCTGGAGGAGAGGGTGGACCCTGTCTGGAGGGGGCGCCTCTATCGGGCCCTGCTCAACGTCCCGGTCACCGTGGAGGTGGAATTCGGCACCCTGAGGATGAGCCCGAAGGAGCTTCTGGGGATAAGGATAGGGGACGTGGTGAGACTTCCCAAGGGTGTGGACGATGAGCTGATCGTGAAGGTGGAGAAGGTCCCCAAGTTCAGGGGCACCGCCGGGCTGTCCCGGGGCCAGAGGGCGGTTCAGATAACCGCGCCCATCATCTGAGAGGAGGAGAGGAATGGGACAGGAGAAGAAGGAGAAGGCCGAAGAGGTGAAGGGAGCTCAGGGGAAGTCCCGGGAGAAGGGCCTCGATTTTCTCCTCAACATCCCCCTCGATGTGACGGTGGAGCTGGGCAGGACCAGGATGAACATCGGTGATCTGCTAAACCTGGACAAGGGGGCAGTGATAGAGCTCGACAAGGAGGCCTCAGAGCCCCTGGACATCCTGGTGAACGATCAGCCGGTGGCCAAGGGGGAGGTGGTGGTGATGGAGAAGAGGTTTGGCATCAGGATCACCGACATCATAACCCCCGCCGAAAGGGTGGAGAGGCTCAAATGAGGAGGGAGGAGATGGTTCCGAGAAGACGCTCTCTGGCGATGGTAGTCCTTGGAGGGCTGGCCGGGACTGTGCTCTTCGCCACGGCCTTCGGACTGAGCACCTCCAAGGCCGCAGCGGGAGGGGAGCTTGACCCCATGATGGTGAGGACGGCCCTGAAGGTCCTCCTCTTGCTCGGCTGCGGGGCAGCGGCCCTCTTTTATCTCCAGAGGAGGAGGCACCGGAAAGGCCCAGGAGGCGAGAGGATAAAGTCCCTCGGCTTCCTCCCCGTCGGGGGGAAGGAGAGGATCCTGCTGCTTGAGGTGATGGGGGAGAAGGTGCTGGTAGGGGTTACGGAGAACCAGATCACCCTCCTCAGCCACCTCTCGGGGAGGAAGTCACCCTTCAATCCCAGATCCGGGCTCGATGAAGTGGAGGAGACCGCACCCCTTTGCTTCGAATACGAGGAGGACGAGGTGAAGGAGTGGAGGTCGCTCCCCGAGGTGATGAAGAGCTTTGAGGAGAAGATAAGGGAGTTCAGAAGGGGCCAATGAGAAGGAGCTTGCTCCTTTTTCTGGTATGTGTGGTTCTTGTCCTTCTGATGGCTTCATGGGCATGGGCAGAAGATCCCTCACCTTCCATCCTCTCCTTCGAGGTCAGAGGGGGCGGGCAGGATCTCTCCCCGATATTGAGGATCTTTTTCCTCCTCACGTTCCTCACCTTTCTGCCCGCCCTTCTCCTCTGCCTCACCTCCTTCACCAGGATACTGGTGGTGCTCTCGCTGCTCAGGCAGGCGATCGGCCTGGTCCAGATGCCGCCCAATCAGGTGCTGATAGGCCTCGCCCTGATCCTCACCTTCTTCACCATGGCGCCGGTCTGGGACCGGATCCATCAGGAGGCGATCCTTCCTTATATGGAACACCGCCTGAGCATGGAGGAGGCGGTCCAGAAGGCCATCCCCCCGCTGAGGGATTTCCTCCTGAGGCAGACCAGGGAGAAGGACATCGCCCTCTTCGTGAACCTCTCCCATGCCCAGAGGCCGCGCACACCGGCCGACCTGCCGATGAGGATCTTGGTGCCCGCCTTCATCATCAGCGAGCTGAAGGCCGCCTTCCAGATAGGCTTCCTCCTCTATGTCCCCTTCCTGGTGATCGACATGGTGGTGGCGAGCGTGCTCCTCTCCATGGGGATGTTCATGCTCCCCCCGGTGATGGTCTCTTTGCCCTTCAAGCTGATGCTCTTCGTGCTCGTGGACGGCTGGTACCTGATCGTCGGCTCGCTGATGAAGAGCTTCGCGTAGGAGGGAGAGGATGACGGCGGAGTTCGCCACCCAGATCATGATGGAGACCCTGAAGGTGATCTCCCTGCTCTGTGCCCCGGTGCTGATCTTCGGCCTTGTGGCCGGGCTGCTGGTGGGCATCTTTCAGGCGGTGACTCAGATTCACGAGATGACCCTCACCTTCATCCCGAAGATGATGGCCGCAGGGGCGGCCTTTCTCATCTTCTTGCCCTGGATGCTGCGGACGTACATAGACTTCGCCACGTTGATCTTTACCAACATACCCATCTACCTGCGATGAAGGTGGTGATAGACGTAAGGTTCCTTCAGACCTATATGCTCGTATTCCTCAGGGTCGGCTGCATCGTGCTCTTTGCCCCGATGCTCGGGCCGAGGGGGACCCCCTGGATGCTGAAGTTCGCCCTGACCCTCATCTGCACGGCCTTAGTGGCCCCCTTCGTCCCCCCTGCCCCCCCGGTCAGGGATCTCCTCTCCTTCGGGGGGCTGGTGGCGAGGGAGGCCTTCATCGGGATGGTGCTCGGCTTCTCCATCCGGCTGATCTTCGGGGCGATCCAGACCGCCGGCCAGATCATCGGCTATCAGATGGGTTTCAGCATGGTCAACCTGCTCGACCCCCAGGGACATTACCCCATACCGATTCTGTCCCACTTCATCACCATGCTGGCGATCCTGATCTTCCTGCAGACCAACGGCCACCACTGGTACCTGGCCGCCCTGGTGAGGAGCTACGAGGTGGTGGGGATGGGAGAGGCGAGGTTCAGCGGAAGGCTGGGATGGGAGCTCCTCAGGGAAGGGGGGGAGATGTTCGTCGCAGCGGTCAAGATCGGGTTTCCCCTCCTGGCCATCATCTTCCTCTTTTACCTGGTGATGGCCCTGGTGGCCAGGGCGATGCCCCAGATGAACGTCTTCATCGTCGCCCTGCCCATGCAGGTGGGACTGGGGCTCATAGTGCTCATGCTCTCTTTGCCCTTCATCGCCTCTTACATGGAGAAGATGTTCCTCGGCCTCTGGCGGGAGCTCGGGCTCCTGCTTAAGGCGATGGGTTAGGAGAAGGAGATGCCAGAGGAGGCCTACGAAAGGACAGAACCGGCAACCCCGAAGAAGAGGGAGGAGGCCCGCAAGAAAGGGCAGGTCCCCCAGTCGAGGGAGCTCCCGGCGGCCTTCATCCTGGCGGTGGGACTCCTCATCCTCTATTTTGCCGGGGGATGGGTGATCGGGCTTATGGGGGGGCTGATGAGGGAGGTCTTCGGGAATTTGGCCTCCCTTAGCATCGATTACGGGACGTTCACCCTCGCCGGCAGGTATGCCGCCTTCATGATTACCCCCTTCGCCCTGGGGGTGGTGGTGGCGGCGGTCTCGGCCAACGTCCTCCAGAAGGGGTTCGTCCTGAGCGCTGAACCGATAAAGCCCCAGTTCTCCAGGGTGAATCCGGTGGAGGGGTTCCGCCGGCTCTTCTCCCTGAGTTCCCTGATGGAGTTCGTGAAGTCGGGGCTCAAGGTCCTGGCCGTGGGGTTCATCGGATACAAGGTCCTCAAGGGAGCGCTCTTTCGCTGCCCGGAGATGCTCTCCTCCGCCCCCCGAGGGATGCTCCAGTACATCAGCCATGCCTCCTTCGGCCTCCTGCTCAAGGTGACCATCGCCTTCCTGGGGATAGCGGCCCTCGACTTCCTCTACCAGCGGTGGGACTACGAGAAGAAGCTGCGGATGTCCCGTCAGGAGCTGAAGGACGAGCTGAAGCAGCGGGAGGGGGACCCACAGATAAAGGCGAGGCTCCGCTCCCTGCAGCGGCAGATCGCCCGCCAGCGGATGATGCAGCGGTTGAAGGAGGCCGACGTGGTGGTCACCAACCCGACGAGGCTCGCCGTGGCCCTGAAATACGAACGGGGGAGGATGGCGGCCCCGATGGTGGTGGCCAAGGGGAGGGGGTTTATCGCCGAGAAGATAAGGGAGATCGCCACCGCGGCTGGGGTGCCCATCGTGGAGAACAAGCCCCTGGCCGAGATCCTCTTCCGGACCGTGGAGATAGGCCAGCTCATCCCCGAGGCCCTCTACCGGGCTGTGGCCGAGATCCTGGCCTATGTCTACCGGATCAAGGGAAGGAGGCTCTGAAGGGGAGATGGAGAAGGTCTTGATGGACAGGTTACCCCTCAGCCTGAAGGGCCGCTCGAGCGACATCACGGTGGCGATCGCCGTGGTGGGGGTGCTGGCGATCATGATCCTGCCCATCCCCCCTGCCGGGCTCGACTTCCTCATCACGCTGAACATCACCTTCTCGGTGCTGATCCTCCTTGTGGCCATGTACGCCACGAGACCCCTGGAGTTCTCGGTCTTCCCCTCCCTGTTACTGGTGATCACCCTTTACCGCCTTTCCATCAACGTCGCCTCCACCCGCCTGATCCTCCTCAGGGGGAACGAGGGGACCGAGGCGGCAGGGAGGGTGATAAAGGCCTTCGGCTCCTTCGTGGTGGGGGGAAACTACGTGGTGGGGCTCATCGTGTTCGCCATCCTGATCATCATCAACTTCGTGGTGATCACCAGGGGGGCGAGCCGCATCGCCGAGGTGGCGGCAAGGTTCACCTTGGATGCCATGCCGGGAAAGCAGATGTCCATCGATGCCGATCTTAATGCCGGGCTCATCTCCGAGGAGGAGGCGAGGCGGCGACGGGAGGAGATCGCTGCGGAGGCCGATTTCTACGGCGCCATGGACGGGGCCTCCAAGTTCGTGAGGGGGGACGCCATCGCCGGGATGATCATCGTCTTCATAAACATCATCGGCGGACTGGTCATCGGGGTGCTGCAGAAGAAGATGTCCCTCGGGGCGGCGGCCCAGACCTACACCATCCTCACGGTGGGCGATGGTCTGGTGAGCCAGATACCGGCCCTCATCGTCTCGACCGCCGCGGGGATCATCATCTCCCGGGCGAGCGCCGAGTCGAACCTCGGTGTGGACCTCACCCGCCAGATCCTCCTCCACCCCCGGGCCATAGCCATCGCCTCAGGGGTGCTCTTCGCCCTCGCCCTGGTCCCGGGATTCCCCAAGCTCTTCTTCTTTCTCCTCTCCTTTGTGACCGGGGCGGTGGCCTACGTGACCTCGCAGGCCCAGGAGGAGCCGAAAAAGGAGGAGGCCCCGCCCGAGGAGGCGCCCCCTGAGGGGGTGGAGCCCCTGTTATATGTGGATTTGCTGGAACTGGAGATCGGCTACGAACTCATCCCCTTGGTGGACAAAGAGCAGGGAGGAGAGCTCCTTGACAGGATAAGGGCGATGAGGAGCCAGTTCGCCCAGGAGCTGGGGATCATCGTCCCCCCCATCCACATAAAGGACAACCTTCGCCTCAAGCCCTCAGCCTACTCCATCCTGATCAAGGGGGCTGAGGTGGCCAAGGGGGAGCTCATGCTCGGCCATTACCTGGCCATGAACCCGGGCGGGGCCACCGATGAGATCGAGGGGGTCCCCACCAAGGAACCGGCCTTCGGTCTTCCTGCCCTCTGGATAAAGCCCTCGGAGAGGGAGAAGGCCCTGAACCTGGGTTACACGGTGGTCGATCCGGTCACGGTCCTGATAACCCACCTGATGGAGGTGATAAGGACCCACGCCCACGAGCTGCTGAGCCGCCAGGAGGTCCAGAGGCTGCTCGACGCCTTGGGACAGCGTTACCCCAAGGTGGTAGAAGAGCTGGTCCCCAACCTTCTCCCCTTAGGAACGGTCCAGAAGGTCCTGCAGAACCTCCTCCAGGAGAAGATTCCCATAAAGGATTTGCTCACCATCGTGGAGACCCTGGCCGATTACGCCAATTACACCAAGGACCCCTATCTGCTGACCGAGTACGTGCGTCAGGCCCTCTCCCGGACCATAACGAGGCTCTACCAGAACGAGGAGGGGGTGATCCCGGTCATCACCCTGGAGAAGAAGGTGGAGGAGGCGATCCTCCAGGCGGTTCAGAAGACGGAGCAGGGGGAGTTCTTCATACTCGATCCCCGCCTGACCGAGAAGCTGCTCAATCAGCTCAGGGAAGTGGTGGAGAAGGTATCGCTGATGGGCCATCAGCCCGTGGTACTCGCCTCGCCCAATATCCGCAGGTACTTCCGGCGGATGATAGAGCACTTCCTGCCCATCCTTCCGGTCATCTCCCCCAACGAGATCCTCCCTGAGGTGAAGATAAGAACCGTAGGGGTGGTGAGTTTGAGCGATGATTAGGAAGTTTGAGGCCATAGACGTGAAGAAGGCGATGGAGTCCATCAAGGAGGAGCTGGGGAGCGACACCCTGATCTTCTCCACCCGCAAATCGAGGAGAAAACGAGACATCTTCGGCCTGCTCGGACGGGAGATGGTGGAGGTGGTGGCCTGTAACAGCAGGGAGACCTTCGGGATGTCGCTGAAAGGGCCCCTCTTCACCCTCTATCACGAGCTGCTCGCCCAGGGGGTGGAGGAGGGTCTGGCCAAGAGGCTGATAAAGAACCTGAGGGCGAGCCTTCAGCCCCAGCACCTGCGGGAGGAGAGGTGGGCCAGGCTCTTTCTGGCGGAGCAGATGATGAAGATGATCCCCAGGCCCTCGCCGGCGGTGATCAGCGGGTTCAAGCCCCGGGTGATCGCGATGGTCGGCCCCACGGGCGTGGGTAAGACCACCACCAGCGTGAAGCTCGCCGCCCTGGAGGCCTTACGGGGAGGCAGGAGCGTGGCCCTCATCACCTCGGACGTGGAAAGGATAGGGGCGGTGGAGCAGATGACCTCCTATGCCAGGGCGATCGGGGTGCCGGTGGAGGTGGTGGTGAACAAAAAGGAGCTCCTGAGGGCCATCGCCAAGCACAGGAAGAAGGACGTGGTGATCGTGGACACCGCCGGGAGGAACCAGCACGCCAACGGCTGGGTGAACGAGCTGAAGGAGCTCCTGCCGGTGGAGTTTCCCATAGAGATCCACCTGGTCCTGAATGCCACCACCAGGAATGACGAGCTGAGGCGAACCATCTACCGGTTTATGGCCCTCTCGGTCAACAGGCTGCTCTTCTGCAAGCTCGACGAGAGCGCCACCTTCGGGGTGATCTTCAATCAGACAATTTACTTCCGCCTCCCCCTCTCCTATTTTGCCACCGGGCAGAGGGTACCCAACGACATAGAGAGGGCTACGAAGATCCGCCTGGTAGACCTGATCCTAAGGATTTCCTACGGGGAGGGATGAGGTGAGGACGATCGCCATAACCAGTGGAAAGGGGGGGGTGGGCAAGACCAACATCGTCGCCAACGTGGCCTATGCCCTCTCCGGGATGGGCCAGCGGGTGATGATCTTCGACGCCGACCTGGGGCTGGGGAACATAGACGTGCTCCTGGGGTTGAGCCCCAAGTATAACCTGGAACACGTGATCTACGGGGAGAAGAGGATAGAGGAGATACTGGTGGAAGGACCTGGAGGGGTCAAGATCATCCCCGCCTCCTCAGGGGTGGAGGAGCTCACCTCCCTGAGCGTGGATCAGAGGAGGGGACTCATCTCCCAGTTCGAGACCCTCACCCAGGGGGCCGACATCCTCCTTATTGACACCGCCCCGGGGATATCCTCCAACGTGATCTTCTTCAACCTGGCGGCCTCCCAGATCATCGTGGTGGTATCCCCGGAGCCGAGCTCCCTGGTGGATGCCTATGCCCTGATAAAGGTCCTCTCGAGATACGACGCCAAGAGGCGTTTTCAGCTCCTGGTCAACAACGTCTCGGATGGGCAGGAGGCGGACAGGATCTTCGAGAGGTTCGATATGGTGACCAGCCGCTTCCTCGGGGTGAGCTTGGAATACCTGGGTTACATCTTCAATGACCGTAACGTAACCAAGGCGGTGAGGGCGAAGAGGGTCCTGATGGAGCTCTATCCCTCCTCAAAGGCGAGCATCTGCTTCTGCCGCCTGGCCAAGAGGATATGTGAGCGTTCGGTCCAGATCCTTCAGGGGGACTTCCTCCAGTACCTCTTCGCCCCCCAGACCAGGAGGTTTCAATGAAGGCGATAACCCAGCGCAGGACCCCTGCTGTGAGTCCATCCCGTGAGGAGCTGATCCTCGAGTACGTCCCCCTGGTCAAGTACCTGGCGCAGAGGGTCATGGCCAAGCTCCCCCACCATATAGAGCTGGACGACCTGATCAACGCCGGGGTGATAGGTCTGATAGACGCACTGGAGAAGTACGACCCCTCAAAGAGGATAAAGTTTCGCACCTACGCCGAGTTCCGCATCAAGGGGGCCATCTTCGACGAGCTCCGCTCCCAGGACCTGCTGCCCCGCTCCTGGAGGCAGAAGCTGAAGGAGCTGGAGGACGTCTACGGGCGCCTGGAGCAGAGGCTCGGCCGGACCCCCACCGAGGAGGAGATCGCCCGGGAGATGAACATCAGCCTGGAGGAGTTCTATCAGGACCTGGACGAGGTACGCTCCATCAACTTCCTGAGCGTTGACGGCCTGATAGACGCCACCCAGGAGGAGAAGGGGAGGTTGATGGACCTTTTGGCCGATGACAGGGAGAAGGACCCCTTGGAGCTCCTCGGCCTCTCGGAGCTGAGGGAGGCGGTGGCCGAGGCGATAGATGAGCTCCCGGAGAGGCAGCGTCTGGTGCTGACCCTTTACTACTACGAGGAGCTCACGATGAAGGAGATCGCCCATGTCCTTGGGGTCACCGAGTCACGGGTCTCCCAGATCCATACCCAGGCGATCATCGGGTTACGGGCGAAGCTGAAGAGGAGATTGGGGGAATATGGAGGATAGGGCGCCACTTGACCTCTTGCAGGAGGCCTTCGTCAACTTCAACCGCGCCTCCTCAGAGCTGGAGAGGCACTACCGGAGCCTCGAGGAGAGGGTGAGGGAGCTCACCCGCCAGCTCGCCGAGAGCCTCGATGAGAGGAGGAGGCTCGGGGATCTCCTGTGCAGTGTGCTTGAGAGCATCTCGGCAGGGGTCGTGGTGGTGGAGAGGGAGGGGCTGATCGTGGCCTTCAACAGGGCGGCAGAGCGGATGACCTCCTTCCGGAGGGAGGAGGTGGAGGGGAAGCCCTTCGGTCTGCTCTTCCCGGAGAGGTGGCTCAGGGAGGGGAGGGTGCTGGAGGAGCGGTGGGGGCAGAAGTGGATCAGGGTGGTTCCCTCTCCCCTGAAGGGGGAGGCCGCCCGGGGGTGGGTCCTGGTGCTCGAGGACGTGACGGAACTGAAGAAGTGGCAGCAGCAGGCGATGCGGAACGAGGGGCTCTCCGCCATGGGGGAGGTGGCGGCCCAGGTGGCCCACGAGATAAGGAATCCCCTGGGGGTGATAAAGCTCTTCGCCTCCCTGCTCAGGAAGGAGTTCGACGGGGATGGTCGCGGGGAGGAGCTCCTGGAACACATCCTCATAGGGGTGAAGGAGATAGAGGGGGTCCTCGGAAACCTGCTCCTCTTCGTGCGACCCCAGGCCCCGGTCTTCCGGACCATCGACCTTCGCGCCCCCCTGAGGGAGGTCCTCTCCTTCGTGGCCCCGCTGCTGGAGGAGAACGGGATAAGGATGGTGGAGCGGATCTCCAGGTCCCCTTTAGAGATAGAGGGGGACGGGGAGTTGCTCAAGCAGGTATTTTACAACGTGGTGCTCAATGCCGTTCAGGCGATGCCCGAAGGGGGGACCCTCAGGGTAAGCACCACCCGGCGCCGCTCCCGGATCAAGGGCCAGAGGATGGTGGAGGTGGTGGTGGCGGACAGCGGCGTGGGGATACCGCCCGAGGACCTGCAGCGGATCTTCAGCCCCTTCTTCACCACGAAGGAGAGGGGGACCGGGCTGGGGCTCACCGTGGTGCACAGGATCGTGGAGGTACACGGGGGGCTGGTAGAGGTGGAGAGCGAGGTCGGTAAGGGAACCACCTTCCGCATATCCATCCCCCTCAAAGGGGGTTCAAGGAGGAGGAGATGAGAGGGCAGCAGGTGTTGGTGGTGGACGACGAGAGGGAGATGAGGGTGGCGATGGAGGAGGTGCTCAAGCGCTGCGGCCTCCGGGTGACCACGGCGCAGGACGGCGCAGGGGCGGTGGAGAAGTTCTGCCAGGACCTCTACGATCTGGTGATCGCAGATGTGAAGATGCCCAGGATGTCGGGCCTTGAGCTCCTCAAGGAGATAAGGAGGATCGCCCCTAAGATACCGGTGATCCTGGTGACCGCCTACGGGAGCGTGGATGGGGCGGTCAAGGCGATGAAGGAGGGGGCCTTCGATTACATCCAGAAGCCCTTCTCCCCCGAGGAGCTGGAGGAGGTGGTGAAGAGGGCCCTCTCGAGAAACGGCAGGGGGCAGCAGGGGGTGAAGCAGTGGCAGATAATCACCCAGGACCCGGAGGTGCTGGAACTCCTGGACATCGCCCAGAAGATCGCCCCGAGCTGTGCCCCGGTGCTGATCACCGGGGAGAGCGGCACGGGCAAGGAGCTCTTCGCCCGCTACATCCATGAGAGGAGCGGGAGGGAGGGTCCCTTCGTGGCGGTCAACTGTGCGGCCCTTCCCGAGGGGCTGCTGGAGTCGGAGCTCTTCGGCCACGAACGGGGTGCCTTCACCGGAGCGGTGGCCCAGAAAAGGGGAAAGTTCGAGATCGCCAACCACGGTACGGTCCTGCTCGACGAGATCTCCGAGATGCCCCTCTCCCTTCAGGCCAAGCTCCTGCGGGCCCTGCAGTCCGGGGAGATAGACCGGGTGGGAGGGATAAAGCCCGTGCCCGTGGACATCCGGGTCATCGCCACCAGCAACAAGAGTCTGATCGAAGAGGTGAGGGAGGGGAGGTTCAGGGAAGACCTCTTCTTTCGCCTCAACGTCGTCCCCCTCCATCTGCCACCCCTCAGGAAGAGGAAAGGGGACATCCCCCTCCTCGCCTCCTATTTCCTCAACAAGTACGCCCAGCTCAATCAGAAGGAGGTGAGGAGGATATCCGAGGAGACCATGAGGTTGCTCACCGGGTACTCCTGGCCGGGAAATGTGAGGGAGATGGAGAACGTGATCCACAGGGCAGTGCTTCTCTGCGAGGGGGAGGTGCTGGAGCCGCGCCACCTGGTGATGGACGAGGCCCTCGCCCCTCGTCCCCTCCTTCCTGTGGAGCCCGGGACCTCCCTCAGGGAGATGGAGAAGTGGTTGATCCTGGAGACCCTGAAGAAGGTGAAGGGGAACCGGACCAGGGCGGCCCGGCTCCTCGGGGTGAGCACCAGGACGATAAGGAACAAACTGAAGGAGTACAGGATGAGTGGCAAAGAATTTGCTTAAACAGGGAGGAGAAGACGATGATCGAAGGGATCTTTCAGCGTCTCACCGCCATCCTCCAGAAGGGGATAGAGCTCTCCTGGCTGAGACAGAACCTCATCTCCGCCAACATCGCCAACGCCGAAACCCCGGGATATAAGCCCAGGGAAATAGACTTCGAAGGGGAGATGAAGAGATTCCTCTCCGAAGGGGAGCTGAGGCCCCTGCGGACCCACCCGCTCCACCTTCCCCTCCCGGGGGAGGCGGCTCCCCAGGTCTTCCCCAAGAGGGGATGGGCCGTCACCCCGGACGAGAACGGCGTGGACCTGGAGGAGGAGATGGCGGAGCTGGCGGAGAACTACCTCCGTTACACCTCCCTGGTCCAGTTCCTTCGCCGCCAGCTGGGGATGCTCCGGTATTCCATAAGGGAAGGAGGTACGTTCTGAGATGGACTTTTTCACGGTGCTTAAGATCGGCGGTTCGGCCCTTTCGGCCCAGAGGATCAGGCTGAACGTCATCGCGACCAACCTGGCCAACATCCACACCACCCGCACCCCGGAGGGCGGTCCCTATCGGAGGAGGGACGTGGTCTTTCGCTCCCAGCCCATGGGCTTTGAGGGGGTCCTCAGGTCCCTTCAGGGGGTGAGGGTGGTGGGGGTGATCAAGGACAGCCGCCCCTTCCCCGTCGTGTACAACCCCTCCCATCCCGATGCCGATGAGGAGGGTTACGTGAGGATGCCCAACGTGAACTTGATGGAGGAGATGACCAACCTGATCCTGGCGGCCCGCAGCTATGAGGCGGCGGCCGCGGTGATCGCCACCGCCCGCGATATGGCCCTGAGAATCCTCGAGATCGGGAGGTAAGGGAGATGAAGGTCGAACTCAATCCCAGGCTCTTTGAGGCGAGCTCCCCCCTTCAACCATCGAGAAAACCGAAGGGGGCGGCCGATTTCTCCCGCATCCTGAAGGAGGCCATCTCCGAGGTGAACCGCCTGCAACTGGAGGCGGAGGCGGCCATCAAGGACTTCACCGTGGGTAAGAGGGGGATCCACGAGACGATGATCGCCATAGAGAAGGCCGACCTCTCCTTCCAGCTGATGATGCAGATAAGGAACAAGATCATCAAGGCCTACGAAGAGGTGATGAGGATGCAGGTGTAAAGGAGGTGGACCATGGCACAGCTCCTGAAGTTCTTCGCCGACCTTCCCATGGGCAAGAAGCTCACGTTGGGGTTGGTGCTGCTCGCGACCATCGGAGGGATCTATTTCGTCATCCAGCAGTCGAGCAGGGCTGGCTTTCAGGTCCTTTACTCCCGGCTGAGCCCTGAGGACACGGGTGCCATCATCTCCTACCTGAAGGAGAGGAAGATCCCCTACCGGGTGGAGGGGCTCTCGGGGGCCGTGATGGTCCCTGCGGACAAGGTCTATGAGCTCAGGCTCGAGCTGGCCTCCAAGGGTTTGCCCAGCGGAGGAGCAGTGGGGTTTGAGATCTTCGACAAGGGAAGGTTCGGGATGACCGAGTTCATGCAGAAGGTCAACTATCAGCGGGCTCTGCAGGGGGAGCTGGCCAGGACCATCTGCAAGCTCGAGGAGGTCGAGGAGTGCCGGGTACATCTCGTCCTTCCGCCCGAAAGCCCCTTCGTGGAGAAGGAGAGAAAGCCCCGCTGTGCCGTGGTCCTTAAGCTCCGCTCGGGGAGGCACCTCTCGGAGGACGAGGTGAGGGGGATCATCCACTTAGTGGCAAGCAGCGTGGAGGGCCTTGACCCCGAATGGGTGACGGTGATCGACACCAAGGGCAAGCTCCTCTCACCCCTGAGGAGGGGGGGAACGACCCTGCTCAGCGCCGAGCAGCTCGAGTTCCAGAGGCGCTGGGAGAGGGCCCTGGAGGAGAAGATCGAGTCCCTGCTCACCCCGGTGGTGGGACAGGGGAAGGTGGTGGCCCGGGTCTCCAGCGAGATGGAGTGGAGGAAGGTGGAGATGACCGAGGAGAGGTACGACCCCAAGGCCCAGGTGATCCGGAGCCGCCAGAGCCTGGAGGAGAACGCCCCGAGCACCGTCTCTCAGGGGGTTCCAGGGGTTGCCTCCAACCTCACTGCGGCCAGGACCGCCAAGACGATGACCACCTCCAATGCCGTTCAGCGCCGAAGCGAAACGGTCAACTATGAGGTGGGGAGGATAGTCACCCACACGGTGGAGCCCACCGGGAGGATAAAGCGGCTTCAGGTGGCGGTCCTGGTGGATGGGACTTACAAGGTGGTGAAGGGGGAAGGGGGGGAGAAGAGGGAGTACGTCCCCCGGCCCCCTGAGGAGATAAAGAAGATGGAGGAGATGGTGAAGAAGGCGGTGGGGTTTGACCCTTCCAGGGGGGACGAGGTGGTGGTGGTCAACCTCCCCTTTGAGACGGCGGAGTGGGCCCAGGGAGGGGTGGTGGCCGAGGCAAAGCCCACTCTCCTCGAGGTGGCCTTCCCCTTCCTCCGTTATCTGACCCCGGCCCTGCTCCTGGTGATGATCTTCACGTTCGTGGTGAGGCCCCTGATGAAGGGGATGGTTCATCCGGCTCGGGCCGAGCAGAAGGTGGAGGAAGAGGAGGGGGTGCAGGAGGAGGCCCGTCCCAGACCCCTCCCCCTTCCCAAGGAGCTGGCCCTTCAGGCGGCAAGGGAGGATACCCAGCTTACGGCCCACCTGATAAGGAGATGGCTCGAGGAGAGGAAGAGGGGTGGTTCCTAAGTCGGCAAAGGAGCTGAGCGGGCCCCAGAAGGCGGCGATCCTCCTCCTCTACCTGGGAGAGGAGGTGGCAGGGGAGGTGATGCGCCACCTGCGCGAGAGCGAGATAAAGAGGGTCGTCCCCCTGATGGCCGAGCTCGATCAGGTGCCCCGGGAGGTGGTGGAGGAGGTGGTGGAGGAGTTCCTCACCTTCTACGAGAAGAAGGACGAGGTGGTGACGGGGGGGAGGGAGTATCTGGAGAGGGTGCTCTCCAAGGCCCTGGGGGCGGAGAAGACCCGCTACATCCTGGAGATGCTCAGGTCCGAGGAGGAAGAGCCCTTCTCCTACCTGCACCGGGTCGACTCCTCCACCCTGGCCAATTACCTCTGCACCGAGCATCCCCAGACCATCGCCGTCGTCCTCTCCTATCTGGAGAGGGAGAAGGCCGCCGAGGTCCTCTCAGAACTCCCCGAGGCCCTCCAGCCCGAGGTGGTCCACCGGATCGCCAACCTGAGCCGGGTGGACCCTGAGGTGATAGAGGATATGGAGGAGGTCCTGAAGCAGGAGATAAAGGTAAGCAAGTCCTCTCCCGTGATCGGGGCGAAGAAGGGGAGGAAGGTGGCAGCGGAGATCCTGAACCAGCTGGGGGGTCAGGCCGAGCAGATCCTGAGCAGACTGGGGGAGAAGGACCCGGAGGTGACCGAGGAGATAAAGGAGGCGATGTTCGTCTTCGAGGACCTGGTCAACGCCGACGATCGAGGGCTGCAGAAGCTCCTGAGGGGGGTTTCCAAGGAGGATCTTGCCCTCGCCCTCAGGATGGCGAGCGACGAGCTGAAGGAGAAGATCTTCAAGAACCTCTCTGAGAGGGCGGGCCAGATGCTCCAGGAGGACATGGAGGCGATGGGCCCCGTGAGGGTGAAGGATGTGGAGGAGGCCCAGCGGAAGATCATGGCCGTGGCGAGGCAGCTCGAGTCCAAGGGCGAGTTAGTGATCATAGGGAAGGGGCAGGAGGATGTCGTCTTCTGAGCCCGGAAACGCAGCACCGAAGCCCTTCATCTTCCCCTCTATCGGCCCTCCCGAGGATGAGGGGGAGGTAAGGAGTAGGGCTTACAGGGAGGGCTTTGAGCAAGGCAGGGAGGAGGGGTGGAGGAAGGGGGAGGCGGAACTCCAGGAGACCCTGAGGAGGTTTCAGCGGATAATAGAGGAGCTGGAAGGCTTTCGGAAGAGGGTCCTCTCGGAGATGGAAGAGGGGATGCTGGAGCTGGTGATGGAGGTGTCGAGGAAGGTGATCCGCCGTGAGCTCCTCTCCGACAAGGAGGCGGTGCTCAGGACCCTGAGGGAGGCGGCCTCAAAGCTCACCGATGGAGACAGGGTCAAGATATACCTTTCCCCTGACGATATAGAAATAGTGAGGGAACATCTCGCGGAGATCCTCTCCCATGGGCTGAAGGGGGTGGAGCTCAGGGCCGATCCCCACATAAGCCCGGGGGGCTGTTTTATCGAGACGGAGTTCGGGCACATAGATGCCCGGGTGGAGGGGCAACTGGAGGCCATCGAAGAGGGTATGCGAAGAGAGGGCTGATGGAGCTGGAGCTTTACAGGAGGAGGGTCCAGGAAGCCGATCCCCTGCGGGTAAGGGGAAGGGTCTCCCAGGTGATAGGTCTGGTGATCGAGGCGAAGGGCCCTCCCATGGCCATCGGCGACCTCTGCCGCCTCCTCCCGAAGAAGGGGGAGGGGGGCGTGGCAGAGGTGGTGGGATTTCGGGATCGCAGGATACTGCTTATGCCCCTCGGGGATACCAACGGCCTTGAGCCCGGGGACTTCCTGGAACCGATGGGGAGGGAGGCCTCAGTGCCCGTGGGACGGGGGCTTCTCGGAAGGATCATAGACCCCCTGGGGAGGGCGCTCGATGGGAAGGGTCCGGTGGTCCCCGAGGATTACTATCCCCTCTACGCCGAGCCCGTGAGCCCGATGGAGAGGAAGGAGATCGAGGAGCCCCTGGATGTGGGAGTGAGGGTGATAAACGGACTCCTGACCTGTGGGAGGGGGCAAAGGGTAGGGATTATGGCGGGAAGCGGCGTGGGGAAATCGATGCTCCTGGGGATGATCGCCCGCCACACCGAGGCCGACGTGAACGTGATAGCCCTGATAGGGGAGCGGGGCAGGGAGGTGAAGGAGTTCGTGAAGCGGGACCTGGGGGAGGAGGGACTGGAGAGGTCGGTCCTGGTGGTCGCCACCTCGGACAAGTCACCCCTGATCCGGATGAGGGGGGCCTTTGTGGCCACCGCCATAGCCGAGTACTTCCGCGATCAGGGCCGGGAGGTGATCCTGATGATGGACTCCCTCACCCGCTTCGCCATGGCCCAGAGGGAGATAGGGCTCTCCATCGGAGAGCCCCCCACCACGAAGGGGTACACCCCCTCGGTCTTCGCCCTCCTGCCCAAGCTCCTGGAGAGGGCGGGCACCACCCCTGATCGGGGGAGCATCACCGGTTTTTACACCGTGCTGGTGGAAGGGGACGACATGAACGAGCCGATAGCCGACGCCCTGAGGGCGATCCTCGACGGCCACATCGTGCTCTCCCGGGACCTGGCGGCCGAAGGGCACTATCCGGCGGTGGACGTGTTGGCGAGCCTCAGCCGCCTGATGATAAACGTGGTGGACGAGGAGCACATGCGGTATGCCCAGAAGCTCATAGATCTCCTCGCCACCTACAAGCGCTCCGAGGACCTGGTCAACATAGGGGCCTACAACCGCGGCAGCAACCCGAAGCTCGACTACGCCCTGGAGAAGATGGACAGGATAAGGTCATACCTGAGACAGGACTACCGGGAGAGGGTCCCCCTGGAGAGGAGCGTGCAGGAGCTGAAGGAGATCTTCGCCGATGGGATTTAGGTTTTCGCTGGATGCCCTGCTGCAGGTGAAGGAGAACAGGGTCGAGACCCTGAAGAGGGAGCTGGCCGTCCTGAAGAGGGCCCTGGCCGATGAGAGGGAGAGGCTTGAGGGATACCGGGAGGAGAGGAAGCGCTACATGGAGGAGCTTGAAGAGAAGCAGAGGGAGGGGATTCTGCCGGCCGAGATCCTCTGGTATGAAGGGTTCATCAGCGACCTGGCCGACAAGATCCACTGGCACAGAAAGCGGGTGCAGGAGCTGGAGCGCTCGATAGAGGAGAAGCGGCAGGAGCTGGTGGTCGCCTCCCAGCAGAAGAGGATCCTGGAGAGGCTGAAGGAGAAGCGGTGGGCCGAGTTCATAAGGGAGCTCGATCGCAAAGAGAGGGCCTTCCTGGACGAGATAGGGGTCCGCAGAAACTCTTTCCTTTAAGGGAAAAAACTTCCTTCCTCACCGAGCCTCCTGTTGAGATGTCCCCATAAAGGAGGGGGTTGAAGTTGTGGCACGGCTCTTGCTCGACCGCCTGCGTGATGCAGCCGGTCGCCCCTTTGAACCTCCTTCAGGGATTGATCCTTCCCCTTTCCGATAAGGGAGGGGGCCAGGAGGTGAAGGGTTTCCTCTTTGAGGCCCTGCTGGCCCTCCTTTCCGGCCAGAAGGCCCCCCTCCCCCTCTTTGAGGAGGGGACGGGATCGCAGTCCCTTTCTCTCCCCTCCCCGGAAGGGGGCCAGGAGGTGGGCGATGAAGAGGGGCCCGAGAGGTTCCCCTTCCAGGAGATAGTGGAGGAGGTCTCCCAGAGGTACGGGGTGCCGGCCCCCCTCGTCCTGGCGATGATCAAGGTCGAGTCGGATTTCAACCCCGATGCGGTCTCCCCGAAGGGGGCGATGGGGCTCATGCAGCTCATGCCCGAGACGGCCAAGGAGCTCGGGGTGAAGGACCCCTTCGATCCCCGCCAGAACATCGACGCAGGGGTCCGGTATCTCCGGGAACTGATCGAGCGCTTCGACGGCGACCTGAAGCTCGCCCTGGCGGCCTATAACGCCGGAGGAGGAGAGGTGGAGAAGTACCATGGGGTTCCCCCCTTCAAGGAGACCCGGGAATACGTGAAGAAGGTCATCGCCTCCCTGAGGGACCTCCTCAAGGAGGGGGAGCTGGAGGAGCCCATGGGACTGCTCCGAAGGGGGTTTCACCTGGCCCTTGGACCGGCTCCCCAGAAAGGGGAGGGGCCAGAGTCCTCACCCAGGATGATGCCGATCCTCACCACCACCCTCCAGTATGAGGAGGTCGCTCCCCTGGGGGAGGGGCACCTCCCGGGACAGGAGGAAGGGAGCCTCCGGATGATCTCCCTCACCGGAAGGGATGAACCCCCTCCTGCCGATATCCCCCTCCCCCAACGGGAAGTCCCCCCCCTGCCCCTTCCCCACCGCCTGGCCCTGACCGAGGAGGTACCCGAAGGGACCTCTCCGATCTCGAGTGTCCCGCGTCAAGATATGGCCCAGGATTTGCGTACAAAGGGTGAAGCTTACACACCCTTTCAACCCCTAACACCCCTCCCAACCCCCTCCTTGCGGGAGGAGCCAGGTGCTCTTCCCGCCCTCTCTCTTTTTAAGCCCGTGATCCAGGAGGTGGTCCCGCAGGTCATCGAGAGGGTCAAGGTGGCCCTGAAGGAGGGGATCCAGAGGATAGACTTCCAGTGGAGGCCCGAGGGGCTGGGCAAGCTGAGGGTCGAGATCTCCATCAGGGATAAGGCCCTCTCCGCCCGGATAACGACCGCTGACCCGTTGACCAAGGGGGTGATAGAGGCCCATCTCCCCTTCCTCAAGGAAGGGCTTCAGTCTCACGGCTTTCGGGTAGGTTTCTTTCTCGTCTCCCTCACCTCCCACGGGGATTATCGCTGGCCCTCTCCTTCCCGGCCGCGAAGGGAGGAGAGGTGGCAGAGGGGCGGCTACGTTCCAGAGGTGAAGGAGGAGACAGAACCGATACCTTCCCTCACGACGGTCCGGGAGGGAGGGGTGGACCTGAGGGTATGAGGAGGAAGAGATGATCGAGGGAGTGAACAATTTTCCTACTACCACCGCCTGGCCAGAGGGGGGGGACAAGAGGATCATGGACAAGGACGACTTCCTCAAGCTCCTCGTCGCTCAGCTCAAGAACCAGGACCCCCTCTCCCCCCTGGACAGCTTCGAGTTCACCGCCCAGCTCTCCCGTTTCAGCCAGCTGGAGCAACTGATGAACCTGAACGCCGCCATGGAGGACGTCCAGTGGCTCCTCGGTTCCTCGGTGATCCTCGGGGCGGTCAGCTTCATCGGGAAGGAGGTGACGGCGGCCGAGAACACCATCTGGCTCGAGGACGAGGAGGCGACCCCGATCCATTACCGCATCCAACGACAGGTCTCCTCCCTAAGGGTGACCATCTACGACGAGGACTACCAGGTGGTGAGGGTCATCGACCTGGGACCCCGGGACCCCGGCGAAGGCGAGGCGATATGGGACGGAAGGGATGGGAAGGGGACGCTTCTCCCTTCCGGGAAGTACCATTTCAAGGTTGAGGCCGAGGACACCTCCGGTAACCCCGTGGAGGTCCCTACCTGGGTCCAGGGGAAGGTGACCGGCCTGACGGTGGAGGACGGAGAGGTGTGCCTCCTGATGGGGAATCTCCCCATCTCCCTCTCCTCCATCATGGAGGTGAGGGAGACGGGATAAAAATAAGGAAGGAGGGGATGAGAGATGTCTCTTTCGAGCTCCCTTTTTTCGGCGGTAAGCGGTCTGAGAGGCTATGGTATGGCGATGTCAGTGGTGGGGGATAACATCGCCAACGTGAACACCATCGGTTTCAAGGCCTCAAGGATCACCTTTGAGGACGCCTTGAGCCAGCTGGTGGCCACCTCGGCAGGCAGTTCCCAGATAGGCCGGGGGGTGGCGGTGAGCGACATCAGCATGCTCTTCGCCCAGGGCTCCTTCGAGACGACCAGTGAACCCACCGATCTGGCCATAGGCGGGAAGGGCTTCTTCATCGTCCGCGATCCCAATAACCCCCAGCAGTATTACACCAGGGCAGGTCAGTTCCGCTTCGACGAGGACGGCCGTTTGGTAAACCCCCAGGGTTACATCGTTCAGGGATGGCGGGTCCAGAGGAACGCTGCCGGTGGGGTGGACATCGTCGGGGCGATCACCGACATCGTGATCCCCTCCACCTCCTCTGACCCGAGGGCCACCAACGAGGCTCAGATAGCGGTCAACCTGGATGCCTCCTCCGAGACCCCTGCCGTCCCCTTCGACATCACCGATTCCTCCACCTGGCTCGACGGCTCCAACTACCATACCTCCCTCACTGTCTATGATTCCTTGGGGCAGGGACATGCGCTGACCGTCTATTTCCGCTATGAGGGGATGGATGACTCCGGGAACAAGCAGTGGAACTGGTACGCCACTGTGGCAGGGGCGGACCATGCCTCAGGGAACGACACGGTCTGCTCCATGGGGGTGCTCACCTTCAACCCCGACGGGATCCTGATAGACGAGAGCCCCTTAGGAGGGCAGGCCCCTGACGGTGGCCCTCCTGACTTCGACTTCTCCGGCGGTGCGGCCCCGGATCAGGAGATCCTCATCTACTTCGGCACTCAGCCAGGGGCGGTCAGCAAGACCACCCAGTTCGCCGCCCCCTTCGCCACCATCTACCAGACCCAGGACGGTTACAGCTCCGGGTTCCTGCAGACCGTCTCGGTCGATACCGACGGGGTGATCTACGGCCACTACACCAATGGCCAGATCATGCCGCTGTTCCGGATCGCCCTGGCCAACTTCGCCAACCCCTGGGGACTGCTCAAGGAGGGAGGTAACCTCTACTCCGAGTCGAACCGGACAGGGGAAGTGGTCACCGGACCTCCTGGAACGGCAGGCCTCGGGAGGATCGCCCCCAACAGCCTCGAGCAGTCGAACGTCGATCTGGCCAACGAGTTCATAAAGATGATCATCTTCCAGCGCTCCTTCCAGGCCAACAGCCGGGTGGTCACCACCACCGATGACATGATGGCCGAGCTGATAAACATCAAGCGGTAAAATTCCCTGAGCGGGCCTTGAAGAGGGGGGCTCCAGCCCCCCTCTTCTTTTTTAAGGATATCCCCCTTTTTGCCGATCAGTTAAAAAAGCGGTAAGGGAAACTTTATGGACATCGCTACCGCCGGCGGTCTGCTCATGGGGATAGGTGCGGTGATGGTCTCCTTCATCTGGGAGGGAGGCCATCTGGGGGCGATCATCCGCCCTCCCGCCATCCTCCTGGTGGTGCTCGGCACCATCGGTGCTGCCACCGCCACCACCTCCATGGGTCAGCTCCTCTCCGTCCCCAGGCTCCTCAGGCAGGCCTTCTTCAGCAAGATGATCCCTCCGACCCGCTTCATCGAGAAGATCTGCGAGATGGCCGAGAAGGCGAGGAAGGAGGGGCTCCTGAGCCTCGAGTACGACCTGATGAGGACCAAGGACCCCTTCTTCAGGAAGGCCCTTCAACTCGTGGTGGACGGGACCGAGGTGGAGAAGATCAGGGAGATCCTGGAGGCGGAGATGGCGGCCCTGTCCGAGCGCCAGGAGGCGGGGGCGATGTTCTTCCAGAAGCTGGGGGGCTTTTCTCCCACCATGGGGATTCTCGGGACGGTCCTGGGTCTCATCCACGCCCTCTCCAACATCTCCGACGCCCACAGCATGGCCCGACACATCGCCAGCGCCTTCATCGCCACCCTCTGGGGGGTGGGCCTGGCCAACCTGGTCTTCCTCCCCATCTGCGACAAGCTCCGCAACCGCTACCAGGAGGAGATGCGCTCCAGGGAGATCATCCTCGAGGGGATCATCTCCCTTTCGGTGGGGGAGAACCCCCGTCTGATCAGGACGAAGCTTTACTCCTTCCTCCTTCAGGAACCTGCAGGAGAGAGACGATGAGGTGGCGTCGGGAGTACGGCAGGGAAAACCTGGAGAGGTGGCTCCTCACCTACGCTGACCTGATCACCCTGCTGCTCGCCTTCTTCATCATGATGTACACCCTCTCCATCTCCGACGCCCAGAGATTCCGCTCCCTGTCGAAGGAGCTTGGGAACATCTTCACCGGGGAGATCGGACGCGCCCCAGGGGAGGGACTGCTCGACCTCAAGGAACGGGTCTCAAGCTACATAAAGGAGAAGGGGCTCGAGGGGTGGGTCAAGGCGATGATAGAGGAGAGGGGGCTCGTGATCCGGATCATGACCACCAGCTTCTTCGAGGAGGGGAAGGCGGATCTCACCCCCGATATGAAGGCGGTTCTCGATGAGATCGCTCCCATGATAAAGGACCTCCCCAACAAGGTGCAGGTCGAAGGACACACCGACAACAAGCCGATCCACAACGAGAGGTTCCGCTCCAACTGGGAGCTCTCGGTGGCCAGGGCCACGGAGGTGGTACGGTACTTGATAGAAAAACATGGATTTCCACCCGAGAGGATCGCTGCTATCGGGTACGGGGAGTACAGGCCCATCGCCCCCAACGACACGGAGCTGAACAGGGCGCGGAACAGGAGGGTGGAGATAGTGATCCTCTCGGAAGGAGAGCGCCATGGCGGAGGTAACCGGGTTCCAGGACCCCCTGCGGCCGGTATATCCCCTGACGCAGAGGCCCTCGGACCGGAAGGGAAGGGGCCCACAAAGGGGAAGGGGGAGGCGGAGGACTAACCCGGAGAAGCCTCCCCTCAGGGAGGAGCCGCAGAAGGGGGAAAGAAAGGTCGACATCGTGATCTAAGGGGAAAATTCTTCCTCGTCCCTCGGGAGAGAGGAGAGGAGGGGCCCGCCTTTCTTCTGGCATGTAATTTGCTCAAACCTCCGCAGGAGGCTCAGATGAAGACAGAGTTTGCCTCAGGGATTGTGACGGCGGCCCTGGCGATCGAGAAGAAGATGAGGATCATCGCCGATAACGTCGCCAACATCAACACCCCCGGTTACAAAAAGGAAATAGCCGTCTTCAGCTCCCGCCCCTTTGCTCAAGCTACGTTGCTGGTGGAGATGAAAGGGGAGCTCGACCTGAGGCAGGGTCCCCTTCAGTCCACGGGCAACCCCTTTGATATGGCGATAGGGTCGGAGGGGTTCTTCGTCCTCCAGGGGCCTGAGGGGATCCGTTACACCCGCAAGGGCTCCTTCCGGCTCGACCCGGAAGGGTACCTCGTCACCGCCGATGGACACTACGTGATGGGGAGGAACGGGAGGATCATGGTGGAGGGGAAGGCCTTCGTCGTGAACGAGCAGGGAGATGTCTTGGTGGACGGGGAGCCGGTGGATACCCTCCGCATCGTCTCCTTCCCGAAAGGGGCCTCCCTCCTGAGGGAGGGACATGGCCTCTTCCGGTACGAGGGCGATGAAGGGCTGATCGAGGAGGTGGAGGCCCCGATGGTGAAGCAGGGGTTCCTCGAGGGCTCCAACGTGGAGGGGGTGGAGGAGATGGTGGAGCTGATCGAGACGAGCAGGCTCTTTGAGGCCTATCAGAAGGTCCTCCAGACCATGGACGAGATGGCCGATGAGGCCATAAGGACCATAGCCAGGATATGAGGAGGTGAGGGATGCAGGCCTTGTGGATAGCGGCCACCGGGATGAAGGGCCAGGAGCTGAGGATAAACGTGATCGCCCACAACCTGGCCAACGTGAACACCTCGGGTTTTAAGGTAAGCCGGATAGACTTTGAGGACCTCCTCTACCAGAGTCTCAAGGCCGCCGGGGCTACCTCCGCGGCGGGCTATCAGGTGCCGACCGGAATGGACGTGGGGCTCGGCGTGAGGCCCGCGGCCATCCAGAAGATATTCCTCCAGGGCGACTACCACCAGACCCAGAACCCCCTCGACCTGGCCATTGAGGGGAAGGGGTTCTTCAAGGTTACCATGCCCGATGGTCAGATAGCCTACACCCGTTCCGGCAGCTTCAAGCTCGACAGCGAGGGGCGGATCGTCACCTCCGAGGGATATCCCCTCGACCCTGAGATCGTCATCCCCGCCCAGGCGATCACCGTGACGGTCGATCCCGATGGGACGATAAACGTCACCCTCCCCGGGCAGATCCAGCCCTCCCAGGTGGGGAGGATCGAGCTCGCCGACTTCGTCAACCCGGCGGGGCTGAAGGCGATAGGGAAGAACCTCTTCCTCCCCACCGCCGCCTCCGGAGACCCGACCACCGGTAACCCGGGGGAGGACGGAATGGGGACCATCGCCCAGGGGTTCCTGGAGATGTCCAACGTGGACATGGTCACGGAGCTGGTGGAGATGATCATGGCCCAGAGGGCCTACGAGATAAACGGGAAGGTGATCCAGAGCGCCGATGACATGCTCCAGATAGTGAGCAACCTGAAGAGGTAACAGAGATGAGGACGATCCTTTCTGTGCTGATCCTCTTTGTCCTTACAGGCACTGTATGGGGGATGACCGTGGTCATGGTCCCCCCTGAGGCGAGGGTGGAGGGGGACTGGATCCGCCTGGGCGATATCGCCACCATCCAGGGCGATGACCCCCTGAAGGTGAAGGAGCTCCGGGGAGTAGTCCTGGGGCGGTCTCCCCTCCCGGGCACCTGCCGGTACCTGCGCCGCTCCCAGATCCAGGCCTCCATCAGGGGGGTGGACCTCTTCTGCCCCCCGAGGGTGAAGGTGGTGAGGGCCTCCCAGGTCATCTGCCCGGAGAAGATAAGGGAGCTGGCCACAGCTTACATAAGGGAGAGGCTCTCCTTCGCCGAAAAGGTGGAGATAAGCTGCGTGCGGATCAGGGGGAAGGTGATCCTTCCCCAGGGGCCGTGGCGCTATCTGGTCCTCAACCCCTCGGGCAGGCTCCTGGGCAGGGTATCGCTGGTCCTCCTCTTCAAGGCGAAGGGGAGGGAGGCGAAGGCCCTGGTCTTCGCCGAGGTCCATGCCTGGGCCAAGGTGGTGGTGGCCAAGAAGAAGATCAGGCCCTATCACCTCATAGAAGAGGGTGATCTGATGATGGAAGAGAGGGATCTGGCGGGACTTGCAGGCTTCATCACGGACCTGAGGGAAGTGGTGGGGAAGAGGTCCAAGGGGGTGATCCCCACAGGCGCCCCGATCCGCTGGGACCAGATAGAGGTGCCTCCGGTGGTGAAGAGGGGGAAGGTGGTGAGGATCGTGCTTGAGACCCCCTGGATCAGGGCCACTGCCCTGGGGGCGGCCCTGGAGAACGGCAGAAGGGGAGAGAGGATCAGGGTGATGAACCTGAGCTCGCGGAAGGAGATCATCGCCGAGGTCCTGGACCGCTCCACCGTGAAGGCCATCTATTAGGAGGGAGAAGATGAGGCGTACCTTGGTCATCCCCTTTATTCTCCTGCTCTTGGGCTGTGCTGCAGAGGAGAAACGCCTTGCCCTC
>Ga0190304_1000202_pt1 | contig 27780 bp, 28 predicted proteins | sample 48700712_MG_FD_161670 | JGI IMG/M metagenome (GOLD analysis project Ga0190304, IMG submission 161670) | Hydrothermal vent sediment bacterial communities from Southern Trench, Guaymas Basin, Mexico - 4870-07-1--2_MG | ecosystem: Environmental > Aquatic > Marine > Hydrothermal vents > Sediment ...
AAGTTTTCGATTAATAGAGTGGTAAGTTTTTGGTTAATATATACACTAACTTCAAAATCAATTATTTGTCCTTTGGTTATTTTTTGAAATTTTTTTCAAAAAGATCTGTTCCTGTTTCTTTATAATAGTCTGCAATACGTTTACGAAGCAGGTAATATGTAGATTCAGCAGGTACAGGATCGTCTATATTTGTCAAACCTAACACTTTACGTGTCAGTAAATTAAAATGACAATTTTCAAATAATTTTTGATCGCTGTATCCTTCGCCTTCTTTAAGTATCATCATCCCGATTAATGTTCTGATTGGAGCATTGGGAGCACCATTTTCGGAAGAAAATAATATTGAAAATAAATTTTCGTCAATGCGGCTTACAAGCTGATTGTAAAAAACATTTTGACATGCTGTTTCATCTGTAAATTGAACTGATGATTTATTTGTAAAATATGATCATTACTTTGTAATGAAAGTAGATGTGCTGTGTCTGTTTTTCTAAACATTATTTTTAATATTTTTTAATATTAATTCAAAAATATAATAAATAATTCATTTAAGCAACTGATATTTAATATTTTATGTTCCATGTAGAACAATTTATTTCATTATATCTATTTGATATTCAATATGTTATAAAATTATTAATAAGTTTACATATTTCTGATTTTCAATATGTTACAAAGTTGACTTATTAACATTTTAATAAAAAAAATTTATTTTTTCAACTTGACTTATTCATATTTTATTTTTAATATATTTATAATATGAAGACTTTTCGGAGTGTACTCAATAATTCATTATAAATATTGTAATTATCGGTATCGAAGCAAACAAAAATTACTTTTTTTATTCCCGAATTTTCTTTAAGAAATTCCGATACAGTTTTTATTGTAATTTCTGCTGCCAATTTTTTTGGAAATTGATAAACTCCGGTGCTGATATTCGGGAAAGCAATTGTTTCTATATTATTTTCTACTGCTAGTTTTAGACTATTAATATAGCAATCAGCTAATTTTTCTGTTTCCTTGTATTTGCCATTATTCCATACCGGACCTACTGTGTGAATAATAAACTTTGCAGACAAATTATATCCTTTAGTAATTTTTGCATTTCCGGTTTCGCAGCCATTAAGTTTTCTGCATTCTGCTAATAATTCGGAACCGGCAGAACGATGAATTGCACCATCGACTCCACCGCCTCCTAATAAACTTTTATTTGCGGCATTTACTATTGCGTCAACTTTAAGTTTAGTAATATCAGTATTAGTTAACTCAATTTTATACATCTATTATTCCGAATTATCAATTAATAATTATCTTATCTGAGCATTAAATTCTTTTTCGAATAAACTAATAAATTTGTTCATTATTTTATCAATCTGTTTGTCTTTCAGGGTTTTGTTTTCGTCTTGAAGAACAAAACTAATAGCATACGATTTTTTATCTGTATCAATATTTTTTCCTTCGTAAATATCGAATAAACTAACTTTTTTAAGAAGTTTTTTTTCTGTTTTGAATGCTAATTCTCTTATTTCAGAAAATTTAATATTTTTATCGAGCAATAATGCCAAATCTCTTTTTACCTCAGGATATTTCGATATCTCGGTATATTGTATATTATTTTTTGCACTTAGTTTAATTACTTGGTTCCAATTAAATTCGGCATAAAATACCTCGCTATTAATATCGAAAGTTTTAAGTATTTGGTTTTTAATAATTCCGAAATCAACAATTTTGATATTGTTTAGTGTATAACTAATGCCTTCAGAAAAAATATCAGAAGCTACAGATTTGCTATTTATTTTATTAATATCAATTCCTAGTCTGTTTAAAATATTCTCTATATGTGTTTTTAAGTGAAAAAATGTTGTTGGTTCGTTTTTGCTATTCCAATTTTCCTCTTCGTCTTGTCCGGTAACGAATAACGAGAGTTTGTACTCTTGATTGTATTTTGTTAATGGATTATCGTTTTTAATATCTTTTTTGAAATAGCAATTACCAAACTCGTAAAATTTTAAATTTTTATTTTTCCGATTTCTGTTATATGCAATCGATTCTAAACCTCCAAAAAGTAAAGTTTGTCGCAGGATGTTTAAGTCGTTACTTAAGGGATTAAGTATTTCCACTAAATTTTCTTTTTTATAAGTTTTTCCTTCGGAATAATAATTTGCTTTCGATAATGAATTACACATTATTTCGTTAAACCCATTGTTACTTAATTGGTTCGATATAGTATTTACAATCTTTTCTTTGTTGGGTTTTTGCGAGTATGAAATACTTGAATTTACTTTTTTAGATATTTCAATATTATTATAACCATAGATTCGTAAAATTTCTTCAATAACATCGACTTCTCTTCGTACATCAACACGGTAGGTTGGTATTTTTAATTCTAGAGTTTCGTTGTTAGCAGAAACAATTTTAATATCTAACGATTCCAGAATATTTTTTATTATTTTTTTATCTAGAGTTTTGCCTATAAGTCGAGTAATATTTTTATACGATACAGTAATGTCGTAATCTTCTATTTTATTTGGATAAACATCGATTATCTCCGATGAAATTTCTCCTCCTGCAATTTCTTTAATTAATAGGGCAGCTCTTTTAAGTGCATAAATTGTATTGTTCGGATCGGTTCCTCTTTCGAAACGAAATGACGCATCGGTACTAAGAGTATGTCGCTTCGATGTTTTTCGTACATATACAGGATTAAAATAAGCACTTTCTATAAATATATTCTTTGTATCTTCATTAACTCCTGAGTGTAAGCCTCCAAATACTCCGGCAATACACATAGCTTCTTTCTCGTTGCATATCATTAAATCATCCGATGATAATTTTCTTGTTTCTTCGTCGAGAGTTATAAATTCTGTATTTTCTTCTAGTGTCTTAATAATTACTTTGTTTCCTGCAATTTTATCTGCATCGAAAAAGTGTAGTGGTTGACCTGTTTCGTGAAGTACGAAATTTGATATATCAACCAAATTGTTAATTGGTTTTAGTCCAATCGACTTAATTCTGTTTTGTAACCATGTAGGCGATTGTTTTACTTTTACATTACTAACAGTTACTCCGGAATATCGTGGACATTGAGTATTGTCAGCTATCTCAATCGAAATAGGAAGATTGTTATTATCTATTTTAAAATCGTTTACCGAAGGAATTGAAAGTTTAATATTTTTTTCCGATTGTTTTAAAAAAGCAACAAGATCTCTTGCAGTTCCAATATGCGAAGCTCCATCAATACGGTTAGGAGTAAGACCAATCTCAAAAACTGTGTCTGTTTCTATCTCGAAATATTCATTAGCCGGAGTTCCTGCTTTAATAGATGAAGGAAGAACCATTATCCCATCGTGAGAAGCTCCTAGTCCTAGTTCGTCTTCGGCACAAATCATTCCCTCGGAAACTTCGCCTCGCATCTTAGCTTTCTTTATTTTAAATTCGTTATTTCCATCGTATAATTTTGCACCAACAGTTGCAACAACAACTTTTTGTCCGCTTGCTACATTCGGTGCTCCGCATACAATAGGTAATTCCCTGTCGGTGCCAATATTTACGGTTGTAACCGATAGTTTGTCGGCATTTGGGTGCTTTGTGCATGAAGTTACTTCACCAATAACTATTCCTTCTAATCCTCCTTTTATCGATTCGAATTGTTCAATCCCTTCTACTTCTAATCCTGTGTCGGTTAATATTTCTGCTACCTTATCGGCCGATAAATTTATATCAATGTATTGTTTTAGCCAATTGTATGAAATTTTCATGCTTAGTTTATTTGTGATTATTATTTTATATCTATTTGAATTAACAAAAATATAAAAAAATGATAAAGACTTATAATTATATTAAGTTCCTTTTCGAATAAATTAATCAATTAGTGAAATAAATCAGAATATTAGAAAGAATTCTATTTCGGATGATTGTTTTTGTTGTAAACAATAAATAATCATTGTAAATTTGATATAAAATAATTAAATATTTATTTATTGATAATTGAAAGAATTGTATTATGAAGAAAATAATAGTTTTATTAACAATAATAGTTGTAAGCTCATGCGATGTGTTAAATACAATCGAGATTCCGGCGCAATTTACTCAATCAACTCAACCAATATTAACAAATGCCGACATTATAAATGGATTGAAGGAAGCATTAAAAGTAGGCACAAATAATTCTGTGGCAGCATTAAGTATAGAAAATGGTTTTTATAAAAGTGTTGATTATAAAATTCCCTTTCCTCAGGAAGTAAAATTTGTCGAAGATAAACTGCGTGATCTGGGAATGGGTAAAATGGTAGATGAGTTTGTTTTAAAGATGAATCGCGGTGCAGAAAAAGCTGTTAAAAAAGCCGCTCCTATATTTGTCGATGCAATTATGCAAATGACAATTTCTGATGCTAAAAATATATTGAATGGTAACGATAATGCTGCAACAGAATTCTTTCGAAGCAAAACAACAAAAAAATTAGAAATGGCATTTAAACCCGAAGTAAAACAAACTCTCGACGAAACAGAGGTAACAAAATATTGGACAAAAATTACAAGTACTTATAATAAAATTCCTTTTACAGAAGATGTTGAAGCAGATTTACCTTCATATGTTACTCGAAAAACAATAAGCGCTTTATTCGACAAGATTGCAAAAGAAGAGAAACTTATCAGAGTCGATCCGAAAGCCAGAGTTACTGCCATTCTTAAAAAAGTGTTTGCTTAAAAATTTTATGAGAAATAAGAAATATATTGAAAGATTAAATTATTCGCTTGAAATATTTGAACAATGTGTTGAGATTTTTGATGATATTAAATATCTGCAAGATATTGATAAAGATGAAATTAGAATTATCGAAGATTCAGGTTTCTTAATGCGACAAATAGATATGGAATGGAGGATCTTAATTATTGAATTACAAAAATTATTTAGTAAGAATGAAAATTATTCATTGTTTAAGTTAATGAATTGTTTAATAAATAATTATAAATCAATTGATTGGTTTAATTTTTTTGAGTTAATTAATTTGAAAGAAAATCTTCAAAGTTTAAATAATACGGAAATATGTAATGCAATAAAAGCTATTGATACAATGAGATCAAAATATATTGTTCATTACGATAAAAATAGGACTAAGTTTAATAATAAAGTAAAAACAAAACAAGTAGAACTACTAATTTCAGTGGGAGATAAAATACTAAAAGATATTTATAGTTCGCTTACAGGTAATTTTGTGATTTTTAATTTAGGTAAATCATCTAAATTGTATATACATGTAAGTGAAATTCTTGATTTAAAAAGAAAATCAAATTCAGTTCAGACAAATACATTATCTAATTGAAAATATTAATACAATTCTAGTTCACACAGTTCGGAGTAAAGACCTTTATTTTTTATTAGTTCGTTGTGTTTCCCGCTTTCGATAATTTTGCCATCCGATACAACAAAAATTTTATCGGCTTTTTTTACAGTTGAAATTCTATGTGCAATAATAATCATTGTGCGGTTTTGCATTAAATTCGAAATTGCCTCTTGTACTTCGAATTCCGATTTGTTATCGAGAGCATTAGTGGCTTCGTCGAAGATAAGAAGTTCGGGATTACGTAAAATTGTTCTAGCTATACTAATTCTTTGTTTTTGTCCATGCGACAGTTTGTTTCCATCATTACCAATATTAGTATAATAACCCAATTTTGTGTCGGAAATAAATTCGTGAGCATTGGCAAGTTTGGCTGCTTCTATAATTTGTTTTGATGAAGCATTTTTATTTTCGAATTTAATATTATTGTAAAAAGTATCGTTAAACAAAATGGCTTGTTGGCTAACATAGCCTGCAAAATGACGAATGTCGGCAATTTTGTAATCTTTTATAGAGATATTATCAATTAATATGTCGCCACTATCGACATCAAAGAAGCGTGGGATAAGGTCTATTAATGTAGATTTCCCAATTCCCGAACGACCAACCAATGCTATTGTTTGTCCTTTTTCGATTTTAAGATTTAGATTTTTAAATATGAGATTCTCGTCATAAGAGAAATATACATTTTTAAATTCTATACAGTTTAAAAATGTATTTAAAGATTTTGCATTTTTGTTTTCTTTTATTCTATTTTCTTTTTCTAATAAAGAATTTATCCTTTCAATGGATGCGCTTCCTTTCTGAACATTATAATATGCATTTGCAATAGCATTAATTGGTTTTATTAATTGTGTTAAGACGGCTAAATATCCAATAAATGCTTGAGAACTTATTCCCGAATTTGTATCAATAACCATTAACGAACCAAGCCAGATAACTACTAATATCGATATTGCACTTACTATATTGCTTAATGGTGTTGCTATTGCCCTTCGTTTTAGCGATTTGCTTAGTAATTTCGAATAATTACTATTTACTTTTTCAAATCTTTTTTTTACATGGTCTTCGGCATTATTTGCTTTTATTATTTTTATTCCGGAAAGTACTTCATTAAAAATGTTCATTAATATGCCCATTTTTATTTGCCCTTTTAACGATATTGCTTTGAGCTTTTTTCCCGTAATAGCAATTATTATTGATGATAAAATGAATAATATAATAACTATTAAACTTAGCTTTATACTTATAGCACATAAAACATAAAGATAAACTATTATCATTATCGGATGTTTAAATAGCATTTCTAATAGTCGGATAACTGCAATTTCAATTTCTTTAACATCAGAAGTGATATTCGATATGAAATGTCCTTTGCTTTTTTTAGAGAATATAGCAAAGTCAAAATCAATAATTTTTTCGAGAATTTTATTACGTAAATCCTGAACCAATTTTACACGAATATTAATAACAAGGCTTTGTGATAAAAAAGAAAAAACACTTTTTAATAAGCTGGCAATAGCAACCACAGAAACAATTAGTATTAAGGCTTTTACTTGGCCTTCTTCTACCATAATTTTAGAAATGTGATAATTAAAATATTGCTGAATAGCTTCGGTACTGAAACTAAAAGAAACCGGTTGAGTTATTTTCGGCGTAGATGAAAAAATAATTCCCATAAAGGGGATTACCATGCTTATTGATACAACTGCAAAAATGGCTGCAAATAAATTAAGTATTACACTTAAAACAGCTTCTGTCCAATAAGGAAAAAGAAATTGTAATATCGATTTTATTTTTTGCATGTTATTTATTTTTCAATGATTGAATCAAATTTAATCTTTTATTTGCTGCATGCCAGAAAATATGTCGTTTTTTTGTTCAAGCTATTTTATCGCTGGTTATATATTAATGGTAAATTAAAATGCCGAACACTAATTAAAGTATTCGGCATTATTATTTTTATAACACTAATTTATACTCCGGTATAATTCGAAGGAGTAATAGCTTTTAATTCGTTTTTTATCGAATCCGATAAGTTAAGATTATCAATAAAATTGCTGATAACAGTCTTGTCTATTGTTTCTCCTGTTCGGGTTAATTTTTTTAATGCTTCGTATGGTTTTGGATATCCTTCGCGGCGAAGAATTGTTTGTATTGCTTCGGCAACAACACTCCAATTATTTTCTAAGTCGTTACTTATTGCTTGTTTATTAATAATAACTTTGTCTAAACCTTTTTCTAACGATTTAAATGCTATTAAAGTATGGGCAAACGGAACGCCAATATTTCTTAATACTGTTGAGTCGGTTAAATCGCGTTGTAAACGCGAGATTGGTAATTTTTGTGCAAGGTGTTCAAATATTGCATTTGCCATTCCAAAATTTCCTTCAGCATTCTCAAAATCTATAGGATTAACTTTGTGTGGCATTGCCGACGACCCAACTTCACCTTTTTTTATCTTCTGTTTAAAATATCCCATAGAAATATATGTCCAAAAATCTCTCGACATATCTGTAAGAATGGTATTTATACGTTTCATTCCGTCGAAATATGCAGCAAGATTGTCGTAATGTTCAATTTGTGTTGTTGTTTGCGAACGGTCTAATTTTAAGATATCATTAACAAAATGATTACCAAATTCTACCCAATTGTTTTCGGGGTAGGCAACATGATGTGCATTAAAATTTCCTGTAGCTCCACCAAATTTTGCAGAGAAAGGGATATCTTTAAGTAATTTTAATTGTTTTTCAATACGTTCTTTAAAAACTAATATTTCTTTTCCTAAACGCGTTGGCGATGCCGGCTGCCCATGAGTACGAGCAAGCATAGGAATGTCGTTCCATTCTTCTATTAGCTTATTAATTTTTTCTAATAAACTGTTTATTTCCGGAATATAAATATTTTTAATGCCATCTCGGAACGAATAAGGGGTTGCTGTATTATTAATATCCTGAGAAGTTAACCCGAAATGAATAAATTCCTTATATTCATGTAAATTTAATGTGTCGAATTTTTCTTTAATAAAATATTCTACAGCCTTAACATCGTGATTAGTAACTTTCTCAATATCTTTAATTCTTTGAGCATCGTCAATAGAAAAATCTAAAAATATTTTTCGTAAATCAATAAATAAATTTTTGTCGAACTCTTTTAGTTGAGGAAGCGGCATATTACATAATGCAATAAAGTACTCAATTTCAACTAATACTCTATATCTTATTAGAGCAAATTCAGAAAAATAGTTGCCAAGATTTTCAGTTTTGTTTCTATAACGGCCATCAATTGGTGATATTGCTGTTAAGTTATTTAAAATCATTATTCTATTATTTGAGATGTTAGTATTTGTTAGTTTACAAATTTATGAAAAATAATGTTTTTTTATAGATATTATTATTACTTTATAAAGTTTAGAATAATTGAATTGTCTGATGTTTTATTAAAAATGAAATTATGTTGTGTTTTTATCTGTAAAACAATTTTTTTATTATATTTGACAAGAATTTTGAATATTATAATACATAAATGAAACATAATATATTAAATAGTTGGCTTTGGTGCGTTTGGTTTGAACCATATAAAATGGATAAGCTTAACTGATTAATATAGTATAATAATATATTGCTCAAGCCGTAGGTTTTCCTACGGCTTTTTTTTGTATTAAAAAATTATGGATAATAAATTTCTTACATGGAAAAAACAAATGTGGATGTTATGGCCGAAAGGTCGTAATATTTATAAATGACAAAACATTATTTTGTCGAATATCTCTATTTCTTTTTCAAGAAATTTTATTTAAAGATTTCAATAATTGTGTAGAAATAGAATTGCAAAAGAAATAACAAAGAATAAAAATTTATCGATTAGTAATCGATAACATAATTTAATAAAAACAATATTATGAAAACACAAGATTTAACAATAACAAAACAAAATGATAAAAAGCAAAAAGAAGGTTATTATGGGGAATATGGAGGAGCTTTTATACCCCTTTCAATGGAAAAAAAATTTCGAAAAACTTAATATAGTTTTTCGAGAAGCTATTGAAGATAAAAATTTTGTAAAAGAATATTTGTATTATTTAAAAAATTATGTTGGTAGGCCAAGTCCTTTATATTATGCAAAAAATCTTTCAGATTATTGTGGAAGTAAAATATATTTAAAAAGAGAAGATTTAAATCATACCGGAGCTCATAAAATAAATAATACAATAGGGCAAATTTTGTTAGCACAACGGATGGATGCCAAAGAGATAATTGCAGAAACCGGTGCAGGTCAGCATGGGGTTGCAACAGCTACAGTTGCTGCTTTATTCGGAATAAAATGTAAAATCTTTATGGGTGCAGTTGATATTGAAAGACAAAAATCAAATGTTGCCCGCATGAAATTATTAGGTGCAGAAGTAATATCTACCGACACAGGAACTGCAACCTTAAAAGATGCTGTTGATGCTGCACTAGGATATTATATTGAAAATCCCTAAGCGTATTATATGATTGGTTCTCAGGTTGGTACTCATCCTTTCCCAAATATTGTTGGTTATTTTCAAAAAGTAATTGGAGAAGAAGCTCATAGACAGATTCTTGAAGCCGAAGATCGTATACCGGATTCAGTATTCGCGTGTGTTGGAGGGGGGTCTAATTCAATTGGACTTTTTCAGAGTTTTATTAATGAAAAAAGTGTTAAAATTTATGGTGCTGAAGGTGGAGGCGAAGGATATTTGCCTAAAACTGCGGCAACACTTTCTTTAGGTAAACCTACTGTGTTTCAGGGAACTTTTTCATATTGCTTGGTTGATGAAAAAAATAATCCTATCGAATCATATTCAATTGCTGCAGGTCTTGATTATCTCGGAATTAGTCCGCAGCATTCTTTTCTTAAAGATTCCGGTAGAGCCGAATATCATATTGTTACCGATAAAGAAGCTATAGATGCTTTTAAATTGCTTTCGCGTTTAGAAGGTAATCAAGTCATGCTGTGGCTCTTGCTCTTAAATTATTAAAAAATAAGGGCAAAATGGCAATTGTAAATCTCTCGGGACGTGGAGATAAAGATGTTGGAAGAGATATTTTTAAATAGATTTTATCTAATTCTTTATATTTATATGGGTATTGTTTCAATACCCATATATTTTATTAAATCATCATAAAAATGAAATTGTTGTTATAAAATAATACTAGTATTTCGATTGTAGAGAATAAATATTAACTTGATTATATAATAGTAATTTTACTTTTTGTATTTTAGTTGCAAATTAATAATAGAAAATGAAAAAGATAAGAATCTCGGCTATTTCATACATTAATACTATCCCTTTTATATTTGGAATAAAAAATTCTGATATTAAAAATAAAATTGATTTGTCAATTGATTATCCTGCAGCTTGTGCCAATAAACTTATAAATAATAGTGCTGATATTGGTCTTATTCCTGTTGCAGCTATTTGCGATTTAGGGTATTACAATATTATCTCAGATTATTGTATAGGAGCAACTAATAAAGCTAGAACTGTAATATTAGCTAGTAATTCTCCCGTGCAAGAAATTTCTACTATCTTTTTAGATTCTCATTCGCGTTCATCGGTTATGTTAGCAAAAATTTTGGCGGAGAAATTTTGGAAAATAAAACCAGCTTGGAAAAATGTGGTTTATAATAAGACAATTAATCTGAAGCAAGAAAAATCTGCTGCGGTAATTATTGGTGATAAAGTATTTGATGTTGAAACAAAATTTCGATATAAATACGACCTTGCAGAAGAATGGACAAAATATACTAATCTTCCGTTTGTATTTGCTGTTTGGATTGCAAATAAAAAAATAGATACTCATTTTATAACAGAATTTAATAAATCGTTACAATTTGGAGTCGATAATATTGATAATGCAATTTTACAAGGCGATTTTAATAAAATAGTTGATAGCGAAACTATAAAAAAATATTTGACCGAAAATATTAGTTATCCTTATGATAATAGAAAAAAACAAGGGATGGAATTGTTTTTAAAATATGTTAAAACACTTAAAATATAAACGATGAAAAAACACATATTTATTTTAATGCTTTTTATTTTTACAACAAGTATTTTGCAAGCAAGAGTAATAGTTGAGAATGATACTGTTATTAGTAGTGATTCCTTAAAAAGCATTGTTTATGTTTTTAATATTAATAAAGAAATAGCTCCTGCAATGTGGCGTCAAACACAGCAGAGTTTCGAAATAGCCGCCGAAGAAAATGCCGATTATATAATTATAAAATTAAATACATATGGTGGAATGGTAAATATGGCCGATTCTATTCGTACTAAAATTATTAATAGTAAAATTCCTGTGTATGTATTTATAGAAAATAATGCTGCATCGGCCGGGGCATTAATTTCAATAGCAGCCGAGAGAATTTATATGCGTAAAGGAGCTAGAATTGGAGCAGCATCGGTAGTTGACCAAGCCGGAAAAATAATGCCCGAAAAATATCAGTCGTATATGCGATCAACGATGCGAGCTACTGCCGAGTCGCATGGTAAAGACACAATTGTTGTCGGAAACGATACAATTCTAAAATGGCATAGAGATCCGAATATTGCCGAAGCTATGGTCGACCCTAGAATATATATCGAAAATGTTACGGATACCGGTAAAATTGTAACATTTACTGCAGAAGAAGCCATAAAAAATGGATTTTGTGAAGGAATTGCCGAGAATGTCGAAGAAGTAATAAAACAAGCAAATATCGAGAATTATGAGATAAAAAAATATCATCCAACATTACTTGATAAAATAATTGGTTTTCTTTCGAGTCCGGCTATACAAGGACTATTAATAATGGCTATTGTAGGAGGGATATATTTCGAGTTGCAAACACCCGGAATTGGCTTTGCTTTGGGATTAGCAGTATTTGCAGCTATATTATATTTTGCTCCTTTGTATGTCGATGGGCTTGCCGAAAATTGGGAATTAGGGCTTTTTATTCTTGGAATTATACTTATTGCATTGGAAATATTTGTTATTCCCGGTTTTGGAATAGCCGGTGTTTTAGGTATAATATTTTCAATAACCGGCTTGGTACTTAGTATGGTCGATAATATTGTTTTCGAATTCGAATTTAATACTGTCCAAGCTGTATATATAATTCTAAAATCATTTGTTTTTGTTTCTGTTTCAATTTTCTTATCCTTAATATTATCTATTTGGCTGAGTAAAAAAATATTAACAGCTAATGCCTTTTCGTCTCTTGTACTTAATGCTACACAAAAGAAAGAAGATGGTTTTATTAGTATAGATAATAAGCTTAGAGAATTAATTGGGCATGTAGGATTTGCAGCAACAATGCTTCGTCCTGCCGGGAAGATTGAGATTGAGAATGAAATATACGATGCAAAAGCAGAAATTGGATATATCGAAAAAGGAGAAAAGATTAAAGTAATAAGAAGTGAAAATACACAATTGTACGTTGTAAAAGAATAATTATAGGTTTAACTTTTTTTAACAAGAATAAAAGAATAAAAAGAAATATAAATCGTTTCTTTACTTATGAAAAATGTTGTTTTAAGAGATTATAAAAAATCAGATTATAACAGTTTAAATTCTCTTTGGCAAGAAACAGGGCTTGGAGGAGTTGAACGAGGCGATAATAACAATATTATTACTCAGAGTATAAAAATAGGAGGGAAGTTGCTTGTTCTTGAGAATACCGAAACTAAAGAAATTATTGGTTCTTCGTGGATGACTTTTGATGGAAGAAGAATTCATTTACACCATATTGGGGTAAAATCGGAATATCAAAATCAAGGCTTCGGAAAGCAATTAACTCAAAAATCGATTGAATATGCAAAAAATAAAGGATATCAAATAAAATTAGAAGTTCATAACACCAACAATAAAGCAATAAAATTATATGAAAATTTGCAATTTAAACGCTTAGGTGATTATGACATATATATAATAAGAAATATTTAATTTATTGCCCGAAAAAAATAAATATAAGAAAATATTTCTTTAACTTTATACAACAAATAGAGAGCAAATAACTTAAAATATATTAACTATGGCTATAACATTCAACGAGTTACGAAAAATCAAGAATAATCTTCCTCATGGAGCGATTAGTAAGATTGCTGAAAAACTTAATATGAACGAAGAAACTGTTAGAAATTATTTTGGTGGCACAAATTACCGCGAAGGCGAAAGTGCAGGAATTCATGTTGGACCCGGTCCGGACGGTGGGATAGTTACTTTTAACGATACAACAATACTTGAAATGGCTAGAGAATTTGTAAAACAAGATTAAGCTATTTTGCGATAATATTATTTAAAGCAGAATAGGATTTCCCTTTTCTGCTTTTTTGCATTTAAAACATGTAATATTTTTATGGAATTGCAATTTATCATAAATATAATTTCATGATTAATTTAAAGAATATAATATTAGAAGTCGAAAATAAATGGTTTAACAAGTTATATAATTTTTCAAAGTTATCTTTTAATAATTGCAACTTGCCTTCACACGATCATAATCATCATCTTAGAGTTTGGTATTATTGCAAAGAAATAATCATTAATAATGCAAAGAAAAAAATATTCTTATATTCGGATGTAGAGAATTTGATTATAGCATCTTTTATGCACGATATTGGAATGACAAAAACATTAGATATTATACATGGAATTGAAAGTGGAAAAATATGTGATAATTATTTTAATAGCAACAAAATAGTTAAACCCGAAAGATATTTAGAAATTATTGATGCCATTGAAAAGCATGACGATAAGAATTATAAAAAAAAACAAAAAGATTCTTTATCTACATTGGCTATTTTGTCGATTGCCGATGATTTAGATGCTTTTGGAGTTATTGGAATACTAAGATATATAGAAATATATTATTTACGGGATAATAATATTTTTAGAATGCCGAGAGATATTCTAAGAAATCTTGAAAAGAGGTACGCTAATTTTATCACTAAATATTTTTACTTAGAAGAATTTAATAAGCTTCATACTAGTAGATATTTAAAAATACATAATTTTTTTAGCGAATTACAGAATGAAATAGAAATTGAATCATACTCGAGTTTAAAAAAAACAGGAGCAGTAGGATTCTTAAATATTGTTTTGTGTAATTTTATTCATAACAATATCGATATTGAATCATTTTGCGATTTAATCGAAAGTAAGGATGTGTACATAAATAGAGTTAAAGAGATATTAAAAACTGAATTAGAAATGCATAAATTGTAAATAAATTTTTATTTAATATCAATATCGAGAAGTTTTTTGTTTTCAAGATAAGCACATAGCTTGTCGTTAATTTTTATTGGGCCAACACCTTCAGGAGTTCCGGTAAAAATAATATCGCCAATTTTAAGTGTATTAAATTTCGACAAATACGATATTAACTCGTTAATAGAAAAAATCATTTCTGAAGTATTCCCTTTTTGAACAGTAGTATTATTTTGTTCGAGATGAAAATTCAAATTATTTATATCTCCGAATTCTTCGATTTTATAAAATTTACTTATTGGAGCTGCCCCATCGAACGATTTAGATATTTCCCAAGGCAAGCCATTTTTTTTACATTCTCTTTGCAAATCGCGGGCAGTAAAATCGATTCCTAGAGCTATTTCGTTATAATATCGCGAAGCAAATTTGGGAGCAATATTTTTACCTAATCGATTTATTTTAACCACTAGCTCAAGTTCGTAATGAATTTCATTCGAAAAATTAGGGTAATAAAATGGTTTATTATTTTTACTAATAGAAGTTTCTGATTTGAAAAAAAATATTGGTTTTTTTGGTAAAGGACTATTCAGTTCATTTGCGTGATTTATGTAGTTCCGACCTATTGCAAAAATTTTCATTTATTTAATTATAAAAAGAATAGTATTTTTTTATCCGGCACAATTTACACAGTATCTACTTTGAGGCATAAGAAGAATTCTACCTATAGGAATTGGTCTCTTGCATTTTATACAAATACCAAAATCTGTATCATTTATTTTCGATAATACAATATGTAAATTTGCTAATTTGCTTTGCGCTTGTCGTAAAGCCGCTTCTACAACACTTTTATTGTTAATTGCATCCATTCGCGACACTCTTCCAATTGCATTTTCTGGGGCTATTGGTTTTGTAATATCCTTATATTCAATAATAGATTTTTCAGTTTTCCCTATTTCCAAAAGGATAGTTTTGCGTATTTCTTCTTTTTTAGTATTATTCATTTTGCAAGATTTTTTTATTTTGCATAATAAAAATCTAGGAATTAAACTTACGTAGTTTAATAGCTGTAAGTACTTTTTTAGTATATAATGGGAAATCGCTTTTTAATATCCAACCATAATAACCAGAATCTATTTCAAACACTTTTTCTACTGTTTCCCCTTTATGTTTTCCAAAATTAAATACTTCTTCATTGTTCTCGTTGTATATTATGCGTCCGGCAAAGTCAACATTATTATTATGAGAAGAGAATTTTGATAAAAATTCAATATCATTTTCCAAATTACTATATTTTTCTATTTGAGCTTTAAGAACTTCGTAAGTTGCAATAGTATCTGCTTCGGCACTATGAGCATTTTCTAAATTTTTATTACAATAGAATTTGTAGGCAGCACTTAGGGTTCGTTGTTCCATTTTGTGAAAAATTACTTGTACATCAACAAACTTATTTTTTTTTAAGTCAATATCTACATCTGCTCTAAGAAATTCTTCAGCTAACATAGGGATATCAAATCTATTAGAATTAAATCCTGCTAAATCGCAACCTTCTATGTATTTTGCAATATTCTTTGCAACATCGGTAAATGTAGGTTCATCTTTAACATCTTTGTTAGAGATACCGTGTATCGATGTAGCTTCTTCGCTTATAGGAATAGTAGGATTTATTCGCATTGTTTTCTTTTCTTCTTTACCATTAGGTAATATTTTTACTAATGATATTTCTACTATTCTATCGTTTGTTACGTTTATTCCTGTTGTTTCAAGATCGAAAAATACAATTGGTTTTTTTAATTCAAGTTGCATAATTTTGATTTATTTAATGTTAGTATTTTAAATAAGAAAGAGTTTCAAACGAAACTCTTTCTTATTTATGTTAAAATTGTTTAATTAAGAGTTTATCATCATTGGCATTAATAACATAAGCATGTCTTCATCGTCGTTGTCTTTATCAACTGGAAATAATACTCCTGCTCTTGATGGATCTGAGAGTTCAATAAGAATATCTGCAGATGATAGATTCAAAAGTATTTCAATTAAAAATGCAGACTTAAAACCAATAGCCATATCGTCTCCTTCGTATTGACAATTTAATTTTTCGTCGGCCGAAATAGAGAAGTCAATATCTTGTGCCGAAACTGATAATTGATTTCCTATGATATCTAATTTAATTAAATTACTTGCCTGATTTGAAAATAAAGATACTCTTTTTAATGAATTTAAAAGTTCTAATCTGTCGATAGTAAGTTTGTGAGGATTATTTTCAGGAATAACAGAGTTATAACTTGGGTAATTTCCTTCAACTAATCGCGAAACTAATTTATAGTTTGGTAAAGAAAAAAAAGCATTTTTATCATCAAATTCAATTAATACTTCATTATCGTCTTTAGGTAAAATGCTTTTTAATAATGAAGCGGGCTTTTTAGGAAGAATAAAGTTTGATTCTTCATCGGCTTTAATGTCAAATCTTTTATAGCGTACTAATTTGTGAGAATCAGATGCTACAAATGCGAGGTTGTCTTCATGTAATTCAATAAAAATGCCATTCATTACAGGTCGAAGTTCATCATCGGCAGTAGCAAATAATGTTTTAGAAATACCATTAGCAAGAAGTTCTGTGGGTACTTGTATCGATTTTTTGATGTCTTCTTTTATAATAGGTAATTGTGGGAAATCTTCTCCGTTAAGCCCAACAATATTATATATCCCATTTTCGCTACTTATTTTTACATTGTACGATTCAGGATTAATATCGAAAGTTAATGGTTGATCTGCAAATTCTTTTAATATATCGGTTAATATTCTTGCAGGTAATGCAATTACTCCATCATCGGTAGCATTTTCGATGTCTATTGTTGTAATAAGAGTTGTCTCAAGATCGGATGCTGTAATTTTTAATTCGTTTTCGTTTAATTGAAAAAGAAAATTGTCTAATATCGGCAAAGTGTTTTTATTGCTAATAACTCTGTTAATTGCCTGTAAATGACCTAATAATACTGTGCTTGAAATTACGAACTTCATCTTAGTTATTTTTTATTTTGTCTGTTAATAAATGTTTTTTTACCTTAGATATTAATTATCAATAATACGAAAAATTTATGAAGTAGCCAATAAGAGAGCGGATTTTTTATGGAGTTAAAAAATACTCCAGTTCTTTCATTAATAATTCAATATTAAAATATTTTATTTCAACAATTTCGTTACTGTTATTTAAACAGGCGTATGCAATATTTGGATTAAAAATATATTTCGAATTACTTGAGTTTGTATTGTTGTTGTCAAATTTCTTGTAAATATCTATTTTCTGGGTGTCTCCGTTAATATCTTCTAAACTAATGCTGTAATAAATGTCCGATGCTAAAATAGAATCTTGTTTTTCTGAGCTTATTTTTGCAATATTAGAAAAATTGATATTATGAAAATATGTAAGATATTGTGCTGCCTTTTCTACATCGAAATTACTGATATGTACTGTTTTATCTAAGGCTTTTATCGAAAAAGTTCCATCGTTATAATTTGTTATTTCGAACGACGATTTTGGTTTTAATGGTATTTTAACCAATACCGATTTTATTTGTTGAGGTTTATAATCAAAAACAATTTTATTACGCCAATAATTTTCGTCTAACACATATAAAATGGCTATATTCCCTGAATATGCAGGAATTCTTGCAACGAAAATATCTGCTCCTTTTTCTCGTGTTATGTACGATTTTTTAATATTCGAACTTGGTAAACTTATATAATACGAACTTAATTTTCTATTATTTTTATATGCTTCAACAAATACCGAATTAGTATTTAAAAGCTTTTGGGCACTTGTTGCTTTAGAATGCGAAACAGGAGAGAGAATATCTATTCTGTTTAATACTTTTAAAAATGATTCTATTGCTTTAGGTCTAATTAAATATTTCTTATTTACTTTCCATTGTTTGTTCGATTTTTCAAGAACTGTTTTTGTCTTATTTGTTGATAAAACAATTCTATTTATATTGTTAATATTTTTAATAGCAAAGTTAGAGTCATTACTTAATGTCCCTTTTTCTTTATTAAAAAATACTATTGCCGAAAGTATAACCAAAGCAATAGTTATAATTAAATACAGTAGATTTTTATTTTTACTCATATATATACTTATTGTTATAGCTTTATTTCGAATATTTAATTTTACGCCATCTCGAAATAATAATTCCAAATAAAATAATAATTAGTATTGGAAGAATAATATTTATCAATTGCCATTTTAGTCTTTCTTGCTTTACTTTCGATTTGTTAAGAACTCGTAGTTTAATATTTTTAGAACGTAATTTTAATAATTCAGCTTCGTTAGTCATATAATGTACCACATTCATTACAAACTCTTTGTTTCCAAATGTTTGTTTAGTATATCTGTCTAATCCTAATGGCGATATTAATATGCCGTCGGCTCTTCTTCTAACCTCATTTCTAATAATATCGCCATCGGAGATTACTATCATTTTTGTATCTATACTTTTTTCTTTATATATATACGATTTGTTATCGATAAATGTATTTAACATTCTATTTTTAAAAACCGATTCAAATTTTCCTTCTAGCAATACAGCAATTGGAAGATTTGATGAGTTAAATTCTGAAGGATTTAATTTGTTGTTTATTTGTTCGAGGCTTACTAAAAATGGGGCAGATGTTAGTTTAGAATTTTGCGACGAACTAAGTAATATTTTATATTTAACATCTTTGTTCGATTTAATAATATCTATATTGCTGGCAAAATTCGATTTTATTAAATTTAAATCTTTGGTAATATTATTATTTGCCGGTGGCATAATAAGAGGGCTGTATAACCACGATGCAGGCGAGAATTTTGTTTTTTCTCCTGCTAAAGCAGTATTTATAGGTATTATTGAGCATTGAATATCTTGAATAATTTTGGGGTTTATTCTTACTCCGTATCTAAATAATTGATCGTTAATATTTAAATCGTTTATTAAAGCAAATGTGCTACTTCCGGTAGATAAACTATCCATCGATACTTTAATAGGATCTATAAACCATATTACTTTTCCTCCATTCATAATGTATTGATCAATAACAAATTTGTCTTTTTCGGGAAAAGAATTTTGTGGCTTTGCTATTATTATAGTACTGTATGGATTAAGAATTGTGTTATGTCCTTTAATGTTAACTCTATCAATTAAATAATATTTCGACAATGATTTTGTGATATCTCCAACTTCATATTCGTCTAATTCGCCATGCCCTTCGATAAATGCAATCCTTTGTTTTTTCTTAACAGTTAATCTTCTAATGGCATCAATTAATTTGTATTCTATTGATTGAATTGAATTGTTAAGATTTTGTTCTGCCGAGAATCCCGAGTTGTTTTTTAAGAAGTTTACAGATGTTTCTTTTTCGCCGTAAGTTATAATTGCACCCGGAAATAAAAGTTTCTGACTAGTTCCTCCTTCGTTATCTTTATCGTGAACATTTGTTGGGTTTAATCCTCGCTGATATATATCGCGATATATTGCTGCGCGTTTCCCTTTATCATCTGATGCTGATGGGTTAATTATTTCATATTCAATATTATCGTTGGCAATAAGTTTAAATTCATCAATCATTTCTTTTATCGATTTTTGCATTCTTTTAAAACCAACAGGCATATCTCCGTCAAGAAATAATTGAATATATACAATATCGTCAAGAGAATCTAAAATTTGTTTTGTTGTTTTAGTAAGTGTATATCTATTATCTGAGGTTAAATCTAAACGCAAAAACAACGCTGACGACAGATAATTAATTAGTACTATTATCACTAAAGTGCTTAATAAGTGAATAATATTTTGATTTTTAAGTTTTTTTTTCATTTTTTAGATGTGTTTACTCGATATATCGTTCTTAAAGAATGATAATTATTTACCATTTTCGGCTTTGTAATACAGTTTTTGTAATTAGTAAAAACAAACCGATAACACTAATAAAATATATTATATCCCGGCTATCTATTACTCCGCGACTCATAGAGTTATAATGTTCGTTTATTCCAAGATTAATAATAAATGTATTAATTGAACTGAATATGCCTAAGCTATTTATAGAATCGAATCCTTTAAACATAAAGAAGCTAATTGTAACAGCAATAATAAATGCAATAATTTGATTGTTTGTTAACGACGAAGAAAATAATCCGATAGATGCATATATTGCAGCTAAAAAGAATAAACCAATGAACGACCCCCATGTTCCTCCAATATCTATATTCCCTACAGGGCTTCCTAATTGATATACAGAATAAAAGAATACTAAGGTTGGCAAAATAGCTAATAAAACTAAAACTACCGAAGCAAGATATTTCGCAAAAATAATCTGAAAATCAGATATCGGACGAGTAAATAATAATTCAATTGTGCCGGATTGTTTTTCGTCGGCAAACATGCGCATTGTTATTGCAGGAACTAAAAATAAAAATATCCAGGGAGCAATAATAAATAAAGGTTCTATATTGGCATAGCCATTATCTAAAACATTAAAATTGCTTGGAAAAACCCACATAAATAAGCTATTTGCTAATAAAAAAACTACAATAACTATGTAGCCGGTTAAGGAACTGAAAAATCCGTTTATCTCTTTTTTAAATAATGCCCACATTGTTTTCTTTTTTATATTTCGAACACAAATTTAATGTAATTTTCTAAGTTGAAAAATGATGTTTGAGTTTTTCCCAATAAATATTTATCCAAAATAGTTATTTCTTAATATTTACAAATATCAATATTATATTTGTATGATAAAAAAATCAAAGGTTAATAATACTTAAGATATAATATAGTGAGATTGAAATGTTTATTTTTTATAATTATCTTTATTACGAATTCTTTGGTTTTGTTATCGCAGAACGAAAAAGAAAAGTTCGAAAATATTTCTATAGAAAGCGATTTTGGGTATGGATTTATTATGCCTCACCATAAATCTATTGAATATTGTGTACAAGAGCATATTAAAAGCTTTGATATTCGAATTGCAAAGCAAACTATTGGAGACAAGCCGTGGCATAAAGAGTATAGATATCCTCGTTATGGCATTGGTTATTACTATTCTAATTTGAGTAACGATTTGGTGTTTGGTAAAGCAAATGCTTTTTATTCGTTTATAAATATTCCATTTGTAAAAAAAGAAGTATTCTTGCTTAATTATCAGATTAGTGTTGGTCTGGCGTATATTAATAAAACTTTCGATTTGGAAAATAATTATGAAAATATTGCCATAGGATCAAAATATAATATTTATTTAGATTTTAGTATTCAGCCCAAAATAAAAATTAACGATAAGTTCTCAATATCAAGTAATTTCAGATTTACACATTTTTCGAATGGGAAAATAGTTTCGCCAAATAAAGGTTTGAATATTGTAAATAACTCTATAGGTGTTCATTATGCATTTGGAAATACCGATAAAATTAATTCTGAATCGGATACAGATATTCCGCAAAATAAATTTACTGTAATCTATTCGGGTGCAATAAAAACTATATCAAGATACGAAAAAGGAGCGTTTTTTGCATCATCAATATCCGGCGATTATTATCGACAATATAATATAAAACATCAATGGGGCGTTGGGGTAGATATTTTTTATGATTCGGCAATTAGAACATCAAAGAATTTAGAGAAATACCAAACAATTAATAATGCAGATTTGTATCAGTATGGCGTTCATATTGGGCACGATATGCTATTAGGGCAATTCTCGTTTTGCATGCAATTAGGTGTTTATTTATATACGCCTATCGAACCCGAAGCTCCAATTTATAATAGGTTGGGAATTAGATATTATTTTAATAATAATATTATTGCCAATATAACACTTAAATCGCATTACGGAAAAGCTAGTTTTATTGAGTTTGGTGTTGGCTATTGTTTTAATTAAGGTTTATTGAATAATTTTAAATTATTTTTTATGCATAAAGTAAAATTTATATTGTTAATTATTCTTTTTAGTTCGTGCGAGAGCGATTTATTTAACAATAGCGAAACAGTTATTGTTGAGAAAGAAATATCCGATTTTAAAACAATTATAATTAATGATATTTTTGATGTAAATTTAATTCAAGATACTATAAATAGAGTGTTTATTGAAGGGGGGAGCGATATTATTTCTAAAATTAATGTGTCGGTAAAAAACGATAGTCTTTTTGTGAGTAATAGTAATACTTTTCGATGGATTGGAAATTACGATAGAGTAGTTGTTAATATTTCGGTTAAAAATTTACACAATTTAAGATTAAATGCCCCATGTAATGTGAAATCTATAAATAATATCGAAACATATTATTTAAATGTAAAAGCAATAGCCGAAATGTCTGATATTGATATTTCTATGAATACCGATAATTTTTATTTTGTAAATTCTGCTACATCCGGAGGACAATATATCTTTTCGGGGAATACAATAAATCTGGCATTCTGGATTCGAGGTTCCGGAAAAATTAGTACAGAAGATTTGAATTGTAAATCGGCAGATATTATAAGTAGCACTATTGCCGATTCATATATAACAGTCGAAAATAAATTAAAAGTAAAGATAGAGAAAAATAGTAAAGTTTATTATAAAGGAAATCCACAAACCTTAATAATAGAAGATGCAAATACTCAAAATAATTTAATAAAGCTAGATTAAGTAATTGTAAATTAATGATGCTGCTCTTTCCGATGCTCCTGTGTTGCCTAATTTTTCTCTTAATGTAGAGTAATTATTTAACATTGTATTTCGGTATTTTTTGTCGTGTAATATGCTATTTAATTCATTACTAATATTCTCGATATTCATATCATCTTGAATAAGTTCTTTAACGACCTCTTTATTCATTACCAAATTAACTAATGAAATAAATTTAATTTTAACAAATTGTTTTGCTATAATATATGATATTTTGCCGGCTTTATAGCATACTACTTGAGGAATATTAAATAAGGCAGTTTCTAAAGTAGCTGTTCCTGATGTAACAAGTGCCGCTGTTGAGTATTTTAAAACATCATATGTTTGGTCAAACACAAGTTTTACATCATGTTGTTTGGTAAATTTAGAATAGTATCCGTTTTCTATTGATGGTGCCGCTGCAATAACAAACTGATAATCGCTAAATTTTGGAATTAAGTCGAGCATTAATGATAAATTTTTATCAATTTCTTGCTTCCTACTACCCGCAAGTATTGCTATTATAGGTTTGTCGTTTAAGTGGTTTTGTTTCTTAAACCCTTTAATATCAAAAGGTTCTTTCTTCTTTATATTTATTGCATCTAGTAATGGATTTCCAACGTAATCGACAGGGTAATTATGTTTCTTGTAAAAATCAATCTCAAAAGGAAAAATTACAAACATTTTATCTACAAATGCTTTAATCTTTTTTATTCTTGCTTCTTTCCATGCCCAAATTTTGGGAGATATATAATAATATACTTTAATCCCATTTGTTTTAGCAAATTCTGCAATACGTAAGTTAAAGCCCGGATAATCAATTAAAATTAATACATCAGGAGAGTATTTTAAGATATCAGATTTGCAGTTTTTTATATTCGAGAAAATCTTTCGTAAATTAATTACAACTTCTAAAAAGCCCATAAATGCCGACTCTTTATAATGTTGAACTAAGTCTCCACCTTGTTTTGCCATTTTATCGCCACCCCAAAATCTAAAACATGCATTATTATCTACTTGTTTTAATTCTTTCATTAGATTCGAGCCATGTAAATCTCCCGAAGCTTCACCGGCTATAAGATAATATTTCATATTAAATTAGTTTTTGAAAATATGTGAAAGATTTTTCTGTATTAAAAACTTAATTATAAAGTGAATTTTGCAATAAAGACCAGTATTGCATAAAACATTGTTGACATTAAAACACCACGTGCCGAAAAAAGTAAGTTTGTATAAATAAAAATAAAGAATAGTAGTGCATCTGGAAGAATACATAAACTGGTTAATTTTGTAAGAGCATTAGCTTCTATAAGATAATCTATTAACTCGCATATTCCAAATCCCGGAAATTTAATAATATATACAAAAAAAATTGTTATTAGTGGGATAATAATTCCTAGAATTGCTCCAAGTTTAAATGAATCTAATTTAAATTTCATAATTCCACTTTTTAAGATATTCTATATTCGAGTAATCTGTTAAATCAATTTTTACCGGAACTATTGATATGTAATTGTTATTCAGAGCCCATTCGTCGGTATCAGTAGAACCATTTTCAGAACCTTCAAAATAGCCTGTAAGCCAAAAATATTCTCCATCTCTTGGGTCTATTCGTTTGTCGAATTCTTCCTTCCATACTCCTTTTGCCTGACGACATATTTTAACTCCTTTTATATCATTAAATGGGATTAAAGGAACATTAACATTTAAACAAGTGTTTTTTGGTAAGCCATTGTTTATAACGTTGCTAACAATTTTCTGTCCATATTTTTTTACAGACGAAAAATCTGCATCGCTATCAAAACTTAATAAAGAAAAACCAATAGCAGGAATTCCACTTATGCAGCCTTCTATAACTGCTGCCATAGTGCCTGAATAAACAATACTTATCGACGAGTTAGATCCATGATTGATTCCTGAAACTATTAAATCAGGTTTTCTATATAAAATCTCACTAAGTCCTAATTTTACAGAATCTACAGGTGTGCCACTACATGAGTAAATTTTTATATTATCTTTTTCAGATAACTTTTTATATCTAAGAGGCGTATTAACGGTTATAGCATGAGACATGCCGGAGTTAGCATGCATTGGGGCAACAACTACAATATTTCCAAAGGGTTTTACAATTTCAATTAATGCAGAAATTCCTTTGGCATTAATGCCATCATCATTTGTTACGAGTATTAAAGGTGTTTTTTCTTCCAATGTTATAGAATTTTAGTTTGCAAAGTTATCGAATTTGAAATAAGTTTCATAATTAATTATTAATTATTAATAATTAAGAAATACCTTAAATCCGCGAGTTAACATCTAAAGCGTTGATAGTCGTCGGATGACTATTTTATTAAAAGTGTGGTAAAATGAAGTTAAGGTATTGTTTGTCAATAAGTCATCCGACTACTTGCGGATTTAAGGAAATCGTTAAACAGAGAAAAATATATTAATAATAGTTTTTAATATTATGTCACTTATTGTGAATTTTTTATGTATAAGAAAAGACTTATCAATTGATAAGTCTTTTCTTTATGCGGAGAAAGAGGGATTCGAACCCCCGGTACCTTGCGGTACAACGATTTTCGAGACCGTCACATTCGTCCACTCTGTCATTTCTCCTTTAGATGTGATAATTTTTTACTAAGCAAAAGTAGTAAAATAATATTAAGCAGTGTAACTTGTTTCAATAATTAACTACTTATTTTAAAACTACAATTTATTTATATTTTTAATATTTTTATAAGTACATAAATTATATAATATAAAAAGACTTATCGTATTAGATAAGTCTTTTTTTTATGCGGAGAAAGAGGGATTCGAACCCCCGGTACCTTGCGGTACAACGGTTTTCAAGACCGCCGCATTCGACCACTCTGCCATTTCTCCGCTGCAAATGTAGAATTAATTTTCTTTTTCAAAAAGAAAATTAAAAAAATCTTTAAAGATTTTTAATTTTCTTAAATCTTTCAATAATTAGTTATTTGTATCGATGTTAAAACTTCTTAAAAATGAGCCAGATATAATTTGTAGGTGGAATTATTTTTAAATTTTGTTTTATAAGTTTTGTCGTTGCAAGTAATAGTTTTTATAAAACTAGCTATAATTATGTTAAATTAATGTTGTTAAACAAGTAACAGTGTTAAAAAAATAACATTAAAAGTATTAAATTTGGCAATTATTAATAATTAAAAAATAAAGAAATGGCAATATCAACAGTAAAAATTGGAGCCAATATCACAAAAGGGTTCAAAACAGAAATAGAATGTTCACACAATTTTATTATCGATCAACCAAAACAAGGTGGTGGCCAAGATTTGGGACCTAACCCATTGGAAATATTTCTTTCAGCCTTACCTGCATGTATTTGTGCTATAGGTAGAATTATTTCAAATCAAAAAAAAATGAATGTAAGAGGTATAAATGTAAAACTAGAAGGAGATATAGATAAGGATTATTTGCTTGGAATTACCGATGAAGGAAGAGCCGGATTTACTGAAATAAGAACTTATGTGGAGATTGATGCCGATATGTCTATTGAAGAAAAAAAAGCGTATTTAAAAGAGATTGAAAGACGTTGTCCTATTGCAGATAATATTGTGAATGATAGTAAAATTAAGGCAATGTTAGTTGAATCGGTATTGAATTAGCATTATATAGTGTTTTTTTAATATGGAAGTATATTTTTCTTTCAATATTGAATCCACTCCGAAAAGTCTTCATATTATAAATATATTAAAAATAAAATATGAATAAGTCAAGTTGAAAAAATAATTTTTTTATTAAAATGTTAATAAGTCAACTTTGTAACATATTGAAAATCAGAAATATGTAAACTTATTAATAATTTTATAACATATTGAATATCAAATAGATATAATGAAATAAATTGTTCCATATGGAACATAAAACATTAAATATCAGTTGCTTAAATGAATTATTTATTATATCTTTGAATTAATATTAAAAAATATTAAAAATAATGTTTAGAAAAACAGACACAGCATATCAACTTTTATTACAAAGCAATATATATCAATATCTTACAAATAAACCATCAGTTCAATTTACAGATGAAACAGCATGGCAAAATGTTTTTTACAATCAGCTTGTAAGCCGTATTGACGAAAATTTATTTTCAATATTATTTTCTTCCGAAAATGGTGCTCTCAATGCTCCAATCAGAACACTAATCGGGATGATGATACTTAAAGAAGGCGAAGGATACAGCGATCAAAAATTATTTGAAAATTGTCATTTTAATTTACTGACACGTAAAGCGTTAGGTTTGACAAATATAGACGATCCTGTACCTGCAGAATCTACATATTACCTGCTTCGTAAACGTATTGCAGACTATTATAAAGAAACAGGAACAGATCTTTTTGAAAAAATAACCAAAGGACAAATAATTGATTTTGAAGTTAGCGGACAAAGTATCCGAATGGATAGTAAGCTTATAGGTAGTAATATTGCATTTTATAGTCGTTACGAGTTGATACATAAATCATTGGTTCTTTTTTATAAACATACTTGCAAAAAATATTTTAAGCTTT
>Ga0190304_1000204_pt1 | contig 27575 bp, 30 predicted proteins | sample 48700712_MG_FD_161670 | JGI IMG/M metagenome (GOLD analysis project Ga0190304, IMG submission 161670) | Hydrothermal vent sediment bacterial communities from Southern Trench, Guaymas Basin, Mexico - 4870-07-1--2_MG | ecosystem: Environmental > Aquatic > Marine > Hydrothermal vents > Sediment ...
CATCATGGCCTCTGCCCTGAACCTTTCCGAGCATGTGGAAACGGCTGACATGACAGGCTCTCTTAGAGCAGGCACCTCTGCCCTTCTGGCTGCCTTTGATGCTGCGGTCTCGGGTCGGGGTGGTAAGGCCCTGTCCGTGGCCTCTGACTGTAGGCTGGCCAAGGTAGCCTCTGCCCAGGAGCATCTATCTGGGGATGGAGCCGCAGCCTTTCTGGTGGGGGAGGGCGATCCCCTGGCCACCCTCCAGGGCAGCTTCACGGTGAGCTGCGACTTTGTGGATTATCGCAGGGCCACGAAAGACGACTTTGGCAGATCCTGGGAGGAGAGGTGGATCAGGGACATGGGGTATGGGAGGCTTATCCAGGAGGCCCTTGGCGGGCTTCTGAAAGAGCATGGTCTGTCTGCCGGTTCCCTGGCCAGGGTGGTGTTTCCCTGTCCCTATCCCGCTGTTAGGAAAAAGATAGCCACCAGGCTGGGAATAGACCCCTCCAGGGTGCAGGAGGATGTGCACCAGTTCGTTGGTGATGCGGGCGTAGCCACGCCTCTGCTCATGCTGGCTTCAGCGCTGGAAGAATCAGAGCCCGGGGATCTCATTGCAGTGGCCAGCTACGGCAACGGTGCCCAGGCCATCCTCTTGAAGGTGGAGGAATGCATAAGAGACTATCCAAGGGGTGGCTGGGGAAGGGCCCTTTCCAGGCGTGCCGAGATGCCCTATGAGAAGTACCTGGCATTCAAAGAGATGGTACCATTAGAAGTGGGCATTCGTGGGGAAGAGGTAGCGCCCACTGCCCTATCGGTGCTCTGGAGAGAAAGAAAGGCCATATTAGGTCTTGTGGGTTCCAGATGCAAAAAGTGCGGCACCCCTGTATATCCTCCCCAGAGGGTGTGTGTGAACCCAGAATGTAAGGCCATAGACGAGATGGAAGAATATCCCTTTGCCCACCGAACAGGGAAGCTTTTCACCTTCACGGCAGACAACCTGGCCTTTTCCATGGACCCACCTGCCCTTTACGGGGTTGTGGACTTTGAGGGGGGTGGGAGATACTGGTTTGACCTTACCGATTGCGCCTTAAGTGATCTCAAGGTGGGCATGGAGGTGAAAATGAGCTTTCGGAGGAAGTATGTGGATAAAAACCGCTCTGTTTTTGGCTACTTCTGGAAGGCGGTACCCGTGCTGGGAGGGGGTGAGTGATGGCGACGGGAATAAAGGACAAGGTAGCCATAGTGGGAATGGGTTGCACGAAATTTGGAGAGTTATGGGATAAAGGGGCGGAAGACCTCATGGTAGAGGCCTTCAAGGAAGCCATTGAGGATGCTGGGATAGAGCCTAAGGAGATCCAGGCAGCCTGGCTTGCCACATGCTATGAGGAAATCAACATAGGCAAGAGTGCCATGCCGTTATCCACCACCTTGAAGTTCCCCTTCATCCCTGTCACCCGGGTGGAGAATCTCTGTGCTTCGGGCACCGAGGCCTTCAGAGCGGCATGCTACGCGGTGGCCTCTGGGGCCTACGACATGGTGCTGGCCCTGGGGGCAGAAAAGCTGAAAGATACGGGTTATGGGGGACTCCCGGAGCTCTCCTTCACCTTTGGCACCAGAAACAGGGTGATCTTTCCCAATGTGACGGCTCCTGGTGCTTTTGCCATGATGGCCACCAGGTACTTTGCCAGGTATGGGATAGACCCAGAGGAGGGCAAGAAGACCCTGGCCAGGATTTCTGTGAAGAGCCACCATAACGGTGCCTTGAACCCCAAGGCCCATTTGAGGCGAAAGATCACCGTAGAAGATGTGCTCAGGGCACCCATAGTGGCCTGGCCCCTGGGGTTGTATGACTGTTGTGGTGTGAGTGACGGGGCTGCTGCAGCCATCATCACCACACCTGATATTGCCAGGGGCCTGCGCCAGGACTTCGTGTTGGTGAAGGCCCTCCAGGTGGCGGTCACCTCAGGTGAGGAACTCATGTACCAGGGCTGGGACGGGACCCATGTGGAGTCTACGTGCAGGGCCGCTGCCAGGGCATATCAGGAGGCGGGAATCAAGAGTCCCCGGGAGGAGATAGGAGTGATGGAGCTACATGACTGTTTTTCCATCACGGAGCTGGTCACCTATGAGGATCTGGGCATATCTCCCAGGGGCAAAGCCTGGGAAGACGTAAACTCGGGGTTTTTTGATCTGGATGGCCAGATTCCCTGTCAACCCGATGGAGGCCTGAAGTGTTTTGGCCATCCTATTGGTGCGTCGGGTTTGAGGATGATGTACGAGGTGTACAAGCAGCTTCAGGGAAAAGCTGGAGAAAGACAGGTGAAAGACCCCAAGCTGGGGCTCACTCACAACCTGGGGGGTACCCTATAAGCAGCGTGGTGAGCGTAACTATAGTGGGAAGATAGTTAGGTGTAGTGTACAGGTGTTTTTGCTCAGATGCTATCCTCCCGCAGCGTAATTCCTGTCTTGATTAGAGGAACACGCACATGGTCTTGGAGCATAAATGTAAGTGAGGTTAAGGAAAGGCCTTGGGACTTTTAGAAGAAGAAGTGTCGTTGATGAATCGAGGTGTTGTAGATGAAAAAAGAAGGAAGTTGCGTGGTGGAAGTGGAGTGCAGGGCAGGCAACCATATGTTCATGCTACAGAGAAAGGGAAAACTCCCCGATATAAAAGCAGAATTACTCCATTTCACGCTGGGCCAATACAACAAGAAACAGGGGATGAACGAGAAATGATTGATGCTCACATACACATTTTCCCTACATACAGGTCCAAAAAGGCTGTGGAGTGGATCAAGAGATATATCCCGGAAATTAACGTCAGTGAAACGTTGACCGAGGAAGAGATCATTGAAACTTTAGCTTCTCATGGTATTTCACATTTCTTTAACTACGTATATCCGTTGAAGCCTGAAGAATCCCGCAGCTTAAACCGATTTAATTATGAGCTTTCAAAGAAAGCAAACAATGCTATCTGCTTTGGTTCGGTACATCCGGGAAATGCTGACCGTGTGGAAATAGTGAAGGAAGCCCTGCTGGAGTTCGGACTTGTTGGCATAAAGTTCCATCCCTTTGTCCAGAGGTTTAAAGTGTTAGATGAGCGAATGGAAGAGATCTATAACCTGTTGGAGAAGTTGAACAGGCCCGTGATTTTCCACACAGGTTTTGAACGTTTTTACAAGATGCGCCTTGCACCCGAGGAAATTGAGACAATAGCTCGAAGGCATTCTGGCCTGGTTATTGTTGTTGTTCACATGTTTTACCCCAGGATAGATCGTGCCTTTGAGCTTGTGAAAAAGTATGAAAATATTTATCTGGACGCAACAAATATATTTTCCTGTTACGAGGAACCACCATCGGGCGAGAACCTTTTCGAGGCAACTTTCGTGCCTGAGAAAAATGCTTACCGGATATATTTCCACCATTCTGTTGAGGAACTCGAGAATTACAGCCACAGGGTGATGTTTGGGTCGGACTACCCTGTAGCTATGAACAACTTGGATAAGATTTACGCCTGCATGCGAGATTCTGATATTTCCGCTACAGCAAAGGAAAATATTATGGAGAAAACGGCGAAAGGTTTTGTAAATCGCTTTAAACCGGGTTTTTTTCAACCCGATGGAACTAGTTAAAAAGATCTATTACTACAGAAAGGAGGGTGATTTTCTATGAAAATGGTAAAGATAGGTTCAGGGTCAGCTTTCTGGGGAGATATGCTTGAACCAGCGTTGGAGTTGGCGGAAAGGGCTGACGTGAAATATATTGGCTTTGATCACCTTGCAGAACTTACTATGGCTCTCCTGAACCGTATTAAACTGAAGGATCCGCAAAAAGGTTATGTTCCTGACATAGTCCCTTGGATGAAAAGACTCCTACCTATAGCGATGCCGAAGGGCATTAAGCTCATAACGAATGCGGGTGGGGCAAATCCCCTTCAAGCAGCCGAAGAGGTAAAGAAGATAATAAGTGAGTTAGGGCTCGGTCCGGCAAAGATTGGTGTAGTATTTGGCGATGATATTCTTCCACACATAAATGAGATAAGAGCAAAAGGGTGGAAATTCAAAAACCTCGATACTGGCGAAGAAGACATTGACCGTATCGAGGATGAAATTGTAGCGGCAAATGCATACATAGGGGCTGATCTGATCGTGAATGAATTAAAAGAAGGGGTAGATATAGTTATAACAGGGCGCGTTTCTGATAATGCACTATACGTTGGACCCCTCATGTACGAATTCGGCTGGGATTTTAGCGATAAGTATACTGATTTAATTGCAGCAGCCATTACGGTAGGGCACATCATAGAATGCGCGGCCTGCGTTACCGGTGGAATGTCTAATATGTGGAAGGTGGCCGAACGTCCCTGGGAAGTCGGGTTTCCAATAGCCGAGGTATACGAAAACGGTGAAGCCGTTATCACCAAAACCCCCGGCTCTGGCGGGATCGTGAATGAATGGACTGTCAAAGAGCACCTGATTTACGAAGTCATGGACCCAGCAAACTACATAATGCCAGATGGTATTGCGGACTTCACAAGTGTGAAGATCCACGAAGAAGGACGAAACAGGGTGAGAGTCACCAACATGAAGGGAAAGCCCCGTCCCGAGACTTTGAAGGTTTGTATTGGTTACAGGGATGGGTTCATTGGAGAAGGATGGGTATTTTTCCCCTGGCCAGATGCCCTTGAGAAGGCAAAATGGGCGGAGAGATGGGTCAGGGAGCGATTTAAACGTACAGGGGTTCAGTTTGAGGAGTTAAGAATAGACTATGTAGGGATTAACATGCTCCACGGTGAAGTAGCCCCGGTCGAGGATAAGGATTACAACGAGATTGGACTGAGAATTGCGGCAAAGACAAAAACTCGCGAAGAGGCTGAGGCAGTGCGCAGAGAAGCTACACATCTTTGGAATACAGGTCCTCTCGGGACAAGCTTCGGTGTGCCTTTGAAGGTGCGACCTGTAATAGCCTTGTGGCCTTCGTTGGTTCCGAGAGAGGCAGTAAAAACCGAAAGCCGGACATTGGAGGTGAAGTGATGCCAAAGGTTCTTTTAAAAGAGTTGGCCTTTGCAAGGTCAGGGGATAAAGGTGATGTAAGTAACATTGGTATAATGGCGAAGAGCGGCAGCATCTACAAGTTTTTGCTCAGTGTCATAACCCCGGAAAAGATAAAAGAACACTTCAAGGGAATGGTGAAGGGGGACGTGGAGATTTACCCCATGCCCAATATTGAAAGTATCGAGGTTGTTCTGAGACAGGCCCTGGGAGGTGGAGCCACCAGTACTCTACGTTTTGATCAGACAGGAAAGTCTATGTGTACAGCGCTTTTAAGGATGGAAGTAGAGGTGAGCGAAGATCTGCTAAGGGAAGCCCGCGAAGTGGATAGAAAAATCAAGCAAAAGTATGGAGAGAGAAGATGAAAAGGGAAGATAATGCAATTCTTTATGAAGTTAAAGATGAAGTGGCACATGTTACTATCAACCAGCCGGAAAAGATGAATAGGCTTAGATTTCGTGATATGCTCAGCCTTGACGAATGTTTAAAAAAAGCAGCTAATGACCCGGAGGTAAAGGTTCTCCTGCTTAAGGGTGCCGGAGAGAAGGCCTTTTGCGCCGGTGCAAGCATTGACGAGTTCGAACAAGCCTCGGCTGCAGAAAGTGCAAAAAACCTTGAGGCGTATGCGCAGCTTTGTAGGGCCTTTCTAGATTTGTCTAAACCATCCATTGCAATGATCAGGGGGTACGCCCTAGCGGGAGGGTGCGGCCTTGCGATGCTTCCTACATTCAGCATCGCTTCGGAAAAGGCCGTATTTGGACTCCCAGAAATAAAAATTGGGTTTTGGCCCATGATGGTCATGGCAATTCTTTTCAGAACCGTTGGCAGAAAGAAAGGACTTGAACTGATCTGTACAGGCGACTTCATAGACGCGAGAGAAGCGGAGAGGATCGGAATGATTACACGTGCTGTTCCTGACGAGGATCTCGAATCGTACGTTAAGCAACTGATAGAAAAGCTGAGGAAGATGAGTATTTCTACTCTTCAATCTGGTTTGCAAGCCTACCGTGACACGCTGGATATGGAATACGATGTGGCCTTGAATTATTTGAGAGATAAGGCTGCTATTCTTTCTACAACCCACGATGCCGTGGAAGGAACAAGGGCTTTTGTGGAAAAGCGTACTCCTAAATGGGAACGTTAAGTAGCATTGAAAGGGAGATTATTGTATGGATAACAGAATGATTGAGATTACTGTGCCATTGGATTCGCCAGATTTGGCTATAATTCATAAAAGGAGGATAGTATCATGATAAAAGGCGTAGATTTTATGCTTATGGAGGAATTTTTAGCGGAAGAGGAGAAGATCATCCGTGACACCACCAGAAGATTCGTAGAAAAGGAGGTTCTCCCCATCATAGAAGACCACTACGACAGAGGAACCTTCCCCACGGAACTCATACCCAAGATTGCCCAGTTAGGTCTCCTGGGTATCACCACCCCGCCGGAGTACGGGGGAGCAGGGGCCAGTTACTTCTCTTACGGGTTAGCCTGTCAGGAACTGGAGTGGTGTGACAGTGGCCTCCGGAGCTTCGTTTCCGTCCAGAACTCCCTGTGCATGTATCCCATATATGCTTACGGATCGGAAGAGCAGAAGAGAAAGTATCTGCCCAAGATGTGTACGGGGGATATCATCGGCTGCTACGGCCTCACAGAACCCGATGCCGGCTCGGACCCTACCAGCATGAGGACCACGGCCAAAAAGGTGGAAGGAGGCTGGGTACTGAACGGGAACAAGATATGGATCACCAACGCTCCCATTGCCCACCTGGCCGTGGTGTGGGCCAAAACAGAAGAAGGGGTGAGAGGTTTTCTTGTGGAAAGAGGTACCTCGGGTTTTCAAACCCCTGAGATAAAGAAGAAGATGTCCATGCGCTTCTCGCTCACGGGAGAGATAGTTCTGGAAGACTGCTTTGTTCCCGATGAGAACCTACTGCCTGGAAGCACCGTGGGGATGAAGGCCCCCTTCTCATGCCTCACCAGGGCCCGATACGGCATCGCCTGGGGTGCTGTAGGAGCTGCCGCCTTCTGCTTTGAAAGGGCTCTCAACTACACAAAGGAAAGGGTCCAGTTCGACAGACCCCTGGCCTCCTTCCAGCTGGTGCAACAGGATTTGACTGACATGTTCACGGAAATCACCAAGTGTCAGCTTTTGGTCTATCGCCTTGGAAGGCTCTTCGACGAAGGTAGAGCCAGTCATGTCCATGTATCCATGGCCAAGAAGACCTGCACCATGATGGCGTCTCAGGTGGCCAGGAAGGCCAGAGAGCTCCTGGGGGGCAACGGTATCAGCCTGGAGTATCATGTGATACGCCACCTATGTAACATGGAGACCACCACCACTTACGAGGGCACAGACAAGATCCACAGCCTCATCATAGGCCGGTATCTCACAGGAATGAACGCTTTCAGATAAAGGCTTTTGCCGGGGAATCAGGCCAGGGTTCCCCGGCTCAACTCCTCCATGAGAGGGGCCAGGGCCACATTGGAGGCCACGAGCCAGCCCGAAAGCCACTCCCTGCCAGCTAGGCCCCTCACCACGCCCCCTGCCTCCTCTACCATAAGACCTCCGGCAGCCACGTCCCAGGGAGAGAGGTCCATGTAGAAAAGAGCATCGTAACGGCCGCAGGCCACATAGCAGAGATCCAGGGCAGCAGAACCCGTGTGACGCAGGGCCATACCCTTTAAGTAGGCAGACCGGTAAAAAGCCAACAAGAAGTCTAAATGCTCTCTACCCCTGAAAGGCAGCCCCATGGCCACCACCGCCCGGGAGGGTTCCGAGATAGAAGAGACGGAAACCCTGGAGCCGTTAAACCAGACCCCTCCTCCACGAATCCCATGAAAAAACTCGTTCTCCATGGGAGCATAGGTGGAACCCATTACCACTTCTCCCCCTTCCATAAAGGCCAGGGTGACGGCGAAGTGGGGAATGCCATGGATGAAACTCCTGGTTCCGTCCAGAGGATCAACTATCCAACAGGTGGTGGGCACATCTTCCCCATGGAAGTGCTCTTCTGAGAGGACGGGTACCCCGGGAGATATCCGGGAAAGCTCCTCCAGAATCCAATCCTCTACCTCCCTGTCCACCTGGGTCACAAAATCGCTAGGCCCCTTCTCCTCCACCTCAAGACTTCTCCCCTCTATCATCTCCAGAAAGCGTCTCTTGAGGAAGTCCCCTGCTCCCCTGGCCACCATGAGGGCGGCTTCCAGCATCAATGGATCCTCCTCACTTGGAACTGCTCCTGGTGAAAGTCGGGCTTCTCCATGACCAGTACCTTTACGTTGAGGGCCTTCTCCAGCTCCTCCAGGGTGTCCCCCTCCTCTTCCACCAAGGCCTTAGCCACGGCAGGATGCACCTCTACAGAGACCCTCCCACCCCTGGCCAGGGCAGAGAGTTTCTTCACCTCTCTAAAGATGTCGTAGCAAATCACCAGGGGCGGTTTCATGTATCCCCGGCCACCGCAGTAGGGACATGGACCGCACAGAGTTTTTAAAAGACTCTCCTTCACCCTCTTTCTGGTCATAATCACCAGGCCCAGCTCGGTGAATCCCTGAATGTTGGAAGGATACCGATCCTTCTTCAAAGCGTTGTCCAGGGTCTCCAGGACCTGCCTTCTATGTTCCTCCTCCTCCATGTCTATAAAGTCTATGATAATAATGCCCCCAATGTTCCTCAGGCGGATCTGATGGGCGATCTCTCTCGCCGCCTCCAGATTGGTTCTGAAAATAGTATCCTCCAGGCACTTTTTGCCTACGTATCTCCCAGTATTCACGTCTATGGCCGTCAGGGCCTCGGTCTCCTCAATGACGATGTATCCCCCGGACTTGAGCCACACCTTGGGATGGAGGGCCTTATTGATCTCTTCCTCAATGCCGTAGTGCTCAAAGACAGGCTCAGAGCCACGATAAAGCTGAATCCTGGAAGCCAGCTGGGGCAGGTACTCCTGGGCGAAACTCAAGCACCTCTGAAATTCTTCCTCACCATCTATTATGAGAACCGTCACCTCTGGAGAAAAGAAGTCCCTCACCGCTCTGAGAACCAAATCCAAATCCTTATAAAGAAGGGCTGGAGCCCGCATCTTCTCCCCCTTGGCCTTTATAGAATCCCAAAGGCGAAGGAGAAACTCCATGTCCTGCTTCAGGTCCTCCTCTCCCTTCCCCTCGCTCACCGTTCTAACAATAAAGCCCATCTGGGCTGGCCTGATCTTCTCCACGACACCCTTGAGCCTCCGTCTTTCCTCCTTGTTTCTTATACGGCGAGAAACCCCCACGTGGTTCATGGTAGGCATAAGGACCAGATAACGACCGGGCAGGGTGATATGGGAGGTGAGCCTAGGGCCTTTGGAGCCCAATGGTTCTTTAGCCACCTGGACCACCACCTCCTGGCCCTCGGTGAGAAGGTCCTCTATGGGAGAGCCCTTCCGAGGGCGGGGAATGGTGGGGGGCTCGGCCTCTATCTCCCCCTCCTCCTCCAAGATGTCGTCATACATTTCAAAACCCTCGAAGACATCAGTAACATAGAGAAAGCCGGCACGCCCCAGACCTATATCCACAAAGGCGGCCTCCATCCCAGGAAGAATCTTCACCACCCGGCCCTTGTAGATGTTCCCCGCTATGCCTCGCTCGCCCCTGCGCTCTATGTAGATCTCGCCGAGGCCCCAGTCATCCAGGATGGCAACCCGGGTCTCCTTGAAGTCAGCATTCACCACTATACGGCTACTCAACCACTACCTCCCTTGACCGTGGGATATGTAGTCTATAAGAAATATCCCTGTCAAATTGGCCCCTCAGGGAGGAGACATTTCTGGAGGAAAAGCGGTACAAAAGGATAGGAGAGGTGAGCCGCATCACAGGTCTGGCTCCCTCGGTACTCCGCTTCTGGGAGAGGGAGTTCCCCCAGCTGAAACCCTTGAAGAAAGGTGGACAGCGCCTCTATAGTCCCCAGGATATAGAACTCATCATGAAAATCAAACATCTGGTCTATGAGAAAGGATTCACCCTAGAAGGGGCCCGGAAGGAACTCTTTCTCCTTCCTCGAAAAAGGGCTGTCTCTCTGGAGATTATCCACGGACTGGAAAGCATCAAAGATGAACTACAAAAGATAAGAGAGCTACTGGAAGGAGAACCATGAACCCCATAATAGAAGCCCTGGATATCAATAAGAGCTACCGTAGGGACTCGGCACCTCCTGTCGAAGTTTTGAAGGGCATAACTTTGAAAATAGAAGAGGGAGAGTTTGTCGCTGTCATGGGCCCGTCGGGGGCAGGCAAATCCACCCTTTTGCACATCCTGGGCCTCATAGACAGACCCACAATGGGAGAGCTCCTCCTGAAAGGGGAAAAGACCCACGAAATGAACGAAAAAGAGAGGGCAGCCCTGAGAAACCGATTCCTGGGTTTCGTATTCCAAGCCCATTATCTACTGCCCGAGTTTACGGCCCTGGAGAACGTAGCCATCCCTCTAATTATCGGCGGATTGGACCCCACCCAAGCCAAGAGAAGGGCTCAGGGGGTCTTGGAAAGGGTAGGTCTGGCACCGAGACTCCATCACAAGCCCAGCGAGTTGTCAGGAGGAGAACAGCAACGGGTGGCCGTGGCCAGGGCTCTGATTAACAATCCCGCCCTCCTGCTGGCAGATGAACCCACGGGAAACCTAGACAGGGAGACTGGACTCCAGCTCATCGAACTTCTCCTGGAACTCCACCAGGAGAGGGGCATGACGGTAGTGATGGTGACTCATGACCCCCTCCTGGCCTCCAAGGCCCAGAGGATCCTGAAATTGGTGGACGGCCGAATTATCCCCTCAGGAGCTTGATGGCGCAGAACTCGCCGCACATGGTACACACTTCCTCTTCCCTGGGAGGCCTAGTCTCCCTCATGGCTCTGGCCTTCTCAGGATCCATGGCCAACTTTATCTGGCGCTCCCAGTCAAGATCCCATCGGGCCTTGCCCATCTCCAGGTCCCACTCCCAGGCACCGGGCACGCCCTTCACCAAATCGGCGGCATGACCAGCAATGCGGGCTGCGATGACCCCCTCCCTCACGTCGTCCACCGTGGGCAGCCTCAGATGCTCAGAAGGGGTGACATAGCAGATAAAATCGGCACCATGAGTGGCGGCTATAGCACCACCTATGGCCGCCACAATATGATCGTAACCCGGAGCCACGTCTGTCACTAGAGGGCCCAGCACATAGAATGGAGCTCCATGGCACAGGCGTTTCTGCAGAGTCATGTTGGCAGCCACCTGGTCAATAGGTACGTGACCAGGACCTTCCACCATCACCTGAACCCCAGCATCCCAAGCCCTCTGAACCAGTTCGCCCACGATAATTAACTCCTGAATCTGGCCCCTATCGGTGGCATCGGCCAGACACCCGGGCCTGAAACCGTCCCCCAAACTCAATGTAAGATCGTACTCTTTGGCCAGCTCCAAAAGGCGATCATAGTACTCGTAGAGAGGATTCTCCTTATTGTTGTACTTCATCCAGGCAATGAGAAAAGCACCACCCCGGCTCACCACTCCCAGGACCCGGCCTTCCTTTTCCATGCGGGCCACCGTTTCTCTGGTGACGCCGCAGTGGACGGTGACAAAGTCCACTCCATCCTCAGCATGCTTTTCTATGGCCCCAAAGATCTCATCCACGGACATCTCCACCACAGGCTGACCACTGCGCCGGGACTCTATGGCCGCCTGATAGATGGGCACAGTTCCTACAGGAACAGAACTGGCCTCCACCACCATCTTCCTTATGGCATCCAGATCGCCACCAGTGGAGAGATCCATAACGGCATCGGTACCCGCATCCAGAGCAGCCCGGAGCTTATCCAGTTCCTCTTCCACGTCTACCACATCAGAGGAAGTACCTATGTTGGCGTTCACCTTTGTCTTCAAGCCCTTCCCTATACCCGTGGCCTTACAATGGATATGCTTTTTGTTCTTGGGTATAATGATAAGTCCCTGGGCTACCCCCTCTAGGATCTCCTGTGGGGTGTACCCCTCCTGCCGAGCCACCTCCTCCATCTCAGGAGTCACTACGCCTTTTCTTGCCGCTTCCAACTGGGTCATGATCCTCTTATCTCCTCTATCCTCTCTTTTATCTCCCGGGCCACCGCCCAGGGGTCACCTTTCCATAGGGCAGACATGACAGCCACCCCATGAGCTCCCTTTTTCACCACCTCCGCCGCCTCTTTAGGCCCTATTCCTCCAAGGGCCAAAACCGGAACCTCCAGCTGCGATGCCACCTCTGCTAGGTAATCCATTCCCAAAGGGCGGGCAAGGGGCTTGCTTCTGGTGTGGAATATAGGCGAAAGAGTAACATAATCAACACCCTGAGCCTGGGCCTCCCGAGCCTCCTCCAGGGAATGGGCCGAGAAGCCTACAACCCGCTGATGGCCCAGAAGGGACCTGGCCACTTTCACAGGCAAGGAATACCCTCCCAGATGAACCCCATCAGCCCCCACAGCCAGAGCCACGTCCACCCTGTGAGCAACGAGAAAGGGAGCTCCCTTCCTCTCCAGCACCTTTTTAAACTGGAGGGCCACGGCATAAAGAAGATTGTCCTCCAGCCCCAATTCTCTGAGCAGCACAGCTTCCACTCCCCCACCCAAGGCCTCTTCCACCGCCTGGATGAGGGGTCTATTCTTGCACAGGAACCTGTTGGTTATGGCCAGAAAGCGGAACACCTAACCCTTCAGCCTCTCCAAGAGCATCTTGGCCGCCTTTTCACCTGACAAAAGCATACCCCCGAATATGGGACCCATCCGGTGGGTGCCGTAACAGGCTGTAGCAGCCATCCCAATGACGAAGAGCCCAGGGTACACCTCCCCCGTACGCTCCGGCACCGACTTCTCGCCAAACTCAGCCCACATGGACTTCTCACCGACCACCTTCCCCGTGGGGGTATTAAGCCTCTTGCCCAGCTTGTCCTGAACCACCCTCGCCACTTCAGCATCGTGACCCGTACCATCCACTACGTACTTAGCACCCACGGTTATGGGGTCCACGTGTAGACCAGCCATCTCCACAGGGGTCCAACTCAACACCAAACCGGACACCCTCTCCTCTTCACCCACCACCTTCACATCCACCACGGTAAAGAGGTTGAAGATCTTCACACCTGCCCTAACAGCCTTGAGCCCCAGGGCACAGGAGAGTTCCACGGCATCCACCAGGTAGTAGCCCTCTTCCTTTTCATAGGGCATATAAGAGATCTCCATATCTTCCAAGACCCTCTTGGCCTCCTCTTGGATCACTACCTGGTTAAACATGGCACCACCGCCCCAGATGCCCCCTCCAACGGAGAGTTTCCTCTCATAAATGGCAACACTGGCGCCCCCTTGGGCCAAATAGTAGGCACACACCAACCCCGCAGGGCCAGCCCCCACTATAGCCACGTCCGAATCCAGAGAGCCCAGAAACTTGTCCATGTAGCTCTCCATAATAGCCCTGGTTATTACCAGCTCATCCAAAGGCATAATCTCCCTCCTTCTCCGCTGTCCCCGGTGGGGCCAGCGCGTTTATGGGTAAATGCGTAGAAAGGTCAACTGGGAAAAACCATTCCCTCCTACCCCATTTACCCTTTCACTCATCAACCTAATAGTTCCTGGAGCCAAAGATGGCTGTACCGATCCTCACCATGGTGGCCCCCTCCTGTATAGCCACCTCAAAATCCCCCGACATGCCCATAGACAGATGCTCCACAAGCACGCCTCTATTCTCCAGTTTCTCCTTAATATTTCTCAGGAGACAAAAGGAGGGCCTGGCCAACTCAGGGTCCTCCACAAAAGGGGCAATGGTCATAAGCCCTTTGAAGACCAGATGCTCCGCCTCCAGAATCCTATCCACCAGCTCGTCCACCCCCTCAGGTGCCACTCCGTGTTTGGTCTCCTCGGGAGAGGTTTTCACCTCTATCAACACAGGAACGGTCCTTCCCTCCTTGGCTGCTCTCTTCTCCAGCTCCAACACCAACGGCACCGAGTCCACCGACTGAATCATGTCAAAGAGCCTCACAGCGTACTTGGCCTTGTTCCTTTGAAGGGTCCCCACAAGATGCCAACGGGCCACCTTTCCCAGCTGCTCTATCTTAGCCCTGGCCTCTTGAACCCTGTTCTCTCCCAGATCCGTTACCCCTGCCTCCACAGCCTCCAGTATCCTCCCGGGCTCAACAGTCTTGGAAACAGCCACCAAAAGGATCTCCCCAGGATCCCGTCCCACAGACTGTGCTGACCGGGCTATCCTCTCCCTGACCCGCTCTAGATTCTCCCTAATTCCCATCTCCATAGTAGGTTATCCCTCGCGCTCTCTAACTAATAAAGTAAAGAAACCCTCCAAGCAAGGTGTAAACTTCTACACAAGCATCTCCCGCAAGCGGCGAAGAGCCACTGTCCATGCCGCCAGGCCCCTGGCCCCTTTCTCTTCGATCCATCCCCTCAACTCCCCCAAACGTCCCACCATCCAGGGCTCCTTCGCTGCTAGACGGTCTTCTAAGTCCATAGGATCCATATCCACATCCCAAACCTGTAGAGCTTTTCTGGTGAGCTCTCGCTTCACATGCCACACATCCCTCTCCAAGTAGGTATAGGCCAAAACCTCCCAGTGATCTCTCTTTCTCTCCTCTCTGATGGCCCTAAAGATACCGTCCAGCTTAAAGAGGTGAACTATGTGATAGTAGATGGGAGCCAGCTCTTCCATACCCTTACCCATGTACTCTGCCAAGGTGAAGAGGGACATGGAATCGGAAAGATAAGGCAAACTGGCCCTAGTCCTGGCCAAACCCTCGGGGAATCCCTGCTCGGTGTACTCAGCAAACCTCTCTTCAAGTTCACTGGCCATCTCCGGGGGCAGAACTCTGGGCAACAGCTCTATAAGAGCGTCCATAAGGGACCGGTACTTCTCTATCACCTCCTTGATAGGCAACCAGTCTCCCGAGAAGAAGAGGCTCCACCTCACCAAAACTTCCACCGCCTCTTCCATGTCTAAAAGGGCCTCATACTGGATCTGGGCAGGCACGGAGAAGTCCAGGGCGTACACCTCTTGCCTGTACCGGGGAGCCTTAAGTACCCCTTCCATCACCATATAGGATGCCGCCACCTCTCCAGGGGTGGCCTCCAACTCACTCATCATCCTGGCAAAAAAGGAGAGTCCCGCCTGATTCACAATGGTGTTGGTGATGATGGTGAGAATGATCTCGTCTCTGAGAAGGTGGTGAACGATTTCCTCGTGAAAAGGATCTCTGAGGTGGGGGGGGAAGTAACGCTCCAGGTACTCGTTGAGATAGGTGGCCTTAATAAAAGGGCAGCCCCTGAGCTGCTCTTTCACCCAAAGCTTCTCGTAACCCAACAGGAGGGAGAGCTCCGGCCTCAAAAGGCCTCTACCTGTTTTCCTCCTAGAGTCTAGCTCCTGGGGCGATGGAAGATAAACATCCCGGCGGTCAAGAAACTCGCTGTCCACCAGCTTCTCCATCACCCACTGGAAGGGTTCCAGGTTCCTCCTACTACGGATTACATCCAGACTCACCGCCAAACTCTGGCGGTAATTGTCGTAAAGAACAGCATCCACCACCTGGTGGGCCACCCCTTCCAAAAGCTTATTCCTTTCTTCCAGAGTAATCTCTCCCCCCTTCACCGGCCCTTGAAGGAGGATCTTGATGTTTACTTCATGATCCGAGAGATCCACACCGCCTGAGTTGTCCAGGGCATCGGTATTTATCCGCCCACCCTTTAGGGCGTACTCCACCCGGGCCTTCTGGGTAAACCCCAGATTGCCTCCCTCACCCACCACCCTGACCCTCAGGTCTCTGGCATCCACCCTAACGGGATCATTGGCAGGATCTCCCACCTCTTGATGAGTCTCAAAAGAGGCCTTGACATAGGTGCCTATACCCCCGTTCCAGAGGAGATCCACCGGTGCCTTGAGGAGAAGCCGAATGAGCTCCTGACCGCTCACCTCTTTCTTGTCGGTATCCAATATCTCCCTCACCTGGGGAGAAAGGGGAATAGCCTTAGCGTCCCGAGGATAGACCCCACCCCCCTCACTAATGAGCTCCTTGTTGTAGCCGTCCCATCCCTTCACCTCTTCAAATAGACGCTTCCTCTCCTGCCACGAAGCCTCGGGATCTGGACTGGGATCTAAAAAGATATGGATATGATTGAAAGCACCAACTAGCTTTATGGTTTTGGAAAGAAGCATGCCGTTACCGAAAACGTCTCCTCCCATATCACCGATGCCCACAACGGTGATGGCATCCCTTTCAGGATCTATGCCCATCTCCATAAAGTGGCGGCGTACACACACCCAGGCCCCCTTGGCCGTGATGCCCAGCTCCTTGTGGCTGTATCCCGCGGAACCCCCTGATGCGAAGGCATCATCCAGCCAAAAGCCGTACTCCCTGGCCAGCTCGTTGGCCACATCGGAGAGATGGGCTGTGCCTTTATCGGCAGCCACTACCAGGTAGGGATCATCTTCGTCGTAGCGCACCACCTGGGATGGAGGTACAACTCTGCCGTTCACCACGTTGTCCGTCACATCCAACAGGCCCCGAATAAGGATCTTGTACTTCTCTTTGGCCACCTGGGCCGCTTCCTTGCGGTCTCGGGGCACCTCCTTCACAACAAACCCACCCTTAGCACCCACGGGAATAATCAAGGCGTTCTTCACCATCTGAGTGCGCATGAGGTCCAGAATTTCCCGACGGAAGTCATCCACCCTGTCTGACCAGCGAATACCACCCCGGGCCACCCTGCCACCCCTGAGGTGGATGCCCTCCATGCCTCCCTCGTGGACGTAAATTTCAAACATAGGCCTGGGAGAGGGCATCTCCTTTACCCGAGCGCTTTCAATTTTGATGGATATGTAGTGGGAGACCCGGTCCCTGCGATAAAAGTTGGTCCTCACCGTGGCATCCACCAAATTGAAGAGGGCCCGAAGGACCGAATCCTCGTTTATATGCTCCACTTTAGTCATGGCCTTTTCAAACCTATCCCTCAACATGGAGAGGGTTTCCTCCCTCTCCTTTGGCCCACCGCCCTTGGCAGGATCGAACTTGGCATCGAAGTAGTTCCAAATCACCCTAGCCACCCTGGGATAAAGGAGAAGAGCTTTGGACACAGAGGCCAGGGAGAATTGGGGAGCCACCTGGCGCAGATAATTGCGATAGGTTCTGAAGAGATCTACCACCCTCCAATCCAACCCCTCCCTCACCACCAGCTTGTTGAGAGAATCGCTCCCCACCTCCCCCCACATGACAGCCCGAAGGGCCTCGGCCAGGTCGTACCACACCTCCTCAAAAACGGGTCCCCCCTGAGAGGTGACCACTCGGAAAGAGTGAATGCAGAAGGTCTCCCTACCCTTCTCTAAATGGATGGAAACTTCATCCAAAACCTCCAGATCCATGTTCTCCAAAACGGGCACAGTGGCACTAAGGATGAGCTCTTCAAGAGAAAAAAACTTGATCCTTGTGTAATCCTCTTCCTGGTGAAAGCTAACCTGGATTTCCCCTGTCTCCCTCAGCTGCTCCAAATACAAAAGGTCTACTACTGCCTCCTCGGGAGGTGTGATTGCTTTGTACTCTTCGGGGAAAAGTCCTCCATACCGATGATAAAGGACCGCTGCATCCTCTGGAGGATAGCTGCTGCTGAGAAAGTTCTTAAAACGATCCTCCCAGGACAGGGAAAGCTCACTGATCTCCTCTTCCAGGGCCTCCTCGTCCAGCAGGGCCAACCCATCTCTGTAGAGGAAGAACCAGAGGAAGACCAAGCTATCTTCGTAAATAAAAAGGCGACTCTCTATGTAGGCCCCCTGCACCAGTTGCTCCAGCCTATCTTCTATCTCCTCCTCCAACCTGGCCGAGTACTTCTCCTGGGTGAAAACCACCATCAAGGCCAGATACTCCTCCCGAAGGCGCTGAAAGACCTTCACCACATCTTCCCTGCCCATGTAGAGGATGGTGGAGATAAGCTCCTCTATTTCACTTTCTGGACTGATGAGGAGCTCATCCAAAGGCAAAAGGTCGTAGAGCATGACCACCCTTTTGTAATCATAAGAACCCACCACCACCCTCATGGACTGGAGGATGCGTTGGAGCTTCAACCTCAAAATGGGAATACCCTCAGCCTTTTCCGTCAGGGCCCCCTTGGCGAAAAGGCCAAAGAAAAGGTGCCATCCCTTAGGCTCTCCGTCCTCGGAAAAGGATCGCACGGCCATGACATCCAGCTTGCTCCGTCGATAGAGCTGAGCCGTCTCCCTCCCTTTGGTGTACCGAAAAACCCTAGGCTCTTTAGAAAGCCGCTCCTTGAGCCCATCTATAGAGAATAGGTCAGGCACACCCCTGTGCTGAGGCCTGCAGATCCCCAGTCCCCCTTCTTCTCCTCCCCCATCCTCCAGATAGAAAGAGCCCAAGAACACAAAATGCCTATCATAGAGCCACTCCAGGAAAGCCACTGTCTCCTCCAATTCACCTTGGGGGTCCCCTTTAAGCTCCCTGTAAAAATCCAGATCGTTTATGGCATCCCGGAGCCTCCTCTTCATCTTCACAAAGTCGCCCACCACATCTTTTGCCACCCTGAGAATTGTTAGAATGCGGTCCTTAACCCCCTCCACCCGGGAGGGATCTAGACGGGTTTCGAAGAGAATAAGGGACTCCTTAGAACCCTCCTCCCAAGAAGGAGCCACCCTCACCAACTCCCCCTTCTCATTCCTCTCCACAGTGATGATGGGATGGACATAGAGATCATAAGGAACATCCATCTCCTCCATCTGGAGCTTAAGGGTATCCAAGAGAAAGGGCTGGTCATCGTTGTCTATAAAAATGAGGGTGTAACCGTCCATGCGCACCGAGTCTATCTTGATCTCACCTTCCTTCCTCAACCTAGAAACCTGGTAGGCCTTAAGAATCCTTTCCACCAGTTCTTCCTCGCTATACTTAGAAAGCATGGCCTCAGGGTAAGCCTGGAGAAAGAGGGTGGCCAAACTCTCCAACACCTCCGGATTCTCCACTTTAGACCTGGCCACCGCCTGGGAAGCCACAGACTGCAAAAAGACCTTCAGCATCTCCCCCTCCCTTCGCCCCAATCCTAGATTCATGGGGAGAGTTAAAAAAATTCTCTTCCATGTCAAGGGAAGTTCGATTTACCTATTGACAAGACCCACCAAGGTGTTTAATTAAACCCCGCTTTGGAATAGGATTAAACATTAAGTTTAGTGAAAAACGGGTTGTTTAATGGCTGGAAAAATGGAGATCGGCAGGAAACTGCGAAGGCTAAGGAAATCCAGGGCCCTTACCCTGGAGGAGGTGGCCCAGAGGGCCAACCTAACCAAAGGGTTCCTCTCCCAGATCGAGAGAGATAAGGCTTCTCCCTCGGTAGCGGCCCTGAAACAGATCCTGGATGTCCTAGGGGAAGACCTCTCCACCTTCTTCCAAGATGCGGGAGAACCCGAGAAGAACGTCTTCCGTGTGGAAGAGAGGGAACCTTTGGACGAGGACATCCCCGGGGTGATTATGGAATCCTTGGCCCCCGACATCCAGTACCGGGAGATGGACCCCATTCTCATCACCATGGAAAAGGGAGCCAAGATCACCGACGAAGACTTAGATGAGGAAGAGGCCTTCGGCTACCTCCTAGAAGGGGAGGCCTGGATCACCATTGAAGGGGAGAGCTACAAGCTGAAGAAGGGTGACACCTTCTACCTCTTCCCCGAAACAGAGTTCGTTATAGAGAACAAAGGCAAAGAGCGGGCCCAGATCTTAGTAGTGGCCTATTGACATAAAAGGGCAAAGAAAGGAGGGGAGGATGAAAGCACTGGGTCGTCACGTTCTGGTGGAGTTTTACGGCTGCGATTCCGAGGCGCTAAACAACAAAGAGCGACTGGAAAGAGTGATGCGGAAAGCGGCTGTAGAGAGCGGGGCCACAGTGGTGAGTAGTGTCTTTCACCTCTTCAACCCCCATGGAGTGAGCGGTGTGGTGGTCATCGCCGAATCCCATCTCACCATCCACACCTGGCCGGAATATGGATACGCCGCTGTGGACCTTTTCACCTGCGGCGACTCGGTGGACCCATGGATAGCTTTCGAAAAGATGAAGGAGTACCTCAATGCGGAGCAGATGTTCACCATGGAAATTAAGAGGGGACAGCTCCATTCTGTAGAATCACTCCAGTACAAACCCTTCTGAGAGGAGGGAAGAACTATGGTGATCAAAACCCCTACCAAGTTCTTCTTTGTGAAAGGCAGATCCGAGGGCTTCATGCCCCTCAACGCCTTCGACAGTGCCCTGCTAGATGCTGGTATAGGCAACACCAACCTGGTGAAGATGAGCTCCATTATTCCTCCCCGGTGCCAGGAGGTGGACCCCATCCCTCTTCCCCAGGGGGCCCTAGTGCCCGCGGCTTACGCCAGCATCACCTCCCAGGAGCCAGGAGAAGTGATTGCCGCTGCCGTGGCTGCCGCCTTCCCCGAGGACGAAGACCACGCCGCCCTTATCATGGAGTACGCTGCCAAGGGATCTAAAAACGAAGTGGAAGCAACTGTACGCAAGATGGCCGAAGAAGGCATGAAGACGAGGGGTAAAAAGATCAAGGAAATCAAGAGTGTGGCCATAGAACACCGGGTGGAGAAGTGCGGAGCGGCCTTCGCCGCCGTGGTTCTGTGGGACTAGGAGAGGAGAGATGGCGCCTACTTTCAAAGTGGAACCCCTGGACCTGTGGTATATGGAGAAGTTCTCCGAAAACTGGGGGCTCTCCTTCAGAATAAAGCGGGGCATCTATTCAGCATGCAGTGACTACCAACGGATAGACGTGCTTGAGACAGAAGAGTTTGGCAAGCTCCTTCTCCTGGACGCTGCCATCATGTTCACCGAGAGGGACGAGTTCACTTACCACGAGATGCTAGTCCACGTACCACTCCTCACCCATCCTTCCCCCAAAAAGATACTGGTCATCGGAGGGGGCGACGGAGGTACCCTCAGAGAAATCACCCGTCACCCCCAGGTGGAGGAGATTGTTCAAGTAGAAATAGACCAGGAAGTTATCCGGGTCTCCAAGGAGTTCTTCCCCCAGCTGGCCTCGGGCTTCAGCGATCCCAGGGTAAAGATCGAAGTGGCCGATGGCATCAAATACATGGCCCAGTGTCCCCCTGACACTTACGACGTTATCCTGGTGGATTCCACCGATCCCAAAGGACCCGCCGAGGGGCTCTTCACCCATCAGTTCTACGCCCACTGCCACAGGGCTCTGAAAGACGACGGAATTCTCACCGTTCAGTCAGGCTCTCCCTACTTTCAGCAAGACCTCCTGGCCCGGGTCCACCAGGCCTTCAAAGACCTCTTCCCCATAGCCAAAATCTACCTCTCGGGAGTCATCAGCTACGGCGGCCTGTGGGCCTTCTCCCTAGGTTCCAAAAGGTACGACCCCACCCGGGGTCCCGTGAGGGATTCCCCCATGAAGGGCCTCAGGTACTACACCCCCCAGATCCACAAAGGGGCCTTCATCCTCCCCAAGTATCTGGAAGAGTTGCTGGGCCTCTGATAAAGGAAGGGTCAGGGGGTGGTATGATATCAAACAAATTTAAAGACAAATTCTCCTTCCTCCTGACCCCTCTAGGAAAAAGGGTGGCCAAAACTGGCATCTCCCCCAATCAGCTCACCCTTCTGGGTATGGTGCTAAGCATAGGGGCAGGAGTCCTCATCGCTTTGGGCTTCCTGGGATGGGGAGCCTTCCTGGTGATAGTGAGCGGCCTTTGCGACGCCCTGGACGGCACCATAGCCAGAAACACCCAGCAGGTCACTAGCTTCGGGGCCTTCCTAGACTCCACTCTAGACCGCTACTCTGACTTGGCCCTCTACCTAGGAGTCATGACCATGGCCTTCACCCACAAGAACCTACCCCTCTTTCTCTGGACAGCCCTGGCTCTGGCAGGGGCCATCATGGTGAGCTATACCCGGGCCAGGGCCGAGTGCCTCATTGAGAAGTGCCAAGTGGGTATCATGGAGAGGCCCGAGCGGGTCATTCTTCTGCTGGTAGGTCTTATCTTCAACTGGCTGGAGTGGGCCATGATCCTCACAGCCATCCTGGCCAACGCCACAGCCCTCCACCGCATCTACTATACCCACCAACAGCTCGGAAACCGGCAAGACTGACCTAAAAAGGACATGGTCCCAGGCAAGCCATCCCTTCTTTCCACTCTGGAGAAGGCCCTGGGCACCACCCCCTGGAGCACCATAGACCTCTCCCTCGAACAGAGAAGGAAACTGATACTTCTCATAGACGAACTTATCCGGTGGAACAAAACCTTCAGCTTCACATCACTCACCCAGCCCCGGGATTTGGTGGAAGTCTTCATCTTAGACTCCCTGGCCCCCCTGGCCCTGGGCATTCCCCTGGCTTCCCCCCTCTTGGACGCCGGCTGCGGACCGGGCTTCCCCTCCCTGCCCCTCAAGATCGCCTACCCAAACCTGAAGGTGGTGGCTGTAGACTCTTCCAGAAAAAAGATAAACTTCGCTCGCCACATAGTTCGCCTCCTGAAGCTCAAGGACTACAAGCCCCTGCAGGAACGCCTGGAGGATGTTGCGGCCAAGAAAGAGACCTTCTCCACAGTAACAGCCAGGGCCCTAACAGGAGGAAGGGATGCCCTGGAACTGGTGGCTTCCCTGGTCTCTTCAGAAGGACAAGCCCTCCTCTACGTGGGCAGGGAGTGGAGCCCCTCCTTCCTGCCGCCAAGCATAACCCTAGAAGAGCACCACCGCTACACCCTTCCCTTCTCTGGCAAAGTTCGGGGCCTTGTCACGGCCATCAGGGTGGTCTAAAAGGGTATTAAGCCAAGGAAAATGGGAGGTTGCTCATGGCCGGCCATTCCAAGTGGGCCAATATCAAATACAAAAAGATGAAGGAGGACGCCAAGCGGGGGCGCATATTTACCCGCCTAACCCGGGAGATCATCGTGGCGGCCAGAGAAGGAGGAGGCGACCCCGAAACCAACCCCCGCTTGAGGGCAGCCATAGCCGCTGCCAAAGCGGCCAACATGCCCAAAGAAAACATCGAAAGGGCCATCAAGAGGGGCACTGGTGAACTCCCAGGAGTCACTTACGAAGAGATCACCTATGAAGGATACGGCCCCGGAGGGGTTGCCGTCATCGTGGAAGCCATCACCGACAATAGAAACCGCACAGTCTCCGAGATCCGCCGCATCTTCTCCAAACACGGGGGCTCCCTGGGAGAAACGGGCTGCGTCTCTTGGCTCTTCGACAAGAAGGGGGTAATCACCATAAAGGCCCAGGATCTATCGGAGGACGACGTCCTCATGGTGACATTGGAAGCAGGGGCCGAAGACCTAAAGGCGGAAGAAGACACCTTCCAGGTCATCACCGCCCCCGAGGACTTTGAAAAAGTGAAAAATACTCTGGGAAGAGAAGGACTCCCCATTGAAGAGGCAGAAGTCACCCTGGTGCCCAAAAACCTGGTGAAGGTGGAAGGAGAGAAAGCCGAAAAGGTTCTAAAACTCATGGACGCCCTGGAGTCCCTGGACGAGGTCCAGAAGACCTACGCCAACTTCGAGATTCCAGAAGAGATCATGGCTGCTCTGGGGGCTTGATTTGGTTTTGGGCATAGATCCAGGCTCCATTTGTATGGGATACGCTATTCTCTCATTTCAGCAGGTGAGACTAGCCTCGGGCACCCTGAAGCTGGGAAAGAAGAGAAGCCTGGCCGAAAAAACAGCCGCCGTTTTCACCCTGGTGAAGGCACTGATCCAGGAACACGGGGTGCAAGAGGTAGCCATGGAAGAGTTCTTCTATCACAAAGACCCCAGGGCCTTAGCCCGCATATCCCATTGCCGGGGAGCGGCTATGGCCGCTGCCGCCCTGGAAGGCATCCCCGTCTTTGAATACTCCCCCATGGATGTGAAGAAGGCCGTGGTGGGCTACGGCCACGCCACCAAGGAACAGGTAGCCTGGATGCTGAGGCAGACCTTCTCCTTGCCCGACAAGCTTTCCCCCGATGAGACAGACGCCTTGGCCGTGGCCCTGTGCCATCTCACCCAGCAGCACAGGCTGGAACTCCTGGGACAGGGGTGCTGAGGTGCTGGAGTTCATCCTGGGCACCCTGGTGGAGAAAGAGGAGGGCTGGGCTGTGATAGAGGCCACGGGCCTGGGGTTCAAAGTGGCTGTGCCCCTCTCCACCTATTACCGCCTACCGTCGCCGGGTGAAAAATGTCGTCTGTGGACTCACCTCCACCAAGGGGACCGCAGTACCTCTCTCTACGGTTTCGCCACCCACCAGGAACGGGAGCTCTTCACCATCCTCCTGGGGATCCCGCGCCTGGGGCCCAAAACAGCCCTAGCCGTGGTCTCCCACTTCACCTTGGGAGACCTCTGGAAGGCTGTAGAAAAAGGAGACCTGGAACGATTGAAAAAGGTGCCGGGCATAGGGGAAAAGACAGCCCAACGTCTCCTGGTGGAGCTCAAAGGGGACCTGCCCCGAAAGGCCAAAGTCATCACCCCGTCCCCTCCCTGGGAAGCCACCCTCTTTTCAGCCCTGGGCAACCTGGGATACACAAGAAAAGAGATCAAAAAAGCCTTGGAGAAAGCGGGCATCGGCCCCGACACGGAGGAAGAGGAAATGATCCGGCGCTGTCTGAAGGTCCTGGGAGGTCACCTTGGATAGGTTCCTCACCCCCCAACCCACCCCGGAGGAGATAAGCCTGGAGAAGGGCCTCCGGCCTGAAAGGCTCTCAGACTACATCGGCCAGGAAGGAATAAAGGAGAACCTGAGGGTCTCCATAGAAGCCGCCTTGGCCCGGGGGGAGCCCCTGGACCATGTCCTCCTCTACGGTCCCCCAGGGCTTGGAAAGACTTCCCTGGCATGGGTCATCTCCCGGGAGATGAGCGTGGGCATCCGCACCACTTCGGGCCCTGTCCTAGAGCGCACGGGAGACCTGGCAGCTATTCTCACCAGTCTGAGGGACGGGGACATCCTCTTCATAGACGAGATCCACCGCCTCAATCCCTCGGTGGAGGAGATGCTCTACCCTGCCATGGAAGAGTTCAAGCTGGACCTCATCGTAGGCCAGGGACCGGGGGCCCGAACCTTAAGACTGGACGTGCCCCGCTTCACACTCATAGGCGCCACCACCCGCCTGGGACTCCTAACTTCACCTTTGAGAAACCGCTTCGGGGTAGTTCTGCGCCTGGACTTCTACAATGTGGAAGAGTTGGAGGCCATTGTCCTGCGCTCGGCCCGGATCCTTGGAGTTAAGGTAGACCACCAGGGAGCCACAGAGATCGCCCGAAGGGCCCGAGGCACCCCCCGCATTGCCAACCGTCTCCTCAAAAGGGTGAGAGACTACGCACAAGCCCGGGCCGACGGAGCCATCACCCTGGAAGTAGCTAAGGCTGCCCTCGACCTCCTGGAAATAGACGAAGCTGGCTTCGACGCTCTAGACCGCAAGTTCCTTCTCACCATCATCCAGAAGTTCGGTGGGGGGCCTGTGGGCATAGACACCCTGGCTGCCTCCTTGGGAGAAGAGAGACACACCCTGGAAGAGGTATACGAACCTTACCTCATCCAGGAAGGCTACATCCAGCGAACCCCTCGGGGCAGGGTGGCCACGGAGAGGGCCTACCGCCACTTTGGGTTACCCCTGCCACCCTACATCCGCCAAAAGGGTCTGCCCCTGGAAAAGTGACATGGAGAGCCTCCTCATTCACGCCTGCTGCGCCAACTGCCTCCTCTACCCTTTAAAGGTCCTGGAAGGCCGATTCCAGCGGATCATGGCTTTTTGGTACAACCCCAACATTCACCCCTACCAGGAATACCAGCGCCGGCTAGAAGCCATGAAGGAGCTGGAGAGGAAATGGAACCTCAAGATCATCTACCGGGACTCCTACCCCTTAGAAGAGTGGCTCCAGGCCGTGGCCTTCCGGGAAGAAAAACGGTGCCTTTATTGCTACCACGACAGGCTTCTGGCCACTGCCCAAGTGGCCAAAAGAGGGAATTTCAGCCACTTCACCACCACCCTCCTTTACAGCAAGCACCAGAAGCATGAAATTATAAGGGAAATGGGCGAAAGCTTAGGTAGAAAGTACGGAGTGAAGTTCTTCTATCAAGACTTTAGGGAGGGTTGGAAAGAAGGCATCCAGTGCTCCCTGGAGCTGGGCCTTTACAGACAACAGTACTGCGGGTGTATATACTCAGAGAAGGAGAGGTTCTACCATGAATGACCTGGGTCCCCTGGCCAAAATGCTAATAGTTATGGGCCTCTTTCTGGTGGCCCTGGGAGGGGCCCTCCTGCTGGCCAGCAAGCTCCCCTACCTGGGACTGGGCCGCCTGCCGGGAGACATCTACGTCAAGCGGGGCAATTTCACCTTCTACTTCCCCATAGTCACCTGCATCATCCTCAGCGTAGTCCTCACCCTGCTGTTGAATCTGTTTTTCAGGAGGTGAAATCGTGAAATGGCAAGATTACATTGTGGTGGACCCCCAAGTATGCCACGGAAAGGCATGCATAAAGGGCACCCGGATCATGGTTTCGGTGATCCTAGACAATCTGGCCGCAGGTTTATCGGTGGATGATATCTTGCAGAGTTATCCCACCTTAACCCGTGAAGCCATCCAAGCAGCCTTAGAGTACGCCGCAGAGCTGGCCCGAGAACGTGTGGTGAGTGTACCGGCATAGGCCTGGAGAATGAGATTCAAAGTGGACGAGAATCTACCCGTAGAAACGGCAGAGGTACTTCGCCAAGCAGGGTTCAGTGCGGCAACTGTGGCTGAAGAAGGAATAAAAGGAGCAACTGATCCCACCGTAATAGAAATGTGTCAAAAAGAAAGCCGGACCCTAATAACCTTAGACACGGACTTTGCCGACATTCGATCCTACCCACCTGAAAAATACAATGGTTTGGTAGTGTTGAGGTTGAAAAGACAAGATAAAAGACACGTACTGGAAATTGTGAGTCGCATAGTGGAGCTACTGCCAAAAGAACAGCTAAAAGGCCGGCTGTGGATAGTAGAGGAAAGCCTGGTAAGAATACGAGGCAAAGAAGAATAAAAAACCTCCCAGCGACAAGAAGTACAGCTGCCTAGCTGACCTGTCTGGTTCTTAAGGACCTACTTCTCCACCTTGCCTTCAGTGGCGGGGGTCACCCCCATCCTCTTCTCAATGGCCCTCATGATCTGGATGGAAACGTCCTTATTGCCAAACCACCCCACCTTCACCCGCAACACCGTAATTTTGGGAGAAACACTATCCACTTTCAGCTTAACGCCCGTGCCATCCGCCATCTCGGCCTTGATTCGACACCTAATACCGTCCCTCTCCTCCTTCTTTAACGCAAAACCCAAATCCCTCACGGCATGTTCCGTCGCAGCCACCACTTTGTCATAGGGAAGGGCGTAGGTGACCTTCAGCTCCCCTTTGACGTAATTGTAGACCCCCACCCCGGCTCCTGCACCCGCCCCCACCAGAGCAGCCGTGCATCCACACATGAAAGCCAAAAGACCTATCAACGCCAAGAATCTCTTACTCACAGTTACCTCCCTGTGTCTCTCTCCTGACC
>Ga0190304_1000205_pt1 | contig 27500 bp, 28 predicted proteins | sample 48700712_MG_FD_161670 | JGI IMG/M metagenome (GOLD analysis project Ga0190304, IMG submission 161670) | Hydrothermal vent sediment bacterial communities from Southern Trench, Guaymas Basin, Mexico - 4870-07-1--2_MG | ecosystem: Environmental > Aquatic > Marine > Hydrothermal vents > Sediment ...
TTTTAAACCTTTATCTTGTGAAATAAAGACTATTCCACCTTTGCCTAATTTTTTAACAAAATATAATGTATCTTTTAAAATATTATCAGAAAAATGAAAAGTATCAATTATATTTCTGACTCCTTCAACTTTGGCACCTATATCAAAATCTAGAAGTTCCATGAATAATTTTACTCTTTTAGTTCTTCTTCCTCGGATAGATGCTCCCGAAACAACCAAAGTTCCTATATTATTTTTTAATTTAAATTCCTTAATTTTCCTTTGATATATCTCGACATCTTCTAATAGTGAGATATCTCTTTTTCTCAAAGCTCTACCCTTCATGTCTACTATCTTTAGACCGTATTCTATGATTTCGGAGCTAAATCCAAGAAGATATAAAACTTTATCGAAAAGTTTACTGGATTTTAATATACTGTCTACATCATCTATGAAAATAAGGTCATATTTTCTTATTTTTAGATTCTCATATTGTCTTGATAGGAATGATGAAGAAATCACTAAAATATCATAGTCTCGTGAAAAAATCTCATCTTTTACTCGGACTTTTTCCCTTTGAGTAAGAAATGTATGATATGAGACTATATTTATCTTTAAACCAAGTTTTTCATTATATTTACACATTTTTTCATATACTTGCTCAACTAGAATTGAGGTTGGTAGAATAAACAATATTTTTTTGTTTTTCTTAGCTAAAAATAGGGAAATCATTATACCAAAAACTGTTTTTCCAGATCCTGTAGGGGCTATCATTGAGAAACTTTGGTTGTGTAATATCCGTTTCGCCCACATTCTTTGAGCGCTCCACATAGAAGCGCCAATAGATTTTTTGAAAAAACTATTGAGTTCATTAAAATCTGCCTCTATCTCTTTGAATAGAAGGAGTGTTTGTTTATTTTTTTCATGAATAGTTATGTTTTTTTCACATCTAGAACATGCTAACCCCCTTTCCAATCTATCAGATTCTATTAAACCTTCACATAATGGGCAGAGCTTCATGTACTTTGCATATGGCATATAACTCGAGTTTGGTCACTATAAAAAACTGCTAAATAAGATTTTCTGTTTTCCTATATTTTTCTCATATTAAATATAATACTTTATAACTAAGTCTTTTTCATTATTTAATGGAAAGTATGAAAAAATTTAGGTTTGCTGGTTTATCTTTAAAAAGTCCGTTAGGTTTAAGTAGTGATAATGTAATTCTTAGCGAGTCCTTCTTAGAATGGTTAAGACAAAATAATATAGGAATAATATTTACTCCAACTTTGACAAAGACTACTATATATTTAAAAGACAAAAGAAAAAGATATGCTAAGATAAATACACTTGAATTATCAGAGAGTGATTATATCTTTGTTACGAGACCATTAAGTCTTACAGTCGATGAATTGTTAAATAATCATATTGGGAATCTGAAAGAATTTCATGATGCTAATGAGGATATTAAGCTGGTAGCTTCTATTGCCGGGAAGAAACTTAATGATATTGTAAATATAGTTGAAAAAATCGAAGAAACAAAAATCTTCTCAGCATATGAAATCGATATAGTATCGACACAAATTTTGTTTAACAGGAGAGGAATTTATGAATATGCTGTAGATTTAATTGATGAAATTTTATCTATAGTAAAAAAACCATTGCTTGCCAAGATTCCTGTTTCAATGGCTATAAATACTGAAATAATGAATGATCTTCTCAAAACCAATATTAACGCAATAGTTATTTCTCCTCATCCAATATATAGTATAGGATCTCATATTTTCAGGGTCCATTCAACCGCAGTTTCGCATGTGAATATAAACATATTGGCGAAGGTCTTAACACAGTTTGAAGAAATAGATATAGCATATATTGATGATGCATTTACGTTTAATAAAATACAGAAACCATTTATCTATAAGATATTTAATGTTTTACTGTATGATGTATCGTATCTACTTTATTTTAAAAAAGGTATCCAATTTTTCAAAAAGGATTTACGTGAATTTCCAGTTAGATGGCAGTCAATAAGAAAAGACTTTAATCTTTTAATAGATGCAAATTATCTTGATAAATGCTTCAAAGTTTGTCCTTTTGATGCTATACCAGAAAAAAGTAAAGATAATACTATTGAAGTATCGGAACAATGTGAATTTTGTGGATTATGTTTATCGCTGTGCCCTAAGAATGCAGTCAAGAAGGCAAAAATATTTTCGCCTATTTGAGAACTTTATCTAATTTTAAGAATAAATAATTAATTGATTCTTCTTTATTCTTGATACCAAAAAATTTTCTCGCAAAGAATTGAGCAATTTTTCTTAATTCTTCCATAGCCTTGGGAGGGATAACATTTAGTTCATTACATGTTACACGCCAACTCTTTGCTTGTAAAATCTTTGTAATTAATAATAATTCCTGTAACTCTGATAGTCTCTCATTATCTTTCATCATAAAATATTTTTTTGCTAGAATTTGCATCGTATCCATACAATTTTCGAGAGTCATATCTCCCCAAGCATATGATATAAATCTACCTATTTGAGGGGGTGATAATTCTAATTTTAGTTCAATATTATTTGTTGAGTTAAGAAGAATTCTCGCTGTATTAGGATTTAGGTCATGATAAGGTTCAGGTAAAGAATAAATTAGTTTTCTTAGAAATTCTTTTGAAAAAACATTGATATACTTTTTAGCTTTTTCATTCAAGGGTTTTATTACCAAAAGTGAATATTCCCCGCTAACAACATTTCTTTCCGGACTTAAATGAACCGGTATATATCCATTTTTTAGCCAGAAGTTTAATAATTCTCGTGTTACTCCAAATCCAGCACCAATCCAATCGTAACCTTTTTCTTTTGCTTCATCCTCAAGGAATTTTAAAGCGATGGATCCCAATCCTTTTCTCATAACATCTGGATGAGTAGCTATTCTGACTATTCTTAAGCCTTTAAACTTACCAAAATCTATGATCTTATAATGTTTGATAAGTCTATCTGGTATTATGTTTCCAAGTATCCATGCACCTATTGCACATTCCTTAGCCATGTTTTCGTTTAGAGGTCCTTCCTCTGCTACTTCTAAAGATACGACGATTTTATTGGTCGGTAGAATTACCGCTCTTACGAAATGATGAGGTGCATCCATCATCATTCCTAAGTCGTTAGGGTTATTCCTATAATGAGCCATAACATATATTCCAACAAATTGTCTTAGCATCTCTTCTTGTTCAAGGAAAAATTTTTTGAGTTTAGGTATAAAATATTGTACTTCTTTATTCTCTATGAGTCTAATATCGTCCTGGTCAAGTTTTGCAGGTTCGGCATCAAGTAGCAAAAAGTCAAAAACCCATTTTTCAATAGGGTCGTCTGAAGAGTATCTAATCGGTTCATTCATTTCATATTCAATAACTTTTACGTTTTTCAACTTTCTAAGTCTTGTAAGAAATCTAATTGAGAAACCCCTACCACTACCTTCATATCCGTGAATAGTAGATGAATAAACTATGCGATTGAATTTTTTGAGAAATGCAAATAACATTGGGACATGGAGAGCGGCTGCCTCGTCAATAACTAGGATATCTCCTTGTTTTTTAATGCAATTTAAAGGAGGTGAGAATTCAATTTCTATATTTTTGCTTCTAAGGCTCGTGATATATTGTCCTGAAGAGGTTTTTACTTCATGACCAAGGAGTTCTAAAGCTTTTTTAGCAAATTTAAATACCTCTTGAACATTGGTTTCAGAAGATGCAGTTACTAAGATTTTACATTTGCCTTTAGCTCTTCTTATTTTATGTGCTAGTCCTCCTATAGCTAATCCAATAACTGAAGATTTACCTCTACCCCTATCGGCCGTAAGAACTATGACTTTTTTCTCTTCTTTCTCAGGTTTCGTATATAATGTTTCTAAGAGCCTTAATGCGTCAATTTGATCCTGTGTTAAAGCGTTTTCATATATTATTTGTGGAATTCTTGTTTTTTTAGGTATAATCAACTTATGTTTTTGTTTTTTGGATATACTATATTCTCTAAAATTCTGGATGAATATTTTTTTATCAACATCATATATCGCGATTCCATAATGTTCATAAAGTTTTTTAATAAATCTCCGGGCAAACAGATGTCTTATGTTTTCAGGTTTATACTGAGGTGTTATTAAAAGAGTTTGAAAACGTGTAAGTGAAGATAGAAGAACATCAAATGTAGGTAGCATAAAAATATATAACCCTCCTCCTCTCACGATTCCAGCTAGTTTACCTATATCGTTAGGTTCAAGATTATTTATAAAATCTATTATTGTTAGATCATAGGTCTGTCCAAGTATCTTATCACATTCATGAAATGGCACATATTCTACATTAAATCTTCCCTTTACTCCTTTTTCGAACATATTTCGTCTAGCTACTCCATCATCATAGAAGGGATTATATGCATATAGGATTTTACACATGTTTTCGCAAAATTTTTTAACATAAAGATAAAGTATCTCGATTGATGCTATAACTATATTTCCTTCGTTTTTACCAGTTAGCACTATTATTCGTCTATGATTATGTCTAGTTGCCGTCTTTATTTCCTTTGTAATCTTTATCGTATCTTCTTTTGACAATAAAATGTTCTGCGCCATATAGATCTATATTAATTAAAATGGATTTGAATTAAAAACCTGCTTCAATAATATTATTAGGTTTCATTAATTCTCTAAGAAATACTGTAGCATATATACCTTTACCTAAAATAAATTTTGTATTAATTCTAAAATTATCATTAATTGAGAATATTTCATATGTAAAATCCTTTGGATAAAAAGATGCGGGTCTTAGATTTCCTTTTGAGGAAACCTCTGGCATGTGTTTTATTTTAAAATCATCTATAGATACATTTTCTTCTTCTAAAATTTCAAGTTCTATCTCGCCTGGTATTCCATGTGAAATAATACTCTTATAACCAAAAACATTATGTGCTATAACGGCTTGACGGTCCTTAAGTAATTTGTTAATTTTATTAATCATACCTTCGGTAACTCTTAAAATTCTTCCTCTATAGTCATAATTATTTTTATACTTTAGAATTACTATATCTCCTGATAAAACTTCATTGAATAAATAACCCTTCTTTAATCTTCTACTAATGACTTTATTAAAAAGATATGCTTGATATGCTCCTATATATAATCTTCTGACTTGTATAGGAAGATTACGGAGCGCACCTATATAATCATTAGGGTGATCAGCTAGGTAGTATATTAGTTTTCGTTCATGATGAAGTCTTTTTGGAAAAAGGTCTAAGGCTTTCTTAAAGTTCCATGTTTCATGTAAAAATTTTCTTGCTTCTTTAACTTTGGGTGATTCATAGGGATAGATATGAGTTAGAATTTCTTTGACAGCTTCTTCAAATTTTTTGCTAATTATATATTTACCTATGATATGAGTATTAGGTCTAATAGTGCCAAAGCGTTGATATCCGTAATAATTCGGAATCCCACCAGCAACTTTTATCTCATCGAGAATATCCTTAATTCTTTTCTCTAATTCACTATGTTGCTTTACTATTGGATTTCTTATAGTTATTTCAAATTGATTCCCTAAGAGCATACCAGGTTTTATCTTAAAAGGAAGTTTAAAAATACTATGAATAAATACTTTATTTCCTGTATCATGGAATTTTTTTAAGTTTTCTGGAGAAATATTATCTACACACACGAGTTGAAATGTTATAGCTTTTGCATCTTTAAGTCCTGCTGCACTAAATCTTTTCGAACTAATCCCAAAGAATCTAGCTATTATTCTAAAAGCTGTTAGTGTATCAATGCCTCTTTTTTCCATTACAAAGCATGTATAATCGCCTTTTGATTCTTGGATTTCAAGTTTACCAGAACATATCTTTCCATCTAGTGTAATTTCTCTAACTATGAAGTCAGTTATTTCTTCTTTTATTTTACCACCTATGCCAGGAGAATCAGAAACATATACTTCTAGTCCAAGAAAAATTTCTAAGAAATTTCTACTTATAGTAACCACAATAAATACCTTTCATAAAAGCTTTAGTTTACCGGTTATAGGGTCAATTAATTCTGATGGCACTGGACCTATACCTAAAGCGGTTATTGTTCCTGGTTTTAGTTGTGTAAGGCCACTATCTCTAATTAATACTGCGGGTAATCCCTTTGCGACTACTTCGTTGTAAATCTTTAACAATATTTCGAGATTCTCAACTTTTAGAACTATTTTTCTTTGCCCTTGGGTAAGCCAATCAATGGCCCATTTATATTTTATGTTTCTAACTGTTTCATATGCTGTAACTGCCGCATGGGCAACTTGAGTAGCAAGTTTTCCTTTCCCCATCTTTAAATCTATTCTAACTACTATAACTTGTTTCATCTCATTTCTCATATCTTGATTTATCCTCTCTTATAGCCAATTTTCCTTAGAAAGTCAATCCGCTCCTTTTTCTTTTTTGCGTCTTCAATTCCAATGGGTTTAAAACCGTCAATTACTCCTATGATACCACGACCTTGATTCGTTTCGATGATAATAACTTGAAGAGGATTAGCTGTGGCACAGAAGATAGTGGTTATTTCTTGGATATTCTTTAGACTATTTAAAACATTTATAGGCCAAGCGTTCCGTATGTAAATTATAAAGGTATGCCCTGCGCTTATTTTTTGAGCACTTTTTATAGATAATTGTACTAATTCTTCATCATTGCCATCAAACCTTATTAATCTATCACCTGATGCTTCACAAAAGGCTAAACCAAATCTTATTTCATTAGAACTTGTGATTAAAGTTTCATAGATATCTTCAACAGTTTTAATGAAATGTGACTGTCCAATAATTACATTTGTGTCCTCTGGAACATCGATATTGACAATATCTATTTTAAATGAGTTCATATAAATCCCCATTAATATATTAAAAATCTACTATTTCATATAAAACTTCCAATAATTATATAAATTATATCTCCAAAAAATGATTGATAAGATATGAAATGTATGTATATTAACTGTGATACAGCTCCAGAATATTTGATCCAGTTAGAAGGTCAACAGATAGCCTTATGTAGGAAACATTATACGAGGCTTGTAAACACCTTGAATAAGATAGCTTTGAAATATAAGAAGGCTTCATTAAATGAAGATATTTATGTAAAGAAAATTAGAGGAAGAGTAAGATTCGTATCTAAAAAACCTATAAGAAAAAAGAAGTAAGTGTTTCTAGTTTATTCTTCTAAAATTGCCAATAAGGTCTCTAACTCGGCTTTGATTCGTTTATATACATCTTCTCGTACTTGTTTGTTTTTATAAAGGGTTTCTAACTCATTTATTTTTTCACGAATTTCTTCTGCACCACTAATAGTAGGTAATGGTCCTATTCTTCTTCTATGCGTCAATGACCATTTTTCAAAAGTTTCCAAGAAATTACGAAGAGAGATTAGTCTAGATTCCAATGTTTTAAGTTTTTCATCAAGTCTCTCTATTCTACGATTAGCTTTTTCCTCATCTAAAAGCCCTAATTCAACTTTTACTTTGAGTTCGTTAAGTTCTCTTTGTATGCTTGAAACTATCCCTGCAAGTTTAGAAACTTTGTCAAGTACTCTTACTCTATATTTATCCCATCTACTTATAAGATCCATTCCCGTATTCTTATATGTATCCCAAAGATTATCTAACTCTCTAAATTCTTCTTCAAATCTGCTATATGATTCTTTTTCATCTGGTTCTAAGTTTAGACTATTATACTCGGCTTCAACCATATTATGTCACCTCTTCAAGTAATCTTTCTAACTTAGTTATTTCATTTTGTATCTCTTCCTTTATTCTTGAGTATGTTGCCTCATCAATTTTTCCTTCTTTATATATTTGTTCAAGCTTCATTAAACTTAGCCTTAATTTTGCTATATCTGGTTTTGCTTCGGAAGCTTTTACTCTTTTATAATGGGGTAAGATTAGTCTTTCTATATTGTCAATAAATTTCTTAATTTCATTTTTGAACGCAATATACCTATCGACAGTTTCCTGTGTTTCATTTTTTATATCCTGGTATAATTCGTCTGATATAAGGTTTAGTCTTTTTCTTATTTCTAATTCTTCAAGTTCACGTGAATGAGACTCAATTGAGCTTTCTATTCCATGTAATATTTGATATGCTTCGTCTCTCAACTCCATCCATCTTTCTAGGAGGTCCTTTGCACTATTTTCATATTCTTCCCAGCTCTTATTTAAATAAATTATTTCTTCTTGAATTTCACGGAGCTTATCTAGGACTTCTTCTTCTATCTCTACTTTCGGTTTTGTCACTTCTTCTACTTCAGTTATTTCTTCAACTTCAGGTGCTATTTGTTCTTCGGTCGGTATTTGTTCTTCTTCTACCACTACTTCTTTTTCTTCTTCTTTTGATATTATTCCTTCTCTTTGAGCTTTAATGTAAATGGGACATTCCCAGTAGTTAGATAAACATGGCATTATTCCTGGATCAACTTCTCTATCCGCATAAGTACAATAAAATTTACCTTTTTCATCTCGATATAATGCGGGACATATATCAGATTGCAAGATTAATCCCTCTTATCTCAAACAAAACTATAATAATATTATATAATAATCAGCTGATTATGTTAATATCTATTATTGTTATTATACATATAGATGGCAATGAGTGTCATAACATTAATGGAGGCACTTAAAGATTTTCTTAGAGAACAACAATTAACAATTGATGATATACTTGACTCTATGGATGAGACAAAGGAGGATATTATAAAATCACTGATAAAAAGAGTCAATATATCATATGAGGATGCTAAAAAAATTGAAAAGATATACTCAGCTAGACAGCTTAACTTACTAATTTTTGCGGTTCATTTATTTTATTTTGTAAATCCTTCAGGTCTTTATAAGGGAAGATTGATAATACCTCCTAGAGATAAAGTTGTTGATATAAACGGACGAATTACTAGAGATGGATTATTTCTAATTATGAGAAGTCTTGGGATAATTCCTACAAAATTTTAACATAGAAGTGATAAAAATAAATTTAAATTAGAATATGGGTTTTGATTAGTGGGGATATAGTGCCAATAACAGCATATATTTTACTTAATATCAGAACCGGCAAGGAATATGAAATTGCTGATAAATTAAAGAATATTGAGTCAATAAAAGAAGTTACAATAACATATGGTTTATGGGATATAATTGCAAAAATTGAAGTAGGTTCTATGAGTGAATTAGATAAAATTGTTTTTACTATAAGAAGCATAGAAGGAGTTGAACAAACAGCTACATTGGTTGGGATATGATGGTTGAGTTAAATATAGATATAAATAATTTAAGTTCGAAGCTACTGGGAGCAGGTAAAAGGTTAGTACAAGCTTTTAAATTTTCTCTTATACGAGGATTAAGACTTTATTATAATCCTATGAATGTTTTTAATGGGGTTAAGGAAAAACCAGACATTCTTACACCCCTTTCTCTGCTTATTATTGCTTTAATTCTTCACACTGCGATGGTTATTCTTCTTATGGGAAACATTAAGGTTATCTATCCTGACGGGAAAGAGAAGACATTTATGGAAATGTATAATCTTACATCTTCTGTAGCTTTAAAGTTTGCAAGTATTATCTCTTTATGGTTTCTTTCTTTTATTATTTTTTGGTTTACTTTATATTTCATGAAGATAACAATTGATGGATTTATAGTGTTTAGTGCAAGTGGATATTTCTTGGGGAGTCCATTTTTAATATATACTCTTTCAATAATTGCATACGGTATAGCTGATTTAACAACACCACAAATTTTCCTTTTATATCATAATTTCTTACAACATGAGACTTATGCAACTACTACGCTTTTCATGAAATTCTATTTTGCACAGAAAATATTTATGATTCCTCTATATTCTTTAACTCAAATCTTCTTCTGGTATGGAACGTTATGGACTGCCTTTTTATCTGTATGTTTAGTAAAAAGTTTGGGAGAAACTACTTGGAAAAAAGCGACACTTGGTGGATTAATATCAATGATTATAATATATCTGATTGAGTCGGCTTTTCATGCAGTAGGAATGCTATAGAAATAGAGAAAAATTCAACCAATGTATCCATATCCTATGAGTCTCCATCTTCCTCCTATTTGTCTACTTAATGCTACTCTTGATTTTTCTTCAGCACAGACTGGAATATGTAATTTTATTTCAATTTCATCCTTTTTAGTCGTTAAGACTTGACCGAGAGTTACGGCTGTACCTATGTTAATCATTAACACTTCATTTCTACGAATGGGTTCAACCTTTTTTAGTTCTTCCAGACCAACAATTCTTTCAAGTAAATGATATTCAATTCTCAATTCATCCCAAGTAGGTGGAAGTTCACCTGGTAAACCTACAACATTTCCTATTAAATTATCGCTTTTAGTTAAACTTGGATCAAGTGTAGTACCAACTCCAACAAGACCCCCAGGATAAGCAACTTTTAATTCATTTTTTCCAGATTTCAAACTTGTTATAGTCGCATAGAGCTCCTCGTAATGCACACCGTGTTTATCTTTGACCTTTCTTCCAGGCCGCAATTCAATCTCATCTCCTATTTTAAACCTACCCTGGACAATAGTACCACCAATAACACCACCTCGTAACTCCTCGATAGGAGTGCCTGGCTTATTTACATCGAATGATCTGGCTACAAGCATTAATGGTTTCTTAGTAGGATCTCTTTGAGGAGTAGGTATTTTTTCTTCGATTGCCCATAAAAGAACATCAATATTAACTTTATGAAGTGCTGATACAGGAATAATGGGCGCATCTTGAGCCCATGTATCGTTTAAAAAGTCTTTTATTTCATTGTAACTTTCTTTTGCTCTTTCTTTAGTCACAATATCGATTTTATTTTGTACAACTACTATGTTTCTAATACCTATAACTGTTAAAGCCATAAAATGTTCTCTTGTTTGAGGTCGAGGACATGGCTGTGATGCATCAATGAGAAATATTACCCCGTCCATTAGTGCGGCTCCTGAAAGCATTACTGCCATTAGCATTTCGTGTCCAGGAACATCTACAAAGGATATTCTTCTTTGGAAATCTAATTCGCTTTTACAATATTTACATTTTAAATCAGGAACCATAATATCTGTAAAATAAGAGCGTGGTGGTTGACACTTTGGACACTTATAAATAGCGGTATCAGCATAACCAATCTTAAGTGTAATACCTCTTCGCAATTCTTCAGAATAACGTGAAGCCCAAACTCCTGTTAATGCCTCAATTAGGGTAGTTTTCCCATGATCTACATGACCCGCAGTACCAATATTAGTTAGAGGCTGTAATTTCTTAGCTGTTTCTAAATCTTCTTGATATGTCATAAAAATACCTCGTTTAATCATTAATAACCGCTAAACTATATGAATACAGATTTAAAAAGTTAAATATTGTTCTTGAATTATCAGTTTTTACTCGTTGTAAACGATAACGGTATTTATTTGGACTATGTCCTCTGTTATAGTGTTACCTCTAACAAATTTTCTTTTCCTTCCACCTTTTTCTTTAGGATGGTATCCTGGCGGTGATGAAAGAAGTGCCATTTTTTTGATTCCTCCTCTGATATCGGGACGCATTGGTTCACCAGCCTTTCCCGAACCACCTGTAATCCTTAATTTTATACCTGCTTTTCCAACTAAGCCACCATCAATTATATCCCCTATCTTTAGACCTATTAGACGTGTAGCTTTTTCATCTTTAATCTCTAATTGTTCAGCTTTTCCAGTTTTTGGATCAGAAATAACGACTTTAAACTCAGGCATTAATTATTCACCTACCATCTAAAAATTTAAGAATACTTAAAATTTTCTAAACACTTAGTTATTAGTATTTTCATATTTATAGTAATTTCTTTCTTGTTTTAGTTATCTTTATCTTTCTTATTTTTCTTAACAATTTTATTTCTTCTTCTGAGAGATCTTCGACGAATTTATCCATAAGTATATCTATATTATCGAGAGGTATATCTGAAAAAAGTATATCACCTTCTTTTATTTGTCTTCCAACTGTGACTTTTCCTCTTATTGAAACAGCTACTTCGTCGCCTGTTTCTGCTATATCTCTTGATGCTCCATGTTTCTGTATCTGCATAATCTCACCTATATTTAATCCTTCTTGAGTCATTAAAGGAGTACCACGTCTTAATTTACCAACCAATACCTTTATACCTACGATTGCTGGATTACTTCTTCTAAAGACATAACCAGGCAATATTTGAATAGACACCGGTAAAACAAGTTTCTCTAAAGTTATCTTTTTTTCTTTTTCTGTTTCTGTTCTATACCATTCAAGAAAATCTTCCACTAAACGATAGATAATATTTCCCCTAAATATTTTTATATTGTATGCTTTTGCTTCCTCCTCAGCTTCTTGATTAACTTTTACATTAAAAGCTAAAATAACGGCATAAAATCTATTAATATTTTTTGACAAGGATGCCTCTATTATATCTCTTCTAACTACGGGTCCTACATCAGCAAACCGTATAGGTATATTTTCCCTTTTAAGATAATTCACTAAGGCTTCTAAAGTACCTAAGGTATCTGCTTTTACAACAACTCCGGCTTGATCTCTTGCAATTTTTAAACTTTCTATTTCTTCTTCAACTTCTTTTAGAATATCATCAAGTTTTTCTTTATCTTCAACAACCTTAACTGGAGCCCCTGCAATTGCTAAGTCTAAACCATGGGCTACAAGCAAGACGCCGGCTGCGGCTCTAACCTTATCTATTTGTATAAATCGGTCTTCTGGTGATCTCATTTCATCAAGAGGCTTAGGCATAAGGATAGTTTTAATACGTGTCGTGATTGGGCCGTCCATTCCACCTAACACTATAAGATCTCCTTTCTTAATTACACCTTGGTACAAAATGATAGCAGCTGTCGTACCTAAACCGATCTCTTCTTTAACTTCTAATATTACAGCTTTTCCTGGACCTTCTCGAGTTTTAAGTCGCTTTAATAAAAATCTTTGTGCAATACCTGCTAATACTAACAAAAGGTCAGGGACTCCCTCCCCAGTTTTAGCGCTTACAGGTACAATGGCTACAATTTTTGAAAAATCTCTTATTCTATCATATCTATCAGCTCTAAATCCCTCTCTATTAAACTGTCGTATAAGGACTGCGAGACGTTCTTCAAATCTTGCGATAGTTTCAGGATCCTGATTTTTTAAATTTTGTATGAATGGATAGTTATTTTGTGAATTCCATCCAGGAATTCTATCAATTTTATTAGCGGCAACAATAAATGGTGTCTTACGACTTTTCAAGATTTCTAGAGCCTCATAAGTCTGATTCTCAAATCCTTTATTTATATCTATTACGAGTATCGCAATATCGGCTATACTTCCTCCTCTCGTTCTGAGATTGGCGAATGCCTCATGTCCTGGAGTATCGATAACAAGTATTCCAGGTATTTTTATATCTGTTCTTAAACTCGATGCAAGAGGTCCACATAATAACTCTAATGCTTTCCATGGTAAGAATGAAGCACCAATATGTTGGGTCATTGTTCCTGGTTCTCGTTTAGTAACAGCAGTTCCCCTTATCTTATCTAGTAATGTTGTTTTACCAACATCAACATGTCCTAAAACTACAACAATAGGGGACCGTATATATTCATCCATCATAAATCACTTTATAAAATAGTCACTGGCTCTTAATAACTTTTAAGGAAGTTATAAATTTAATTAGTACCGGATTAGCTAAGTTTAGTTGTTGTCCATTTAAGTTTTTTGGGATTTCTATGGAGTTTTAGCATGCTTTTATAACATTTACTTGAGCAAAAACGTAGAATACTACCATCGTTTCGAACATACATTAAACCTGTACCGGGTTGTATTACTCTACCACAAAAACTACATTTGTAAATTCTTGGCATCATTAATCACCATGACACACGACATATGCTAATAAGTTATCTAATTTATTTTTTATGTTCAAACTTTATAGCATTTTAGATAGTTTATTATGGCTATGCAATAATTTCTATAATGTCACCATCTTCTAATACAAAATCTTTTCCAACCTTTTGAGGACTAAATCTTAGACGTGGACTCCAAATCTTTGCATACTTAAAGTTTTTATAAAGTCTACTATGAACCATTTTTGCAGCATCAATAACCTTTGAATTTTTTCTTAAGATAATAGGCTTTCTTTCGATAACACCCGTGCGGGGATTTCTTGTATAAACTCTTATTAGTTCAAGTTCCTTTAGGAAAAACTCGAATATTCTATCCACTTTAGGTAATTCACATCTAATTGAGGAATAGGGAAAAACAGGAATTTTATTATCCAAATACGTTTTGACATTCTGTATAATTTTGTCTATAGAATCTTTATCAAGGAGATCAATTTTATTTATAAAGATAATAGAAGGCTTGTAAGTATAGGAAAATAGTATTTGTTCCTCTATATTACTTATAGTAGCTTCACCTTTAATCCATATGTTAGCATGATTTATTCCATAAGAACGCAATAATGATTGAATCTCCGATTCTGATGCATCTTTTACTCTTCCAAATATATTTATTCCTCCAAATCTTTTCTTCTCAATAACAATCTTATAATTTTTCTTTCTTAAGATTATTTTTGCTTCCTTTAATTCATTTTCTATGTTTTTTATCTGATTTAGCGGATTTTTCAATGCGTCAAGTACTATAATTATTCCATCAGAATTTTTGATTAATGTAAGTACTTGTAGACCGTTCATAAATCCTTTTGATGAACCTTTCACTATGGAGGGAGAATCAACTATTTGTAAATAAACGCCTTTCCACTCAAGAATACCTGGTACTGGTCTTCTTGTTTCAAATGCATTTTCTGATGATATTGTATTAACTTTAGTTAGACATCGCATTAAAGCACTTTTACCTGTATTAGGTTCTCCTACCAATATTATCTGAGCTGCTCCTTCTTTCTCTATGAAAAAGCTTGGGCCGCTTTTTCTTTGCTGTCGCTTTTTCTTTTCTTCCTGAATCTGTTTCCTGAGAATAGCCATTTGTCTTCTAGCCTGCATTATAATTCTTTCAGTTCCTTTATGTCTAGGGACAGATGACAAAAAATCTCTTAAAGCTTTAAGTTTTTCCTCTGGTGTCTTTGCTTCAGAAACCTTTAGCCATTTTGCTTTAGCTTCAGCTGGAAGATTTGCCGGCATGGTTCTCACTAGAAAATTGTTTATATCTATTAGTTACTGATAATAATATCCACTTAAATTTTATATCCTATGTAGGTTTTGATTTTAATTAAGAAAATAAGGTTATGTGATGTTCATGAGTGAGGTAAATAATTGTAAATTCTATAAATTGACAGCATATGGTGCAAGGTGTCTTTTGATAGGAGTAGATGAATGGCATAAAATAGGTTCAAGATATAAACAATATTGTAAAAACAAAGGTATGGGCTGTCCTATACTGGCTCAGTTTTTAAACTCTAATGAGAAAGATATGATTTATCTTAAGGAAGTGAGAAAAATTGTTTTTGGACAAGAATTTTAAAGAGAATATTCAAATATTTTTGTTAGTTTTAGCAGCTTTTATGTTAGGTATTGGTATATCACAAACGATAAAGAGTTATTTTATGGAAAATCAAAAAATATATATTCAGATGATAGTTTTTCTTATAATTCCTATTATAAGTTCAAGTATAATTTCTTATAGATCGCATAGAAAGATTTTTATATCTGTTTTTCTTGCCGCCTTTTTAGGCGGAATTCCAACATTAACAATAATTCCTTTGTGTTTTCTTTTTTATATGGCTGGTGGTGAAACTCCTTCTAAATCTCTATTAGAGTTTTTATCACGAAACATAGATCTTGTAAATTACTATTCATTGAACAATATTCTTATAATTTTATTCCTTACAACTCTTTCAGTTTCAATATATGGATTTTTCATGCTAATATTGTTTCGGGTTGTTTCAAGTTGGGATAATGTAGAAAAAATAAGATATCCTTTGATATCAATCATTGCATTTAACGAATATAATGATAATAAAAACAAGAAAAACTTGTTGTTAAAGATGATGAGTGCTGCTTTAGGTATATTACTTGCTTTTCTTTCATCTAAATATGGTTATAATAATCTCTTCATTGATTTATGGACGTTACTTGTTCCTATTTCTGTAAGTTTCTCAATATTATTTTTTTATATATTTAAGTATAGCTCATTATTTACTATAGGACGCTTAGTGTTTATTGATAAGGATATATTATTAAATAGTTATTCATTAGGAGCAGAGTTAGCGTTGTTTATTTTTATTTTAATAATACTACCCTTGTGGGAGAAGCTAAAGCATTATTTTGAGGAAATAGATATAGAATATGTATTACCTTTCGGTATAATATTTATTCTTCTACTGCTTATTTCCTTTCTTTTCTTTGAATTTAACGCTATATACATATTCTTCTTTCTAAGTTTGATTTCTCTAATTTCAGCATTTTTAATTTCAAGAATTGAAGGACAATATATGTTTCCACTAACATATAGTATATCAGATAATATTCCGATTTCTTATTCGGGTTCATCTATTTATCTATTAAATCTTATATCTTCTTCATATACAATAGTGGTAAATTTTCCAGGTTTAATTTATGGTTTTCTTGTTTTTAATCCAGCCATATATATAGGTTCAAGTTATTCTTTAATAATTAATAAAACTATGGATAAAAAGACTAATATTTTAATTTATTCAATATTAGGGTTCTTTTTTTCACTTCTAACAAATTATCTTTTGGATATAACTAAAGTTAATAATTATTTAGTTTATTCATCTATTATTAAAGAGAAATCGGATAAAATTTTGTCAATGCGTTTTGATCCTATTTATTCTATTATATTTATGTTAGTATTTCTAATTTTAGGTTTTCTAGATATAACTTTAATGCAAGTACAGTCGTTTCCATCATTTCTAAATATAGGTTCTGCCTTCTTTGTTAACATAGTAAAATTAGGGTTGATAGACTTTTTAATAATTTTCCTTATTAGTTTTACAAAGTATTTATTCTTAAGAAAAAGAAAAAATATAAGAAATTTAAGAGAATTTTCTAAGAATCTCCTATTTTCATATTCTATATCTTATCTTTTCTTTATATCCATTAATATTTTAATATGAGATATATTTTCTATTATTAACATGCTTATTTATGGTGATATAAATGTATGTTAAACAGCGTACAGAGATCGAAAAGGCTGAAAAAAAGCTTTTACAGGCGCTACCCTTTTTCCTAATTAATCTTCTTATACCGCCGATTGTATTGTTTTTCTTACAAAAATTTATAGTTGCCACTATAATTTATTCATTTATCTGTCTTATTTCAACACTGCTTTTGATAACCCTCAGAAAAACATTAGAAGATTATTCTCTTGATGATTTTATGAAATTATCCAAATATGTTAGCATACTTGGATTTGTTTCGGGATTAGTTCTTGGAGGTTTCTATGTGTCGGAGGCAAGAAAATATATTGATATGCTCTTAGTAAAAAAGAATAAAAATAGGTAAATTACATAAATGAAAATGCGGTTGATGTCTATGGGTGTAAAAGTACCTGAACCTATTGTTAAGATTCCATTAAAAAAAGGAGAGTATGGCAAAGAAACTAAAAAAAGAAAAGGTAGAGGTTTTTCAATAGGAGAGTTAAAGGCAGCGGGCTTAACAGAATACGAAGCAAGAAAGATAGGAATATATGTTGATAAGCGTAGGAAAACAGTATATGAAGATAACATAAATGTATTGAAAGAATGGATTGTAAAGGTTGAAGACTATAAGGATAAGTTGACTCATACTTTTCCTAAAGTTCTTATTGTGAAGAGAGATTTAGGGAGAGTTTTCAAAGGTAAAACAGCGGCTGGTAGAAGAGCTCGAGGGTTGTTATCAGTAAAGTATAGATATACACATAACTATAAGTGGAAAAGGAAGAATCTTGAAAGAAAGAAAAAGAAGAGACATGAGGCTATACGTCATAAAGGAGGCCATTAATATCATTGGCTTTTAAGCTATTCTATAAGTCCTTTCTTACCTAAATCTTCAATAAGTTTTCTGACATGCTCATTTACTATTTTTGAACCACATTTAAAGCAATAATATTTACCATTTATTTTAGCCATTATTTCTGGACTTCCGCATAATGTGCATTTATATTTTGTCATTTTCTCACTGCTAATATATCTAACCATATGAAAAACATTTAAAAGTATCGAGATATTTTAAAATAAAAACACTGATAGGTGTATAAATGAGTAATATAACACGTACGAGAGTTGATCTACCGTTAAAACTACTTGAAAAATGTCTTGATTCACCAATACTGGTTAAATTAAAAGATGGGTCAGAATATATTGGTAAGCTTGAGAGAAGTGATATATCAATGAATCTAATATTATCTGAAGCTAAGCAAGTCAATGAAAATCATGAAATGTTAGCTAATTATGGAAAGATCCTTATTAGAGGTAGTAATATACTTTATATTTCAGTAGAGCCTGACAAGGTTCAATATGAATAACAGTAATATTAAATAGGATTAATTTTATAATTGTCAGTAATGTTTTCTCAAACGGTGTAACTATATGGTCATACAGAATGTAGCTGTTAATAGGCTTGAGCAACAACCTTTAGAAAAACAAGAAGTAGAATTTGTTGAGCGTAAAGGGTTAGGACATCCAGACTATATTGCGGATGCAATTTCAGAAATATCAAGTGTATTTCTATCAAAGGAATATTTAGATAGATATGGTACTATAATGCATCATAATGTGGATAAGGTTTTGGTAGTTGGAGGACAATCAAAGCCTGTTTTTGGCGGTGGAGAAGTTATACAGCCTATATACATAATTATTGCTGGGAGAGCAACCACTGAAATAAAGAGAAATAATTTTATTGAATATTTCCCTATAGGTCCTGTTTTACTTCGTGCAACAAAGGAATGGATAAGAAATAATTTCAGATTCTTAGACCCTGACACTCATATTATAGTAGATTATAAAATTGGTAAAGGTTCAGCTGATTTAGTAGATATCTTTGAAAGAAATAAAAAATATCCTGCTTCTAACGATACATCCATAGGAGTTAGTTATGCTCCGCTTACTGAGACAGAGAAAATAGTATTGGAAACAGAACGATATTTGAATTCTAAGCAATTTAAAAATGTTATGCCGGCTGTGGGTGAAGATATAAAAGTTATGGGATTACGTAGAGGAAGGAGAATTTATCTTACCATAGCTGCAGCTATAATTTCTAGTTTTGTAAACGACTTTGATGAGTATATTAATATAAAGGAAGAGCTTAAGGAAAAACTCTATAAATTTATAGAAAAATATACTGAAAGAGAAGTTCAGATTTTTATTAATACTGGAGATGATTTATCTAAGAGAAATGAAAGTGGTTTATACTTAGTGGTTACTGGGACTTCTGCAGAGCATGGTGATGATGGTGCAACAGGAAGAGGAAATCGTATAAATGGTTTAATAACTCCACAACGTCCTATGTCACTTGAAGCAGCAGCTGGTAAAAATCCAATTAATCATGTTGGTAAGTTATATAATATTGTTGCTTCAAAAATTGCTAAACGTATCGCTACAATAGACGGTGTAGAGGAAGTTTATGTTAAGATTTTGAGTCAGATTGGAAGACCTATTAATGATCCTTTCATAGCACATGCATCAGTTATCTGTGATCAAAATGTGTTTAACAGTATAAGGTATGAAGCTGAGAATATTATTAATGAAGAACTTGAGAATGTTCATCTTATTAGGGACGATATCTTAAATGGAGAGATTAGTCTTTTCTAATTTCATCTAATTCTTTGATTCTTCTTCTCCGATAGTCTTCTAGAATTTTTTTGATTTTCGATTCAAGTTTTTCTTTTTCGATCGATATTTTTTCATATGCTTTTCTATACTCGATCTCAAATTTTTCTTTGTCAACAATGTAATAATCATCTAATTTAACTTTATAGATGTTTTCGCTAGGAATTACTGGTATATTTATTTTATTTGCTATTAGTTCAACCTGATTTAAAATCTTACGTGCAACAATAATAGCTCTTGGTTTTATTTTTTTGAGAAGGGTTTCCATATATTCAGGATTGATTGTATTGTTTAATGACATTATAATGTTTTGTTGAGAAGGAGTTTTTTTATTAAAAATCTCTATAGGATATACAACAATATATTTTCCCTCAATATACTCCTTAAAAAGTTCGGTTAGTCTCTCAACGGACAGATTAAGATCTCTAATATCCTCTTTTAATTTTTCTTTTTCTTGTTCTAATCCCTCAATTCTTTTAATAAGTGATTCATATAGCTTAGTTTTTCTAAACTCTATTCCCTGTATGCTTAATATTTTTTGTAGCGTTTCTTCAGTGTCTATAAGTTTATATTCAAGTTCCCTTTTTTCAAATCTTAATTTTTCATTAAGATGTTTAAGTCTGATTATTTCATCAGTTAGTTTATTGACGATTCTTGATACTTCTTCGTGAGAAATACCTTTTTCTTTCGGTAAACTGAGTATAGATGTTGATGCTGGTAATAGATATTTTTCTGAGACATTTTTTATGGCATTATGAATGTTAAATCCTTTGACTACAAGTGCTTTAATTTCTGCTGCGGGTATATCAAGTTCAAGTCTATCGAGTTCCTTATCTACTTTTTCGAATTTTGGAGCATAAAAATTGAATGCTTTTAGTACTGCTGCAAGTGCATCTCTTTGATGTGTATCTTTTATTTTCAAAGGATACTTTTGTTCATTTATAAACGTCGAAACTAGGTCCTTTTTTTCATTAATTGTTAAGTTATGTTCTGGTACATATAGTATTGTGTTTATTGACGAAGCCAATTTTTTGACATATATTGGTGGCGGTGTGACATCAGTAGCTATTACGAGTATTTGTCCTAAATTTGAAATTTCTTTTATTAATTGATTTCTACTAAGCCATCTGCGTGTAATTAAGGTTAATAGTCTTTTATTAATATCTAAGACAGCTACACCAGTGGAGATTCCTGGATCAACTCCGATAAATAAGTATCTATTTGGTGTATATCTTTTTGTAATTTTTTTACCTAGGGGGATAAACTCAACGCTACTTTTGCTTATTGGCTGAATGATGAGTTGTACATCTTGTGTTTTTTTCTTTTTAACCAAACCATAAAGTTTTCTTCTAGGTGCATATACTATAAATGCACTTCTTTCTAGTCCAGACTCAGCTTTCCTAGCATATAAATCGTAGTCGATTCCATGTTTGTCGAGAGTCTCCTTTACTTCTTTAGTTAATCTTAAAATCAATAATTCTATATTTCTACGGTATCTTTCTTTACTCATACCGCCTTGCGAAACATTTCTTCCTTTGGATATTATGATTTTTGTCTCGTTTTCAAAGAGAATAACCTCGGATCCTATGCCTTGATATGCTAGATAAGCACATATTTCTGCTGCTTTTAATGGAGAAGGTTTTCCTTTTCCGAAATCAAATGTTATTGCTAAATTCTCGATTTTGTAAAGTTTTCCTTGTATAAGATTAACTTGTATAATCCTAGGAATATATTCCATCTTCTGGAGTTTTGCTATTATTTCCTCACTGTTACTTCCAATTTCATATATATTGTCCAATGCAATTGCATCCACCTTATAAGATGTAATAATATTCATAATTTCTCTGAATGTTACATTTTCGCCATTTTTCTTTATTTTACCATCTATAAGTAATACATATGCATATTTCGCGTTTTTGTTCTTTTGCGGAGAGTTAAATGGAAGAATATCTATACCTATAATCTTCCTTATTGGCGAAATTATTATTGTGATTCCCCCTCTATGTTAATTTATCTAGAATAATATTTATTTCATATTCAATTTTTAAATCTGATATATATTTTCTTTTAAAAAATTTTAGGATATTTAATAAATCTTTTTTAAAGTATTCTAGGGCCATTGGATGAGAGGAATCTATCCATTGCGGCCAGTCAAAGATCATAAATTTTTTCATATCTTCATTATCTATAAGAATCATAATATTGTATTCGCTTAAATCTCCATGGACAATTTTTCCTTTTTTAAAAATATTGACGATAGTATAAATTATTTCATCAAGAATTATCTTGGGACGGTTTAATGACGGTTTTTTGAAAAGTTCTATTCCTTTATAGTAGTCTGTTATAACTATATGTCTGTTCCAGCTTATAGGTGATGGAACTGGGAAATTTAAAGGATAAAGTCTCCTTAATGCCTCGTATTCATTTTTGGCAGATAATCTTGATCTATAAAGCCAGGAAATATGTCTTTTATCAACAAGATATAGTCTTTTCTTTTTAGACTTTCTAAAACTTATTCGACCAGATCTATGAATTTTTACGGCTACTTTTTTATTAGAGGGTGTTAGTCCTAGATAGACATCCGATTCTTTCCCTACTCCTATAGGTGTCGGGGAAATTGAGACTAAAACTCCACTTTTATATAAGGCATTTAGTCCAAGACAATCATACCCCCAACTTGTTAAAATATAGCCTGTATAAGGTGTTTTTTGTCTCTGAACAAGTCCCATCTCATTGAGTTTTTTTAATATTTTCAATGTTTCTTTCTCTGAAAAGCCAGAGTAAGCTACAATTTGTTCAAAAGGTACATAGAGATGGTTTATCATACCTCTTTCAATAACTGTTAATATTCTTAGATCTCTTTGAGTAAGTTTTTTTATGGCTTGTAATACTTGAGACATCATGTATTGTAATAATAGTATAATATAGTAATATTTAAAATAATGTTAATTATCTTATAGAACGATGAAGAAACAGCTCGCGGCTGAAAAGTGATGTCGTCCTCGATTTCTGAATATTTATTCTTATCAAATATTTAGAAAATCGATTATTGAGCTCTTAGTATTTATAATAGTTAATTTCTTAGTTGCTGGAAGCGCTACATTATATATTTTTGATCTACCTATATTATCAAAAAATTTAATGCTGAGATGTGCGTGTCCATGAATAATTAAATGTGGTTGATATGTTTTTATTAAATGGGTAAGTTTCGTGGATGAAAGATACGGCCAAGTATTATATTTTTCTCCTGTTAGTGTCCGACATCGTGGAGCATAATGTGTCACTAAAATAACAAAATAGTTGCTTTGACTGAATTTTCTTAATATAGATTCTATTTTTGATATTTTATATTTATACTGTTCCAAAATATCTGGAATGTTTCTTCTTTGCCATATAGTGGGTTTATCTAGTGCACCTTTACTTCCAACAATAACTATATCTAGGTTTTTAAGTATAATATAATTATCTTCTAACCATGTTATTTCATTACATATGCTGAATAATTTTTCTTTTCTGTCGTCGTATTCTTCGTTCCCTCTTACACCTAAAATTGGTCCCTCATAATATTCTTTTATTAATGTTATTACTTGTTTACATCCCTGTATATTTCCCTTATTGACGATATCTCCTGCCAATATAAATATATCAATATTCTTTAATTTCTTCTTCTCTTTTTCTAGCGCTTTTCTTAATAAACTTATGAATTTTGGTGCATGTATATCTGAGACAGCTGCAATCAACATAACTTCTTCGCTATATTGTAATTATATTAAAGTTTTAATTATTTATTTAGATAAATGTGTTAGGATGCTTTAGAGCTTCAGTGAAGGATTATGAGAAAATGCCAAAGAATAAAAATTGTTGTTTTTGATGTTGATGGTGTTTTAACCTGTATTGATAGTGTATGGAGATATTTACATATAAATCTAGGCACATGGAATATTGCTAAGAAACATTATCTTTTGTTTAAAAATAAGATGATAACATATGAACAGTGGGCTAAATACGATGTAAATTTATGGAAAAATACACCGTTAAAACGTGTTGAAGAAATACTTGATAAGGTACCTGTACGGGATGGAGCTACAGAATTAATAGATTTTTTAAAGACGAAGAATTTAATGATATTTGCGATTAGTGCTGGACTAGACGTATTGACAGATAAAGTTTCTAGAAAACTAGGAATTGACTATACTTTTTCTAATAAGCTAGTTGTGGAAAATGGTTTTTTGACAGGTGATGTTATTGTAAATGTTGATTTTTATAGTAAGGGGAAGATTATTGATGAGATATGTGAAAAATTTAAAGTTACTAGAGAAAATATAGTTGTTGTCGGTGACAGTGAAGTAGACATACCGATGATGAGAAAATCCTGTTTTTCGATAGCTTTTAATTCGTCTAGTTATAAAGTGGTTAGTATCAGTGATATAGCAATATATTCATCATCATTAAGAATACTATATCCGATATTTAAGAAACTTTTATCTACTTAGTAATATTATATAAAATGGATGAAGAAACTGACCTGAACTGAAATAATGAAGAAATGCACCTCTTCTGATTTCCCATTAATATTTTATAAGAGTAAACTTATTTTTATATTCATACCTAAGGGAGCATTATGAAAGTTAAAACTATTGTATTTTTAGAACCTCCATATAAAGGCATCAGTATAAATTGTAACTTAAGTTACACTGACTCTTTTTCAAAAAGAATGATTAGAGTATGTACACTGCAAGGTTTGTCGGATAGGCCTAGTGAAACCTATGTTAGTTACTCAGATAATAATGGAGAAACATGGGGGTCTGAAAGAAAAATTGCGACATATGTTGTTAACAAAGATATGGTTACAAGATATTCATTTATGCCTTGGCTTGATAAGGAAAATAATATTCTATTTTTGTTTTCTACTGAGATAACCATGTATCATGATGAGGTTCTTTCTGGGTTGGCTAGACGTAAAACGTTTTACCAAATTTCCAAAGATAGAGGTTATACATTTACGAAGAAAAAGCAGATTATCGAAGAGGGTAACGAATTTGATGAGGTACATTATATGAAAAATGTTTGGTATGGGAGAAATTCCGCAAGTATAGGAAATATCCCATTAAAAATTTCTAGGAATGAAATATTGATACCAATGTACTATTTTCCACTTAGTGATGATGGTGGTCTTTATAACCCAATAGGTGCATACACTTATACGAATGTTATATTTTTGCATGGTTTTTGGAAGAATGGGTACACAAAACTAGAGTTTCAATCTTCAGAACCGTTGATGATAGATCCATTTTTATCTACTAGAGGCTTAAGTGAACCAGCAACAGAAATGCTTAGTAATGGTGAGTTAATAACGATAATGAGAGGAAGTAATGACAAAAGAAAAGATTTACTTGGATATAAATGGGTAAGTGTTTCTGATGATGGTGGATGGACGTGGAGTAAACCTAAGCCATTTACCTACGATGATGGAGAAAAAATTTTTTCTCCAGCAAGTTTTTCTGTTTTATACAAGCATTCCTCTGGAAGAATTTTTTGGATAGGCAATATATCAAAGAAGAATCCTATAGGAAACTGGCCACGTTTTCCTCTCGTAATAGGTGAGCTTGGTGAAGAAAAATATAGCTTAAAAAGAAATACAATCACGATTATAGATACGAAAAAAGAATATGAAAAGGACAGTCTTCAGTTATCCAATTTTAGCGTGTATGAAGACAGAGAGACAAAAGAGATAATAGTGACATTATCAAGACTTTTTGCTAATGATCCTAAAGATTGGACTGCACCATGTATAATGTATAGAATAAAAATTGAATAAAAGTTTATATTATATCGCTAAAAGTTAAAATCTTCATTTTTTCTGGGATACGTGTAACATCTCCCACTCTAGCCCCAATTACTAGATCTATATTTTTTTCATATGCTATATCTACTATTCTCTGTGTTACTATACCATCAAAGATTATAGTTGATATGTTATCTGTGGACTGTAAGGTTTTAGCCAGGTCTTTAACAGGAATCCTGAGTAGGATTTTCCAATTTTTATCGATTAACAGTGCTTCTAATGTTCCTTTAAGCTCCTTTATTTCATTGATAATTTGCTCAGGTATCTCGATTGGCAAAGCTAGGGGTTTTATATGTTTTTTCTCTTTTTGAGGTTTTTCTATTTTTTGCTTTTTTTCTTTTTCAAGTGTTTCGAAGAATTCTTCTAGAGGTAACTTATTCCTTAGAGCTTTTGCTATTTCTTTACCTGTAAGTTCTTCTACTTCTCTTCCAGGTGGTGCTCTAGCAACATAATCTATATCTACTTTTCCAGCGAGGTTTTTTACAATTAATTCTCCACCCCTATCTCCGTCAACTAACAATACTATATTTTTTCTTCTAGAAAGTTCAACTATGGTTTTGGGTAGGGTAGCGCCCTCTATTGCTATTACATTTCTGTACCCGTGCTTAAGTAAATTTATTACGTCTGCCCTGCCTTCAACAACGACTAAAGTATCTGATTTATCTATATCTGGACCAGCGGGTAATCCCTCAGGTCCATATTTTTGAATTTCAGCTACTCTAAGACTTTTTAAAACTTCTTCTGTTAGTTCCTTGGATTCTGGTACTTCTTGTTCCCATTTTCTCAAAAGTTCCTTAGCTCTTTCTATAATTTTTTTTCTTTTTTCCTCTCTGACATCTTCAATCTTTATAACTTCAGCTTTAGCATTATAAGGACCTACTTTATCTATTGCTTCCAAGGCAGCTGCAATTAGAGCTGTCTCAGCTCTATCTAAATTTGATGGTATCTTTATGTAGCATATTATCTTGTTTCCACTACGATTCAGTGATACTTCTATCCTTCCCAATCTTCCGCTTTTTTGAAGTTCTCTTAAATCCAATTCTTTTCCTAAAAGTCCTTCTGTTTGACCAAAAATAGCACCAACTATATCAGGTTTTTCAACTGTTCCATATACTTCCATCTTTGCATGAATTATATATTTCGCCGTTATAGGTGTTCCTCCCATAAATCATCGCCATTTAAAAACTAATTTATCATATGTTTACCATATTTTTATTTCTTAACCTATTTTTATTTCAAAGATATTTATTAAAGATAGGATACTAAGAATATATTTCAATAGCTAAGGCTTTTGATTAAACATTTTTATGACAGGAAGATAAAAATATACTTGCCTTAAAATTTTAGGGGTAGCTAGGCGGTCTAATTAGGTTATATGGGTGTGCTGTTCCGCCCGCATACACATGATATCATCGCTTTGACGATACATCGCCTTTAGCTCTTCATGCTCTCTCTCAGGCGGTATAAGCACACCCAACAGTTATTACATATTATCTTACACTCTATTTACTATTTATATTATTTTATTGCAATCTTTTTCATGATATTAAATTTCAGAAAACTATACCCCCTCCCCCCTTTTAAGCTCTATAATATTTTTTTGATTTTTTGATGATATAGCTTATGAAATGTAAAGAATGCGGTAGTAAATTGATCTTATCTCCTGAAGGATTTTATGTTTGCAGTACATGTGGATTAGTACATGAAGAATATATTCCCTTTGAAACAGCTACACATTTAAAGGATAATAATATATTTTCTTTTAGTCATATAGGTACATATATTAGTGCAATAGACGATCTAAGTTTTTCTTTATCAAAAACCCATCTCTATTATTG
>Ga0190304_1000211_pt1 | contig 27232 bp, 31 predicted proteins | sample 48700712_MG_FD_161670 | JGI IMG/M metagenome (GOLD analysis project Ga0190304, IMG submission 161670) | Hydrothermal vent sediment bacterial communities from Southern Trench, Guaymas Basin, Mexico - 4870-07-1--2_MG | ecosystem: Environmental > Aquatic > Marine > Hydrothermal vents > Sediment ...
CCTCGAGTATATCCCTGATCTCACTTCCTATGCCTGCTTCCTTTATCAGGTATTTATATGCCTCAGCAGTAATGGCGAATCCTGAAGGCACATTCACACCTTCACTACTGAGATTCCTTATCATCTCTCCGAGCGATGCGTTCTTACCACCAACCAGTGCGACATCATTACGTCCAACCTCTTCGAACCACTTTATGAATCTCATCAATTACTCCCCCTCATGAAAAGTTCATAAATAAACATTTATTTCTTTATATAAAAACCACTCTCTTCTCTCCGGATAATAAACCAGTCTTGATGAGCTCCTCCTGCTCGTAGTCTTCCATGCTGCCTGGAGTGACCGGAGTGGCCACATGCACTTTCTTGCCCCTTCTCGCCAGTGCCATCGAGAGTGTAGAGACGTGTTCAGCAATCCCACCTATCTTAATTCTTAATCCCATGAAAAGCATCAATATCTGAATTTGCACTTATGTGCATCATGCTGGCAACCACATAGGAGAAACTCGATTTTGAGGTTGTTGGGACTTCGAAGAGCGGTAACGAAGCGATAGAAAAATTCAAAGCTTTGAAACCTGACATCATATTGGTAGATCCTGCACTGCCTGATAAGGATGGTATTGAAGTAACCCGGGCGATAACAGAGGAGTCACCCTCTACCGTCGTAATCATGCTTCTTAATGGCTCGGAAACCGACCCTGATATGACCCTGATATAATAGTGGAGGCGGTGAGAGCAGGTGCAAGGGGGTATATGCGGAAACCGATAACCGAAGGAGAGATAGATACTTATTGTGGAGGATTTAGAGGGACATGTGGAGATTATAAAGCGAGTTTTAGAAGATAGCAGGCTGAATACGCGGATTTTTTTTGCACGAGATGGTGAAGAGGTTCTGGATTTCCTCAATAATCGTGGCAATTTCGTATCCACAGAGGAGTATCCAAAACCGGATATAATCTTGCTCGACCTTCGTCTGCCAAAACTTGATGGGCTTGGAAGTGCTGGAGCGAATAAGAACTGACGATAATCTCAGCGATATACCTCTGTCGTGGTGCTTACATCCTCTAAACGGGATGAGGATTGATAAGGGCATATGAAGGGCGGTGCAAAGAGTCACATCCTCAAATCTGCATTCATCGTTCTACTCAGAGGTGAAGCGAAAGGGCTTCTCGATACTATTCCCTCTCATTTAGCCTTTAGCCTTTAACCTTTAACTTTCAGGGGTGTGACATGACAAGAAGATCAAATTGCCATACAGTAGGGAGGTGAAGAATCCAGCTGTGATGAACAGCATGAATAGCAACTCTGGTGTAACCCACACTTCCCGCGCCCGTGAGCTCTCAGTTCATCAGGACCTAACTTCAGGAGATTATAAACGAATAATGAGATAGGGATGACGAATGAGAAAAGAGCAGCATTCGGGAGCGTGGTGAGGGCAAACGGAAATGGATATTGCGCAAGTGGCTGTTCAGGTATCAGTATCAAGAAAGAGGCAAATCAGGCATTTCGCATCCGCGCCGCCGAACAGTCGCAGTCGGAAGAATAGATAGCTCAGAGTAAATGTGAAGAGAATGGATGAGGATAATGAATGGAGATATTGTGAGGAGAAAAGGCAAACCACGAACCAGGAGTCTGTAACTATAGAAGGGCCCCTACTGCTATCATAAGTATAACAGACCCAATTTGATACCCTCCCCCGCTTTGTGTCTGAATAGCATGCGTAGATCAGAATAGCAGAGCAGAAGCAGAAGGATAAGAGGTTGATATCTATCATACGATGGGTGTAAGTCTTATCTTAAGATTACTATCCCTGGTGATATCTAACTCAAGGGTGTGTATCTCGGTTCTTGGTACTTCTCACCTGATGCACGGTACACCAGAGATGAACATGGTTCTGCATGGTTCTGATATGTGTGGACGCGAAGTACTCAAATTCTTCCCTCCCTCTATCTGCTCCAATAAAGCCGATTACCACACCTCACCGGCTCCTTGTCTTCGCTATCTCATCTTTTATCCATGGATGCTGCCTGCACATCGTCTCGGAATCACCCCTCGTTGCGAGATAAGCGCTATTTCCCTTTAACATGCTCAAATGTAAGCGCAAAGACTGTTTTACCGGAGCCCGGTGCCCCCTTCACCAGTAGCATTTTCCCATATTCATCATCGAAGAAGGCGCTTATCTCTTCTGGAATCCTGAACTCTACCATTTCGCTTATACCCTTTTATCTTATGAATAAACTTTTATAAAACAAGATTTAAAATTGAAGAGGCAGAGCAGGAGATGAGAAAGGTGAGTAAGACAAATCCGCGGCTGGTATCCCTGATAGGGGAATTGAAGAGAATTGCCCGAGAGCACGATGCAGCTATATGGCGTGATATAGCGAAGCGATTGGAGAAGCCGCGAAGGAATTATGCTGTGGTAAATCTGAGCAAGATAGATAGATATTCCAGCGAGAACGATACGATAGTGGTGCCGGGTAAAGTGCTGAGCGCCGGTACGCTCCAGAAATCGGTCACGATTGCAGCACTGGGCTTCAGTAAGAAAGCGTATGATAAGATCAGTACCGTTGGGAAGGGGATAAGTATAGAGGAACTGATAAGGGATAACCCGAAAGGCTCGGGTGTGAAGATAATCGTATAATCGTATAATTCTATAATTGATTGTGTGACGTGATGAGCGAGATGGAGATAATAAATGGTGAGGGGCAAATCCTGGGGCGATTGGCAAGTGAAGTAGCGAAACAGCTGTTGCGGGATAAAGATAAGCAGATAGTAATTGTAAATGCCGAACGCGTGATAGTAAGTGGCTCGAAGGAGCGTCTGATAGAGGATTACAGAAGGAGAAGGGAGAGAGGTTCGCGAGAGAAAGGACCTTATTTCCCAAAGATGCCAGACAGAGTGGTGAGGCGCACGATAAGAGGGATGCTACCTTATAAGCGGCAAAGGGGCAGAGATGCCCTCTCCAGATTGCAGGTCTATCTTGGAATACCTCAGGAATATGAAGAAGAGGAGCAGAAGAGGATAGAAAATGCAAAAGTCGAGAGACTGTCAATGGCTAAATATCTAACCTTAGAGGAGGTGTGCAAGAAATTAGGATGGGTACCAAAGCAAAGGTAAAGCGAATAGTGAATCAGACAGGTAAGAGGAAGAGGGCTATTGCACGGGTGACGATAAAAGAGGGTAAGGGGGATATTAGAATAAACAAGAAACCACTGGCGATAATAGAGCCGGAGGTGGTACGCGCAAAAATTTCTGAGCCGCTTTTCATCGCTTCCCAGCTCCCTGAGGTCGCACCTGAGATAGAGAATATCAATGTGGAAGTGAATGTCAGGGGAGGGGGATTCATGGGTCAGGCAGAAGCGGCCAGAACCGCCATCGCTCGGGGGTTGGTGGATTGGACGTGTAGTGAGAAGCTGAAGGAGATGTATCTCGATTATGACCGAACTCTGCTGGTCAGTGATGTGCGACAGAAGGAGTCAAAGAAGGCAGGTGCGAAGGGTGCAAGAGCGCATAGGCAAAAATCATATCGCTGATATAGGTGAATATCAATAAAATAAGCTGAGGAGAAGATGATACCGGTAAGATGTTTCACCTGTGGTAAAGTGATATCCGAAGTATGGGATGAGTATAAGGAGCGAATAAAGCATGAGGACCCGCGTAAGGTGCTGGATGACCTTGGTATAAAGCGATATTGTTGCCGCCGAATGCTTCTGACGCACGAAGAACTGATAGATGAGATAGCACCGTATGGGTGAGGCTAAGATGGGGTTGTAGGGTAGCTTGGACTATCCTTCGGCGTTCGGGACGCCGAGACCTGAGTTCAAATCTCAGCAACCCCATACCATACCACACCATACCATTCAAGTATATAGATAGATAGAGAAGATAGCGAGGTAGATCACTTTGACAAAGGAGAAGGGGAAAGAGAAAGAGAAGTACACGAAATATGAGAAAGCACGCATTATAGGTGCAAGAGCATTACAGATAGCCGCAGGGGCACCAGTGCTCATTCAAACCGATAAAATAGACCCTATAGAGATAGCAATAGAAGAATTTGAAAAGGGTGTTATACCGATAACGGTGAGGAGGAAAGAGTAGCAGAGTAGCGTAGCGTTTTTCTTACTTATTCGCTTTCCTCCGCAATATTATCTTTCCTATATTTATATTTGCATTCTTCAGTGTTATCGTTATGGGGGCACCGCCCAGCATGGCAGATGCAGATACAGGCGCAGGCACCGATTGAGCAATTGCCTCTGGTTGTGCTTCACTCCCCATCATGGCAGTGGGAGCAGCTACTTCTTCTGGTGCTGCAATTGCTGCCTCCTCTTCCTCCTCTACCCACCCATTTGTTATCTTCGCTCCGTCAACTTCCCTGATAACTCCTTTTACCACCGGGTGGTCAACTTGCTGTAAGAACTCTCGCAGACTCCCTAAATCTGCCGCTTCCTTCTCCGTCGCTATCTTGTCCTTCATCTCATCCGGTATAGCATCGCTTACCCTATCTTTTAAATCAGATGCCATCCATACCACACGTCGCCATCCCCCGTCATACTGTATGAACTTCGAGCTGTAGAAGTACTGGACTCCAATCCCAAGAAAACCCCTCACCTGTTTACCGCCCCCCACAGAGCCTGCGATGGTTGAGAAGGGGAGTCCGATAGGAGTCTCAGAGACCTTAGAGCCACGATGTATCCATCCTATTCCGTCAACTTCGGGTATATAGAAACCAGCAACCTCGAAACAGCCACAACTCGTATGTGGCTTCTCCAGGAACGAGTGTAACTTTATAGAGTCATATTCGCCACCAGAAAGCCTCACTGCTGCCTCGTTTACTCCTGTATACTCTCCCCCTATTGGGTCTATACACTCACCTTTTGGTATCGGTGCATTCGGTCCCTCAGGGTCCACCCTCGCTGCAGCCCTCGAGTCGAACCAGCTCATTGCGCCGCAAAGTGCTATTCTATCTGGTGAGACCACACAGACATTCGTTGGTGCAAATGACTGACATAATGTACATTGATAAAATTCATCCACATCCTCATCATGCAAGCCTCTTGCCTTCAAATCCCGTGCTTGGTATATCTTCCTTGCCTCCTCCAGTTGCTTCTCCACTTCCGCTTCATCGGTTATATACGTTGCTTCCATCTTCTCTATGAATGGCAACTCAGACTTGAATAGCATTATCGTTGCTTTTGCTATCTGCTTCAGCGATTTCAAACCCCTCTTTACCGCATCCTTACTTATTCTAACCCATATCTCATCGCGCTGATTGAGATGCATATATCCCTGTATATAAGACTGATATTCATGATTCCTGCGCTCTATCACGGCTTCGAGGTCCTTCTCTATCTGCTCGCCATAGACCTTATATATCATACCATACGCATAAGTACCGCCCTCTTCCATCTCTGCTATATCAGGTCCTATCAGTGTCACCTCGTTGTCACGAACCTTCTCTGGATCGGGTTCAAATACAACAAGTTCAAATCCTGGCTTGCTTATCCCCCCTAACTCCACGTACATGCCTGCCTTTCTCACCCTCTCACCCTCATACATCGGGTTCAGGTCAAAAGGGAAACCCTCCTCTGCGTCCACTCCTCCCATTTTTCTCGCTATCCTCTATTTTTGGAGGACACATTAAAAAGGTTTTGTAAAAAGTTTGAATGACTGATTGTAAAAACAGCATTTGTCAATATTTTAGCACTACTATTTTAACAATTCCAGCAACAGTGCCTTCTGTGCGTGAAGCCGGTTCTCCGCCTGCTCCAATATCACCGCTTCTTCACTGTTCAGTACCCCCTCTGTCAGCTCTTCACCCACGTGCACCGGCATACAGTGCATTACAATTACATCCTCTTTTGCCATATCCACCACACTCTCGTTCACCTGATAATCCCTGAGTGCTTCCTCCCTGCGCGTTCTATCTCCCTCCTCTCCCATCGAGACCCATACATCGGTGTATATCACATCAGCATCAGTTACCGCCTCTTTCACATCTTCGCTTATGTGTATCCTAGCGCCCATCGCCTCTGCCCTCCTTATCACCTGCTCCGCTGGCTCGTAGCCCCCTGGACATGCTATACTGATATCCATACCCATCAATGCACATCCCCCTATCAACGAGTTACACACGTTGTTGCCATCTCCTACCCATGCGACTTTGATACCTCTCAGCTTCTTCTTGTACTCCTTTATTGTCATCAGGTCTGCCAATGTCTGACATGGATGCTCTAGGTCGCTTAACCCATTAATCACAGGAATGGAGGCATGTCTCGCAAATTCCTCTATTGTACTGTGTGCATATGCCCTTATCATAACGGCGTCAAGATAGGTAGATAAGACCTCCGCTGTCTCCTTTATCCTCTCTCCCCTGCCCAGCTGCAGCTCGCTCCAGTTCAAGCTTATCACGTCACCACCGAGTTCAAGCATTGCCACCTCAAAAGAGACACGAGTACGGGTGGACGGCTTCTCGAAGATCAATGCCAGTATTCTCCCTTTTAAATCCCCCCTCCTCCTTGAACCACGTCTTCGCTCTCCTTTCAATACAGTCGCACTCCTCAATATCTCTTCAATATCCCCTCGTGCGAGGTCAAATATCGAAATAAGTCCTGTCATGTCAGTCATATATAAAGATAATTAAGCTGTTGTTAATGATATTTAGAGATGAAATGCAGGAGTTGATAAAATATGGCAGGAAGATGGTGGATGCCGGGCTTGTGCATTCCCATTTTGGCAATATCAGTAAGCGTGTTGGAGACCATATGCTAATCAGCACAACAGGGAGCATGCTTGATGAGCTCGAAGGGCAGATTATCTCTGTTCCAATAGACCCGGCAACGCCTGATGAATTGGATGTGATAGCATCCTCTGAGGTCAATGTCCACCGTACAATTTATAAACATACCTCTGCACTCGCAATTTTACATGGGCATTCAAAATACGCAGTGGTGCTCTCTATGCTTTATGGACCCTATGAGCAGATAGTACCCGAAGATTCCGAGAGTATCTATCTCCTGCATGAAATACCGGTTGTTAGTGGTGGTATAGGCTCAGAAGAGCTGGCAATCAATGCCGCATCGGCACTTCGGGATCATAAGGCTGTAATCGCACGTGGACACGGCACATTTGCCCGGGGTGCCACAGTGGACGAAGCTTTCGTGATTCTCAGTTCGGTTGAACACGCATGCGAGGTCAAATATCTGGTCGATATGGCACAGAATAGTAATGATAGTAAAAGTAAGCTATATAGAGTTAAATAAAATAAAAAGATGTTAATTAATTAAGTATGGATGTCAAGGAGGAATGAAGGATGTTTGAAGCTGAGATAGATGCAGGTGTATTAAAAGAATGCATAGAGGCAATAATTGCGGTGGTGGATGAAGGTAAGTTGAGAATATCAGCAGAGGGTTTAAATTTAAGAGCAGTAGACCCCTCTAACGTAGCTATGGTAACTTTTCAGTTGCAGAAAGATGCGTTCGATGATTATCAGTTCTCGAACGGAGAGGGAGATGGAGAGGGACTTGAGATAGGAATGGATTTCCAGAAGTTGCTTGGAATCTTAGGCATTGGAGGTAAAGAGCAGGTCCGGCTTTCGATTGATGAGCAAGCACAGAAGTTATATACGCGAATGGGCAGTCTTGCTTATACAGTGAACCTGCTGGAACCTTCATCGTTGCGAAAAGAGCCGAAGGTGCCCGAGCTTGAGTTCCCGGTGCAGGTGGTTATGGATATAGAGGATTTCAGAAGGACAATACGTGCTGCTGAGAAGGTGGGTGAATATATATTGCTTGGTGTGGACGGCGATGAATTTTACATGGAGGTGGAGGGTGAGATGGATAAGTTACGTCTGGGCTTGAGGAAGGAGCAATTGATCCATCTGACACCTGGAACGCTTCATTCATTATTCACTCTGGACTATATCGCCGCGATGAGCAAGGGTATGAGTCATGCTGAGAATGTAACACTGAACTTGGGTAAGGATTATCCACTCCAGATAGATTTCGAGGTGGCAGACGGCAAGGGTAAAGTCAGTTATCTGCTGGCACCGCGAGTCGAATAGGGGTAAGGATAGGGATAGGGATAAGGATATGGATAAGGCAATGGTGAAGCTGAAGATTGAGAACGATATACTTCATCACCACGAACCCGCATAAGGTAAAAGAGATAAGAGAGCTGGCTGCTGATATTGATAGCGGTATCTCTATTCAGCATCTCAATTATGAGTATCCTGAGTTACAACTGGAAGAGATAGAAGAAGTGGCGATAGCGAGTGCGAATTACATAAGGTGTGGGAAAGGGGCAAGGACAGGGATAAAGATAAAGACCCCGTTCTTCATCGAAGATTCTGGACTGTTCATTCACGCTTTGAATGGTTTCCCTGGTCCTTTCTCCGCGTTTGTATTCAAGAAGATAGGTAATGAGGGGATATTGACTTTGATGGCTGGTAAGAGGGATAGAGAGCGAAGAGCCGCTTTTAAAACGGTCGTCGCGTTCTGTCAGTCCATCTCAGCGGAGCCGCGCATCTTCAGCGGTGTTATAGAGGGGAGAATCGCAGATAGTGCGCGCGGTGAGGGAGGATTTGGGTTCGACCCCATATTTGAATACAGAGGAACGACATTTGCAGAAATGAGTACAGAGGAGAAGAATAAAGTATCACACAGAGGCAGAGCATTCAAAGAATTCCTGAATTACCTCTCTTAGTGCAGGGAAAAATATTTGCATATTATATAACACAGCTAACAATTACGAAAAATTAGAAAAATTTAAATATACCCTCAATCTCTATATATTTATTGATGCAGATATGAAGCGAGACAAGGGGCAGTGGCATCTTTCGCCTCTCTTCAATAATATGATCATGCCAAAGATGTCGCTCTTTCTACCCCATGATAAGAAGTTCTTCGAGCTCTTTGAAGACCTTGCAGACAAGACAGTGGATGCCGCGGAACTTCTGGTCGAATTGAGCAATGACCTTTCTCTACTCTCCGAGATCAGCAGGCAGCTTGGAATTCTAGAAGAAGAAGCAGATACAATCGTTCATGAGATAGTACGCGAGCTCTTCTTCGACCATACGCGGGTCACAGAGGAGAAAGGGGATATCCGTTACTTCGCTCATAACCTCGACAATGTGATAGACGGGATAGAGAAAGCAGTGAGAAGATTGACATTTACGCAAACACTGCCTGTGCCTGTGATTGAATTCGCACCTGTTATATTGGAGGCGTCAAAGGAGATACGTACCGCAGTGCATTGCTTGCGTGACATGAAATGCGAAGAGGGGAGTTTAGAAGCATATTGCATAAGGATAAACGAACTGGAGAACGAAGCGGACGAGATAAACAGGAGATGGCTCAGGAAGTTGATGACCACGCCAACGAAGAGTTCGGACGAGGTCCTTGAGCGATTACTGCAGAAGGAGATCGTGGAGATTCTTGAGGATACAATGGACCAGTGTGAGGATGTGGCTAATATCCTGGAGACGTTCAGATTGAAAGGTGGAATCTGATCTGAGCCTGAGTTGAGCCCTGAGCCAGATGTCCGCTTCTCTCTCTCTTGTTATTATCATAATAGTGTTAGCGCTGTGCTATGACTTCCTGAACGGTGCAAATGACAGAGCGAATGCTATCGCCACAGTCACTGCCACGAAGGCACTTACACCACTGAACGCATTGATTCTCGCCAGTATATTCAACCTCGTGGGTGCATGCGTCTCTACAAAGGTAGCTGAGACCATAGGTAAAGGGATAGTCTTGCCAGAGGGTATAACACTGGTTATTATTGCCGCTGGTATCACAGGTGCAGTGATATGGACATTTATCTGTACCACTTTTGGCATACCTATTAGCGTGAGTCATTCGCTTGTAGGCGGTCTCCTTGGTGCAGGCATCCTCGCAGGTGGTTTAGGGATAATAAATTGGCATATTCTTAATAATCGGGTATTTCTCGCAATCATTGTAGGACCCCTTGGCGGTTTTATCGCAGGTGCGATCCTTTTCTCCATCGTCAGCTGGATACTTTTCCTTCTTTTCAGAGACATCCCGGATACCAGGACGGAGAGGGTATTCAAGAACCTGCAGATAGTATCCGCTTCTTTTATGGCGTTCAGTCATGGTATGAATGATGCACAGAATGCAATGGGTGTGATTACAATGGCACTCCTCGCAGGTGGTTTGATACCGCGATTCACAGTGCCTTTATGGGTAAAACTGAGTTGTGGTCTCATGATGGGTCTGGGTACTTTCTTCTTCGGATGGCGTGTAATGAAGACCCTGGGCTGGAAATTGACGAAGCTGGAACCGAAACATGGATTCTCTGCGGAGACTGGTGCGGCAGTCGCTGTGGTATTGATGAGCTTGAGAGGTATGCCTGCAAGCACGACCCATGTGATTGCTTCTTCGGTCATCGGTGGCACTTTCTTCCAGAGTCTACGCAGGATCAGATGGACGGAGGTGGAGAAGATGGTCATTGCCTGGGTGATTACCATCCCGCTGGCTGCAATACTCGGTGGTATTGCATATCTGTTTATGGACATATTTTTATGAGCGAGAAAAAACCATAAGTTATAAGACATTGCTTTGCCATCCTCTTATGCATGGTAGAGAAGAGCATAGAAGAGATAAACGAGAGAATCAGAGATGGCAGCGTTTGCGTGGTCACCGCCGATAGGATGAGTGAGATGGTGGAGGAGCTGGGTGCGGAGAAGGCAGCCAGGGAGGTAGATGTTGTGACTACCGGTACCTTTGGTCCTATGTGCTCCTCTGGTGTCTTTATCAATTTTGGACATGCGGACCCGCCGATAAAGATGCAGCGGGTATGGCTAAATGAAGTGGAAGCATATACCGGTATCGCGGCTGTTGACGCTTATTTGGGTGCCACGCAGTTATCAGAAGATAAAGGAGAGGAATACGGCGGTGGGCATGTAATAGAGGATTTAGCATCAGGTAAGCAGATAGAGATGCGGGCTACTGCCTATGGCACCGATTGTTATCCACGAAAGGAGATAGAGACTACACTCTCAATAGAAGACCTGAATCAGGCGATAATGGTAAATCCGAGAAACGCATCACAGCGTTATATCGCAGCAACGAACTCAACAGACCGCACTTTATATACTTATATGGGCACATTGCTACCAAATTATCGAAATGCAAACTATTCTGGTTCCGGTACGCTCTCACCACTCATAAACGACCCTGAGTTTGAGACCATAGGTCCGGGTACGCGGATATTTCTATCTGGTGCGAGGGGCTATGTGGTGGGTGCGGGAACACAACATAACCCGCGTAAAGGCTTCGCTACACTTATGGTCACTGGTAACCTGAAGGATATGGAGCCGGAATTTCTGCGTGGAGCTACTTTCTTCGGGTATGGGGTGTCACTCTATGTAGGCATTGGGATTCCTATACCGATATTGAATGAGCGAATAGCGAAGAATACGGGGATAAGCGATGCGGAGATCAAGACGGAAGTGCAGGATTATGGCATTTGCAGACGAGACCGACCAGTGCTGAGTGAGGTGACGTATGAAGAATTGAAATCGGGGATGATAGAGATAGAAGGTAAGGAAGTGCCAACCTCTCCGCTATCCAGTTTCTACATGGCTGATCGAGTAGCGAAGGAGTTGAAGAGGCAGATAGAAACAGGTGAGTTCCTGCTCGCTCTGCCTTCCGAACGACTGCCCCGGGATACTCCCTTTAGACCGATGAAACAGACTAAAGAGCTACCACTTGTCAAGGATGTGATGATAAGGGAGGTAAAGACAATAAGTGAGAAGGCGACCATAGCAGATGCAGCAAAGCAGATAATGGATACACAATTTACTCATATACCTGTGGTGACAGATGATGGGCGATTGAGCGGGATAGTAACAGCATGGGATATATCAACCGCAGTTGCACAGCGACATGAGGGTCTGGCAGAGATAATGACACGGAGAGTGATAACAACGGATGAAAATGAGCCACTGGAACTGGTGATCAGGAAGCTGGAGCGGTATAACATATCAGCATTGCCGGTTATAAATCGCGAGAGAAAGGTCATAGGGATGGTTACGAGTGATGAGATAAGTAAATTGATAGGAAAACGAAGGAGATGGGAGTGGAAACTGAGGATTTAAGAGGCATCATAGCTTAATCTCACTTATAACCTTCATGCTTGTAATTGCACCCACAATCAAACTTGTATAATAAGTGCTCAACCGCCATAGTAGTGTGAATATCCCCAGTAAAGGTGTGCCCACAAGCGTGTGATAGAGATATGCGCTGCTCAGTTCTGAGATACCACTGCTACCCGGGCTTATAGGCATCGCAGCGATTATGATAAGTATGAATTGTGCCGCAATTGAGTATATCCAGATCGGGTCTGCACCCAGCCCGAGGAGCAGGAACGAAGGTATTGTGAATTCGATGAGCCAGTAAGCGATGGTGAGAATGAGAGCGAGTTTAATAGTCTTCTTCCCTTCTCGCTGGAACTTCTTATGCGCTTCATAAAAATTCTCCAGCTCCTGATAGAGTTTATCGCGTATCCGCTCCATTTTATGGACCTTTATCTTTGTGAATACCCAGTCAAAGAACCTCTTTAGCTTGTCAGGTCTGGTTATACCGTACACCATGAGCAATACGCCGAGGATGAGTATGATACCGATAGCAGTGAATATAACTGAATAGCGGGGTATTACAGTTCTGAAGAGCATAAAACTTATTGCACCACCAGTCATACCGACCATGAAATCAAGTGACCGCTCACCGAAGACGATAGCTGTTCCATCACCCACTGTTAGTCCACTACGTCTCAGCAGATATATTCGCACTGGCTCGCCACCAAATTGAGAAGGGGTTATACATGCGGCGAAGAGGCTTGCCAGAATTATCTTCAGTGATTGTGACAATCTCAGATCACCCTCTGTATCTGTACCACTCAAGAAATCACTCATCAACTTCATCCTGAAACTCCATACAACCCATGCAGAGATATGCATGGCGAGAGCAACGGCGATGAATAAGGGATTGACCTCTGATATCGCTTCAAAGGTCGCTGGTGTTAGCCGATAGGGGGAGAACAGGAGGATAAAAGCAAGAGCGAGGATGCTGATGGAGATAGAAGCAAATAGCAGTGTCCATTTACGGCTTCCGTTCACCATAAATGAAAGTAATGATCATGGTGTTTAAATTTTTTGTCGTTTTAAATAGCTTATATGCTTCCTCTAAGAGCGCAATCAGCAAAAATAGCGAGATTAACACGAAGAAGATGTAGGATTGTTCAGCCCAGTAATTCCCAAAGGTAAGCAACAGCCCGAATTCATCCGCCACCAGTCCCAAGCCAGTGCCATAGATGCCTGCGGATACTTTCGTGATGATAGAGCGAGAGCCGTTATTGAGATGCCCGAGCCATCCGCCAATAGCGAGCAGTCCAATACCAAAGAAGAAATGATGTATTCGATAGCCTTTAACCCATAACTGGCATACCGGATTGATGTCGGCATTTAAAATAGCTACGAATAAGCGTGCGATGAGGAATGACATGATGAAGGATGAGAGGATAATAAAATGAATCTGGAGCTTCTTCGAGTTAGTTCTGTATTTGGAGTCCCGAAACATGGGGAATACAGCACTCAACATACCGAATAGGAGGATGCCATAGCCAAAGAATAGGAGGGTGGATTCATAACTCAGTCGCAATACCATAGCTGCATCGAGGAGATCAACGATGAATACCATTGGAAGGGTAAACTGGGATACTGCTTCTACCAATGCGGTAAGGATGAACACAGTGCAGAGCAATATGCTCATCTTAGCTAACCTGCGCTTTGTAAGATATGACAGGAATTCTATATGCACTCAAATCACCCCACCTCTTCCTTTACGCCAGGGTCAGGATTCGAACCTGAGCGTCCCGAGAGGGACAGTGACTCTCGAGGCCACCGCATTTGTCCACTCTGCCACCCTGGCTCTTAGCTCGTAGATCAATGCTAACTAACCTGTGTGACCATAACTAATTACTGGTACTGGTACTAATACTCATAGAATCCTTTACCCACTTTCCTGCCTGTCCATCCTGCATTTACCATCTGCGTCATGAGAACCGCGGGCTTGAATCGCTCCCAGCCAGTTTCATTATAAATCGTATTCAGAACCGCCACCACGATGTCTATGCCAATCAGGTCCAATAGCTGGAAAGGACCCTGTGGCCAGTTAAAGGACATCTTTAATACCTTGTCTATATCCTCGATAGATGCGAGTCCACTCTCGTACATCTTCACCGCTTCGTTTAATATGAGGCACATCATTCGACTGGTGACAAAGCCAGGTGAATCATTAACGATTACCGTCTCCTTACCCAGTGAGTTCAGAAATGTTAGAGTCTTATCCACCGTCTCCTCTGAGGTCATCAAAGATTTTACTACTTCCACACCTCGCATTACTGGTACAGGGTTCATGAAATGCATCCCAATTACCTTGTCAGGTCTCTTCGTCATGGCGCCAAGAGCGGTGATAGGGAATGTCGAGGTATTACTGCCAATAATCGTATGTGCAGGACATATCTGGTCAAGCTGTGTGAATATCCCGCGTTTCACTTCCATATCCTCATACACTGCTTCAATAACTATATCTGCATCCTTCGCACAATCCTCCAGGCTCGTTGAGCTGTGTATCGAATTCATAACTGCATCTGCATCCTCGCGTTTCAGATGCCCCTTCTTTACCAGCCTGGAAAGGCTATCTTTTATCTTTCCAAGCCCTCTTTCCAGAGATTCCGCATTTCTGCTCACAACAGAAGTCTCATAACCTGACTGAGCGCATACCTGAACGATGCCACTGCCCATCACTCCAATTCCAATAACACAAACTCTCTTCCCATTCATGGCTCATGGTTCAACGATTTTGAAGACCGGGCAGACGTGTGCTCCACCGGAGAACTTATCTCCCTTATAGGTATACGTACCGCTCATCTTCACCCTCTTTCCTATCAACGCTTGCGAAGCCTGTTCAGGCTCCAGCTCAAGCCTGCCAATGACGTTAGGTCCTTCCTTCGTCTTCACCAGGCATGGTATATAAGGGGCTTCAAAACCCTCCGGCGCCACCCGGATGACAGTAAAGGTTAACAATTCCCCCTCGCCACTCAATTCTACACGCTCCATATCCCTGCCACTGCACCACTGGCAGACTGGCATAGGATGACACGTTATTTTATTACATGAGAGGCACTTTAAACCCATCAATTTACCATTACTCAATGCTTCTTCATACTCCGCATAGCTTAATGGTATGTATTGCTTTGCCAACTCCTTCTCTATCTCCTCCTGAGTCTTACCTACACCTACCATCTTCTATTCATCTCCTATCTCTACCAAGTATCAGGTGACACAGGGTACCGAAGTCACCCCCCAGTGTATCAGTCATACCATATTCAGGAACAGGGTCAACCTGATTACCCTTTGCCGCCTCACCACGCATCTGCTTGACTATCCAGTAGACCTGAGATGCACCCGTCGCTCCTATCGGATGGCCTTTGCCTATCAACCCTCCGGACATGTTCGTTGGTATCTTCCCTCCTATATCTGTTTCACCATTCGCGGTCGCGTTTGCAGCTTCACCCCAGTCAAAGAAGCCCATGCACTCAAGTGCGATCAACTCGGCGATGGTGAAGCAATCATGAATCTCCAGAAGGCTTATATCCTTCGGCTCGAGCCTTGCATGTTTAAAAGCCATCCTTGCTGATTGTACTCTGGAGACAGGCTTTGTTATGTCTTCCATCTTTGATAGCGCACTGCCAGAAGCCTGGCCTGTACCGAGGACATAGACTGGAGCATCGCTGTATCGCCTCGCATCCTCTGCGGCGCATAGCACAAGAGCCGCGGCACCATCAGAGAAAGGGCAGCAGTCGAGAAGCGTGAGTGGATCTGCTACCATCCTCGCATTCAGCACATCCTCTACCTTGAGTTCTCCCATCTTCTTATAAAACTGAGCTAATGGATTCAATGCACCGTGCTTGTGGTTCTTCATCGAGACATACGCCATCTTCTCACGCAATTCATCCAGTGGAATACCATATTCTACAGCATAACGCCTCGCAGCCATCGCAAACACACCCGGAAATGTGAGCCCTACCGGACCTTCAGTGGGCGAATGGCAGCTCATTGCAAATGTTCTGGTGGCAAATGCAGTACCCATGGATAACGCCTTCTCCACACCCCCAGCAAGCACCATGTCAAAATTACCTGAAGCCACCCACATCACAGCATCCCGTATTGCAACCGAGGCTGATGCACATGCGCCTTCATACCGCGTTGCCGGTATTGGCCCCAGATTGAGCTCCGCGGCAGAGAAAGCAGCAGGCATTACCTGAGCTTCTTCAAAACCCGGTAACGCAGCACCCTGGAACAAAGCTTCAATTTCTTTGCCCGTGACACCTGCATCGTCCATCGCCTGCAATGCCGCTTCCGAGAATAGCTCCAGAGAACTCTTCGCCGCTCGCCCAAATTTCGTATGCCCTACTCCTATTATCGCTACATCTCTCATCTTACCTCTACTCTCTCTTTATTCAATGACCTTCGCACATAAAAAACATCGGTATCAACGAACATATAAAGCATAAAATTGAGGTGCGATAAGAATAAGATGATAGAGGAGATTTTAATGAGGAAACGTGCGCTAATAAAGCGTTTAGAAGAGCGAAGAAGCATAAAGAGCGCGATAGGTGATGCGAAGGCGAGGGGTAAGAGACCGGTAATAGGGGAATTGAAGCGGAAGGGCTTGAAGGATGCTGAGATAATAGAAGCGGATGCCGCAGAGGCAGCGAGAGGAATAGAGGAAGGGGGTGCCTGTGCGGTCTCGGTACTAACCGAAGAGGCGTTCAACGGTACTTTAGCAGACTTGAAAGCAGTAAAACTCGCTGTCTCGATACCTGTATTGAGGAAGGACTTCATATTCGATGAGTTTCAGATAATGGAGTCGTATGTTCACGGAGCGGATGCAATCCTGTTGATAGTGCGATTTCTAAGCGAGAGAAGGGTGATAGAGCTGGTGAAGAAGGCATCTTCATTCGGTCTGGAATGCCTTGTGGAGATAGATAGTACCTCAAAGGACAAACTCCCGGACCTGCGCGAGATTGAAAACAGATCCATATTGATCGGCATAAATAATCGTGATCTGGATACATTGGAAGTGAAACTCGAGACTTTTGAAGCGATTGCACCGGAGATCAAGCCAAAAATACCCGAGAGTATACCTCTAATTGCAATGAGTGGAATAGAGAGCAGCGAGGATGCCACGAGGATGTTCGATGCAGGTGCCGATGCCCTGCTTGTTGGTACCTCAATCATGCATGCCACCGATATAACGGATAAGGTGCGAGAATTGGTTGGAGATTAGATTGGTGATGATGGATAGAATGGAGATAATGGAGGTGCAAGTTAGGAATTTAATCACCTTCATCTTCAGATTGAGCTCAATCCTGTTGTGTTTCCTGGTGGTGTGGAGCTCAACCTCTGCGTCTGCGGTTATGGTAAAGCAAAGAGAAGGAGTGGGAGCAGAAGCGGGCTTGACCGATTTTGACTTCAACGATGATGGATACATAAATCAGCATGACCTGGACATATTGAAATTGCATTTTAACGAACGATATGCGGGCTATGTACCCTGGGATCTGAATGCGGATTTGAGATGTGACTATCGTGACTTTTACTATTTCGCCGACCATGTTCCACTGAATTACCGTTTTCAGGTAGCGGTAAATATCACGGTCTGGAACCTGAGCAATTATACAATCGAACGTGGCATAGCACCTGCGCTCATACTCGGCGAGACCGTATATCCACAGAATCCCAATCGAGTTTTAGCATGGATAAAGCAATGTACGAGTCTGGAACCACCAAAGAACAACTCAGCCATTTGTGTTCATTATGCACGAGACTTATGTCGGTTAGCATATAAAGAGCTGGGACCAAAGACGATAGCATGGGGCTCTTCAGGCATACACGCTTATGGGATGATATATACAGGAGGCGACTGGCGGGAATTGTCTAACTGGTGTATAATAGACCCTTATTTGGGGTTGTATAATACCGTGGAGGATCGCTTAATCGGGCTGCATAATACCCGTACGATAGAAATACTGCTAGATAAAGGGCGTTATGGCTATTGGGCTATTCATCTGGATGTGGATTATAAGAATAACACAATCTATGACGCATATAAGGCGGAATACCGAATGAGGAAGTATAGAGAGCCATAGAATTATTAATTAAATAAATATGATTGACTGAATTACATACAATTAGATTTGATGATACCGATCTCAAAGCCAGAGATAGGCAAGGAGGAGATAGAAGCGGTAAAAGCGGTATTGGAATCCGGTATGCTGGCACAGGGTGCGCTCGTGGAAGAGTTTGAGGATAGATTTGCATCTTTATTAGGCGTTGAGTATGCCATTGCGACAAATTCGGGTACTGCTGCACTCCATACCGCACTCGCTTCTGCGGGTATAAAAAGCGGTGACGAGGTGATAACAACCGCATTCTCTTTTTTCGCAACCGCCTCATGCGTGCTCATGCAGGGAGCCAAGCCGGTATTCGTTGATATAGACCCGAGAACGTATAATATCAATCCAGAGAAGGTAGAGCGTGAGATATCAGAGCGAACGAAGGCGATAATACCCGTGCATCTGTATGGACAGCCGTGTGATATGAAGGAGCTCATGGAGATAGCAGAGGAGCATCAGCTTCTGGTGATTGAGGATGCGGCACAGGCACATGGCGCCATGTACGGAGGCAGGATGGTGGGTTCAATCGGCGATATAGGTGTCTTCAGTTTCTATTCCACGAAGAATATCATCACCGGTGAGGGTGGAATGATAACCACCAATAATGAGAAGATAGCGGAGAAGGCACGTATGATAAGGAATCATGGTCAGAAGGAGAGGTATATACATGAATGTCTGGGATATAACTATCGAATGACAAATATAGCCGCGGCTATTGGTCTCGTGCAGTTACAGAAGCTCGAGATATTCAATGCGCGACGGATAAGCAATGCGCGATATTACAATGAACGATTGAATCTCAGTGGACCTTACGTCGCACCCAGCGTCAAGCATGTCTTTCATCAATATACAATAAGAGTTAGAGCGAGGGATAGGTTCTTGCAGCATCTTGAAGACCATGGCATAGGATATGGAATATACTATCCGGTGCCCTTACCAAGACAGCCTGTATTCCACTCAGATACATATTGCCCTGAGGCGGAGACTGCCAGTGCTGAGGTGGTCTCCCTCCCGGTACATCCTGCTTTAAATAGAGATGATATAAAGAGGGTAGCGGAGGTTGTGAACCAGTATGAAGGGTGAAGTGAAGATAGGCAGGGGTTGTAATATCCATGACTGGGTCTCTCTGGGTGCAGAGGGAGATGGTAAAGTTGAGATAGGGGATAATGCATTGATAAGGAGTGGCACGGTTATATATAGGGGTGTGGAGATAGGCAGGAATTTCAGGACGGGTCATAACGTTCTGATAAGGAGTAAGACGGTGATTGGCGATGATGTCCTTGTGGGAACAAACTCTGTAATTGATGGTAACTGTCGAATAGGAGACGATGTCAGTATTCAGACGAATGTGTATATAACGAAGGAGACGATAGTGGGGGATGGCGTATTCTTTGGACCATCGGCAGTCACACTGAACGATAAATATATGAGATATGGAGTGGAGTTGAAAGGACCGGTGATAAAGAGAGGTGCACGGATAGGTGCGAATTCAACAATTCTACCGGGTATTGTGATAGGCGAAGATGCGGTGGTTGGTGCAGGCTCAGTGGTGACGAAGGATGTTGCACCAGGTGTGGTAGTTGCAGGTAACCCTGCGAGGAGGCTAAAAGATGTATCTGCACTCGATAGATGAGATAGAGGATAAGATACGCAACAGAGAAGTGAAGATATCTGTAATCGGACTGGGCAGAGTGGGTCTGCCTTTAGCGATAACACTCGCTGATTGTGGGTTCGATACCCTGGGGATAGATATAAATAATGAGCTGGTAGCGAAGCTGAACGAAGGAGTATCACCGTTTCCTGATGAACCCGGAGTGAGTGAGCTACTCAAGAGCACAGTGGAGAGTGGTAGATTTAAGGCGAGCACGGTGCTGGAAGAGCGGGATTTTAATATCATTACGGTACCAACGTTGATAAAGGGCGATAAGCCGGATATAGAAGCTGTCTATACGGTTGCAAATGCAATAAGAGCGCCACATGGCAAGGTATTCACCGTAGAGAGTACAGTTCCACCATTAACAACACAGCAATTTGGTGATATCATAGCCAGAAACACAGGTTATAAGCCCGGGGAGGACTTCGGGCTGGCATACTCACCTGAGAGGATTCAAGCGCCACAGGTGCTCCGGGATCTCAAGACGTATCCTAAAATAGTGGGTGCCATAGATGATAAAAGCGCTTTCATCGTCGCTACTATCTATTCCTGCTTCGCACCTGATATAATCCGTGTGAGCAGCCCGGTAGTGGCGGAGATAGATAAGATAATGGAGAATGCCCACAGGGACCTCAATATAGCATTTGCAAACGAACTGGCGATGATATGTGAGGTTTACGGTGTGGATGTGTATGAGGTGATAAGAACGGCAAATTCTCAGCCGTATTGCAATATCCTTAATCCCGGACTGGTCGGAGGGCATTGTATCCCCATGGACCCCTACTATATAATAAGCGAGGTGGAGAAGCGAGGATACAGTCCAAACCTCATCAAGGAAGCCAGGCGAATAAACGAAGATATGGTCGAGCACGTTGTGAGCATGGTGGAAGGAGAAAGAGTGGCAATACTCGGCTTGAGTTTCAAGCAGGATGTAAGAGCATTTGAACACTCACATACACTGAAGTTGATAGATGCATTGAGGCGACATTCACATTCATACAGTATTGTTGTTCATGACCCATACCTGGGCAATGAAGATTTTGATTTCCCGGTGGAGCGCGATCTCTACACAGCGATTACAGGTGCTGATTGTCTTATACTGGCAACTGCTCATTCATATTATAAGAGTTTGGATTGGGAGCGTGTGAGAGAGTGCATGAGAGGTGATTTGATAGTGGATGTGCGGGGGCTCTTTGATATGGAAAGGGTAAAAAAAAGTGGTCTCAGATACAAAGGTATAGGAAGAGATGGATCTGCGAAGTGCGAAATATGATAGCTATCCGTAGAGGAATTTTCAAAATCCGGAGCAAATTTTACGGGTGAAGCAGAAGAAAGGAAAGCAGCCAGAATACGAATACTTAAATTTTTATCTATGCGATGCTAATTTTTTGGATGGCTTGCTAACAGAGGGGAATGAAAATTAATCCATGTTATCTTCCTGGATAGTGCGAATCAGATCATTGGTGATGATGACCTCTTTGAGGGAAGGCTGAACGCTAAATGCGAGTGCGGTGTATCCACGTGAGAAAGGAGCGGGCTGGTAACTATGATGATCCGAGGGCGACGTTTGATAAAGAAAGATATCGTCTTTAAGAATCCTAATGTCGAGTTCATATCCTTCGGTCATCCCGTGTTCGAGGCTTTACTCGAATGGGCGAAGAGAAATTACTTTGCTAAATTACCGCGAGGAATTGTCTATCATCATTCGTGCCTTACAACCGCCACATACACGCTGGTATTCACAACTATCACACTGCGACCATACACTCGCACTCGCATTCTCGCTTGCACCGTGTTCAAATTCAAACTTGCACCTGTGCGCTCTTAACCTCTCCCATATCCTATCAAGCAGTAAACCTTCTCCACGCACATTGCCCATCCGAACGGGAATAAAGGGGCATGTCCATACATCACCGTTTGGCTTGATATACATCATCCCCTTATCCGCCAGGCAGCCGCCGACGAAATGCCCTAAGAACCCTATCAGTCGCCTGTTATGTACCCCTATCCCGCGACGTTGAAGTGTGTATGCCCAGTATTCGGGAGCCGCAACGGGAATTATTATCGCTCGTACCTCACGCTGCTTACGAAGTATCAGGTCCAGAAGTGCTATGAAATCTTCTCGTCCGAGTGCATAGTCCTGTATTGCCTCGCCTCTGCCAATAGGGACGAAATTGTAGATGAAATAGGAATAAACACCTATCTCGCTGCCATAATCTATGATTCGCTCAATCTCATCGAAATTGTGTCTGGTTGCCACGATATTCAGGTGTAAATAAATATTTTCAGCAACACAATTGTCTATACCCCTGATTACGGCATCATAAGCACCCTTAACACCACGGATACCATCGTGTATCTCGGGATCCATTCCGTCCAGCCCTATTACTGCACCAACATTATATCTGCTCAGCAACTTTGCAACTTCTCTCGTTATCAGCGTTCCGTTTGTCGCTATATAGACAGTGAGCCTTTTAGATCGTGCATATGCAATCAGCTCAAAGAGGTCGTTCCGTAACAGCGGCTCACCGCCCGTGAATACGAATGTTCGTATGCCCAATGCAGCAACCTGGTCTATCAATGCCTTACCTTCTTCTGTTGTTAATTCGTTATATGCTGCTTCCCCACCAGAAGCATGGCAGTGGATACACTTCAAGTTGCATCTGCCTGTCATCTCCCATACCACATGCGGATTCACACCGAAGCAGCAAATCTGTTTTGTTCCGGCACCCGCGTGCAGAATATTTTGTAACTGCGTCACCCAGCGTAGAAAAGCCAGGCTATTCCAGCCTGTGAGCCATGCATAAAGCATAATCATGACTGCTTGCTTCACTATCAAAAGTGGTGGATTATAGAACAGCTTCAGTCGCCTGAGCCTGAATTTTCGCATTTGACTTGCTTCGTTGGCTTCGCCTCGCCGTTTGCGATGAGTATAAATTAGAATTAGGATAAAAAATAAAAGAAAGAAGGAGTTTTAAGTTTTACTTCCTTCTTCGCTTCTTATTCGTATATATCACAATTGCTACACCAATACCAGCAACTGCAAATAGTAGCTCAAATCCGGGTGGCGTCGGTGTCGGTGTCGGAGTAGCAGTTGGCGTTGCTGTTGATGTTGATGTTGATGCTGATGCTGCTGTTGCCGTGGGAGCAGGTGTTGCCGCTGAGACTGCCATCGTGAATACGTGCGGCTTGTGACAGAGAGTGCAGTCCTGCGTGAGATAATTGGCATGACTCCTCGTTTCTATCTTCAATACCGTATCTTTTGTCTTTGGGTGACAGTCGCTACATTCATAGCCTGCCGGTGGTACTTTCTTTCCCCCCATAACAATTAGCGAACTGCCGTAATGGCATGCATGACTGCAGTCCTCTATTCCTTCTGTGTAGTTAGTGCTACCGTAAGGTGCATTCCCGGCGCCGTAATGCATCTTCTCCATCTTCCACACGTTGTATGATATAAAGTCCGGGTCGTCCATCGGCAGCGCACCTCGCTCATCGCCAAGCCCTTCTATTTCCGGAATAGGTCTGTCATTCCCATACCAATCCTGCTGGAACCACGTACCTTCTTCACCCGTAATTTTGCTCGGGTCAGAGACATTTGCTCCGTGAGAGCCTTTCCCATGGCAGTCCAGACAGAACTCGTTCATACTGCTGAAAGTTCTCCATGTATGCTCTGTTCCAAGTTTATCCTTGCCTTTATATGCGAACTTATTGTACTCTGCTACGGTCTGGTCTTCCCATTTCCCGTCCCTGTAAACTCCTTGATGCGGGTTATGACATACAAGACATGTATTCGGCATCGTATCCGGGCGTGTTGCGCCCAGACCTGCATGCTTTGAACTCATCGTTTCTTCTACTTCTTTCTGATGGCACTTCTTGCATGTTTCAATCGAAGAAACATTTATCTCTGTATAGGGTGCACTGCCATGACAGTCAGTACAGCTCAGATTAGAATGCGTAGAACCCGGCATCGGTCCCACCTGTGCACCTGTTGCTCCAATTGCCACTGCTAAAAAAACTACCGCCACCACCGGCGTCAACGCTACGGCAATCGAAAAGTATTTCATATTCATACCCATACTCATCACTTCAAATATATTTGAAATATCAGCATAAAAGCTTTTTGATTCTCTTAATTTTTTGAATAGTTATATTATCACAAAAATTATTGATATATTACAAAAGGTGTGAAAATATGTAGGAGGTCATGAGGAAAAGAGTGAAAGAACGGGAATAGTAGATGGTATGTGCATAAATTAGGAGATGGTATGAAAAAATGAGAAAAGAAACTATGGCTATATTTGGTCTGGCTCTGGCGATAGTCCTGTGTAGTTGCAGTGTATTCAGTGGCGTGACAGTAGCGAGTGGAGAAAAAGTAGTGAAGTTTGGAGGCAGTACATTGGGTGGAGATTTCGGTTATCCCTCGCCGTATGCGTTCTATCCACGAGGTATGGGCTATATTTATTTGAGCTTCTGTTTTGACACGCTGACCTGGAAGGACGAAACAGGCGTGATACCTTGGCTTGCTGATAGTTGGGAGATGTCTGACGATGGTAAGGCATGGACATTTAACCTTCACAGAGGAGTGAAGTGGCACGATGGAGAAGCGTTTACTGCAGATGACGTGAAGTTCACGTTCGATTATATGAAAGAACACCCACGACCAAAGTGGTTCAAGACATTAGAGTACATAGACCATGTGGATGCTCTGGACGAGTATACCGTTGTTATACACCTAAAAAAGCCGGTAGCAGATTTCCTGGTGACTATTGCCGGGGATGTTCCGATAATTCCCGAACATATATGGAGCGGTGTTGAAGACCCGAAGAAGTTCAGGGGTAAAGAAGCCGTTATAGGAACAGGACCTTTTAAACTGGTGGAATATAACAAAGAGGAAGGGTATTACTTATGGGAGGCAAATGAGGGGTATTTCAAGGGAAAACCACTCGTAGATAAGCTCATTTCGACGAAGGTCAGCGATACAGCGCTCGCATTGAAGACCGGCGATTTAGATGAGGCATCACTCTGGAGGAAGGATATAGACGTGGTCACTGAGTTTGAAGCCAACCCCAATTTCAAGATAATAGAAGGACCTGGCTACTGGGTGCTCCAGCTCGTCTTCAACTGCGAAAAATATCCTACAAATATCACAGAATTCAGGCATGCCATCGCTTATGCTATAAACAGAAGCGAGATTATCCAGAAAGTGGTGCATGGCGGTGCAATACCTGCGAATCCAGGTATCCTCCAGCCGGGCACAGAATGGTCTAATCCTGACCTTCCGGGCTATGAGTACAATGTAACGAGAGCTAACGAAATACTCGATGCATTGAACTTCACTGACAACAATGGCGATGGAATAAGGGAGTATCCAAATCCAACCGGAGAAGAGCTCGAATTCGAGCTGATAACGATTGACAAATTCTCAAGGGAGGCGGAACTTATAAAATCGCAATTGAAAGAGGTGGGGATAAGGGTAAATGTAAAATCGATGGACAAGAGCACAGTAGATACAATCCTTAAAGGCGGTAATTTCTTACTCGCTATAAATGGTCATGGTGGATGCTCATATCCCGACATATTAGAGATTCCTGACTGGCCCGCAAGCACATATCACAATGACTCATACGATTCCATCTTCGATAAGCAGGCTACCACGATGGATTTTGAAGAGCGAAAACAACTCGTGTATCAACTCCAGGCGATGATTACAGACGACCTTCCGGTATATGCACTCTATCACCCAAGGCGATGGGCGATATACGACCCTGGAAAGCTCGATACGTGGTTCTATACGAAAAACGGCATAGCGCATGGGATTCCATACGAGCTGAACAAACTTGTTTTCATTGGAGCGGAAGCACCAGCAACACCGATGGCGACTGCAACGGCTACACCTACATCTAAACCTGTACCTACACCCAAACCGCCTGGATTCGGAGCAACACTTGCAATTGCAGGTCTGCTGACAGTTGCGTATCTATTTTTAAGGAAGAGGGGGCGATAAGTCCCCTATTTTATTTATAATATGAACATAATAACAAAAATAATAAGCTATATTACTCTAATCATTTCAATTCTAACTTTTAACTTCTTTTTACCCAGGGTGATGCCCGGCGACCCGCTTTCATTTCTAACCGGCAACCCGACCATGGACATGCCCATCGTGCTGGATGAAGAGATGAGGGCGGAACTGCTCGCATATTACGGACTTGACAAGCCGCTTCTGCAACAATTCACTGACTATATGCTCAATCTTTTGCATGGGGATCTTGGTTGGTCAATATATCTCAATGCTCCCGTATCAGACGTATTGATTAGAGCACTGAAATGGACGTTTCTTCTCGTTGGAACGGCAACCACAATTTATATAGTTTTGGGAATCGTTCTGGGCGCTATATCTGCCTGGAATAGGGGCAGGAAGATGGATGTGGGACTGCTCACTTTCGTCCTCTCCGTAAGCTCCTTCCCTTCTTTCTTTCTTGGACTGCTCTTTATTATTCTGTTAGGACTGAATTTTAGTCTCTTTCCTGTATCAGGTGCGCAAACGCCGTTTACAGAATATTCAACGCCTCTTGAAGCCGCATTGGACATACTTCGACACCTGTTCCTTCCGGCGATGACACTTGTAATTGCTCATATCGGTGGCACATACCTCTTGATGCGGAACTCGATGCTAAATGTGATAGGAGAAGATTATATACAAACAGCAAGGGCAAAAGGCTTGAGTGAGCGATATATTATGTATAAGCACGCGATGAAGAACGCACTGCTTCCGATTATCACGCTGGTTATTATTGCAGCGAATTTCATTGCTGACATGATGTATGCGCATTTGATCCAAGGGTGAAGCACGAATGATATAGGTCAGGATTATTGAGTATATTGAGCGAACTTATATATGGTTCAAAGGTCTCCTTATTCATCGCCTTTTTCGTATCGCTCGTCTCGGGTATTATAGGGACGGCGCTCGGTCTTCTTTCGGGCTACTTTGAATCAACCCCCACCACCAACTACCAGTCGGCAATCTTCTGTAATTCCTCCTTTGAGTTAATACCCAACGAAACCACTATCGCTACCAAAAGTACATGCAAACAGACGAATTTTTTGACTGAACGCTTCGTATAGCGATGCAAATTGTTTAAAGAGAAAACATTTTTCGCTAATTTGAATATATCCTCTATCATGCCTCTGATCAACTTATATTTCTCCCAATTTTCAAGTATTGCCTTTAAACTCTTCACTAATCTTTTCTTGGAAATATTGCTGGGATAACTTTGAATCTGGAAATCTCCATAGTATAATTCTTGTAACCATAATATCCCT
>Ga0190304_1000213_pt1 | contig 26905 bp, 27 predicted proteins | sample 48700712_MG_FD_161670 | JGI IMG/M metagenome (GOLD analysis project Ga0190304, IMG submission 161670) | Hydrothermal vent sediment bacterial communities from Southern Trench, Guaymas Basin, Mexico - 4870-07-1--2_MG | ecosystem: Environmental > Aquatic > Marine > Hydrothermal vents > Sediment ...
ACATGGGCCTACCCATTCATTGCAACACGACGCAATACAAGTTCCACAACCTCCCGCAGCACCAATACATGTAATACATGCCCATATGTTAGAACCAAGACTAGCAACACAGGCACCGCATGCGCCTATCGCGCAGATGCATGGCCAAATACAACGTGAAAGAATACAGTAACCATCATAACTAGCACATATATATCCGCAATATTCATCCCATCCGCAGTCTGCTGAGGTTTGACATGGTGTCAACCCGTAGTCTTCGCATGTTCCCATTACCTCTATCTCTATGTCGTTTTGTGGTGCTGAAATTTTGGTGTTTTCAGTTTCGTAAGGTTTTTCAATCTTATATATTCTTCCTCGAGTCATTAATCTATATGTTAGGTGGCTTTCTTCGCTATTAATTGTTAGTGTTTCAACTATTAAACTTCTCGAATTAATTGCTGGCTTCAAGAACGATGCTGCCACCGATAAAATATCCCCCGATTCACCAATAACCACAAATTAATTTTATTTTCGACAAATATCAAAATTTAGTTTTGATCTGGTTAAGATTTGTTGTTTGATTTCTCATTACGTAATGTGGAGTTGTAATTTTGGGGATTTCAGAGGGTTTCGTGGTAGCGAAGGGGAATGGGTTAAATTTTATGGTTTTCGCATTAGATGTTTATGTTGTTTTCTCTATTGTGTTAAGAACGGTGTTTATGGCTGTTGCTCTCCGAAGCCACCTTATTTGCACAAATTGATACATATTTTAGCTCTATCGAGCTTCACGTTTAAGTGGTTTTGTTGGAGGATACCTGTGTCAGGTAGTATAGATGTTTTCGTTGAATTCGCCCGGTAGGTTTGAACCTTTGGAACAATTTCAACCTACATTTAAACTTAGCAATTCTAAGCATATCTGTGAGAACTTCCTCCGCCTTAGAGACTCTAAAGGTCTACTCCCCACAATATTATTGTCAATGCTGTTAAATCCACTTACTAGTTCTCCAGTCTTTCGCTAAGCTAAATATTCCTCCATATTTCAAGTAGAAGGAGGCTAATCTCTGTATCCAAGAGCTAAACTTTCACCGTCTTGTTAAGTTAGCCTAGAGCTTCATAAACTTCATAACATATTTATAAAGTCTAGCTCTGGGTTAGGTCAGTATCCCCCGTTTAGCGTACGTTGTTACGTTTTTGTTGGGATTAGTTTTCCGATTTTACAAGGGGTGTTCTGCCAATTGAATCTAGAACGCTCTCTGCTACCTTCGCTTGGGAGACTTCTCCGTAATTATATAATAACTATATATAGCATGGTTATAATTTTGTTGCAAAAATTACCATTAAGAAACGAAGAACGTTTGACAAAATAAGTTTAGGGGTTTAATAGCTTATCTAAAGGCACATGTATTTTCTTGGGGACAAATGGAAGAGAATGTCTTGTTGTTTTTGGTGGATAAACCTTGCCTTTTGATGCCCGTTCCACAATTTCCCTCTTCCTAGGAGCTCTTCTAACGAAGTAGGCTACTGCTTTACGTTGAGCTAATAGTTCTTCAGCGCCTTTAATTGTATCAATATATCCTAATTGGATTCTTTGATCGTCAATTAGATGTTTTATTATAATTTTTTGAAGATCATAGGGGTCTCCATCTCCAACTATTAGAATAAAGTCTTTACTTGCATCTGAGTGAATTAGGCCAAAGGCAGCTTCCATGTTTTCAACTTTTTCTACTATGGTATCTTTATTGCTTTCATAAATGATTTCGATTTCTTCAATATTTTTTAAAACATCTATTAGATGGTTTAGCGATCCTATGATGAAAGGATACCACGTGTATACTTTTACTTCGGGGTTATTTACGTAATCTAGAAGAATGCAAGGCATAACTTTTGCGTTTAATTTTTTGAGGCCAGCCCATCTGTGATGGCCGTCCAAAATAACATATCCTTCCTTGGATATTAGGGCAGCTTTCCAAAAAATGCTGGAACTTGTCACGCTTTCGATGAATGCTTCTAGTTCATTAGGATCTAACTCTTCGTGTGGTTTAAGCAGGTCTAGGTCCAATAATTCGAATGGTACGTCTAATTCAGGTTTTGCCTCCTCCGGTTCAGTTCGTATTTCAACGAATTCGGGCATTATCATCCCCCAAAACCCGATTTACCTAACACTTGATTTAATCCAGTTACAAATAAGAGAAGAAGAATATTTAAACAAAGTGCCTAAGTTAAGAATATGTGGCTAATTAGCAACTATATACCTTGGCTTCTTGTGTTCTAAGTCTGACCGTTATATCAACTATGATCTACCATAGACTTGATGAGGATTTACATATCAGTGGGCTAGATCGGAGCAGAGTAAATGTATAGAGGACTCTGTCATTATATTTCACTAGGTATTAGGTTTATGGTTTCTTTGCGATATGCTGTATGCTTTTCAAGAAGCTCGGATATTTTACCCATATCTAAACCCTCTAATTTCGAAGTAGAAGTTTGCAAACTTAAAAATTACAAGATACTATAGGTAAAAGAAGTATTTTAGAATTCAGGTTGTTTAAGTTTGTTTTTTGGTCTTGAAGAAGGCGTTAAATAGTCTTGGGAATGTTTGAGGGAAGAGTAAAGCAGCTTTCATTAGTTGATGTCCGATTTTATAGGCTACCATTTCGTTTTCCGGTAGTAGTGCTTTTAAAATTCTTCCGCCTTTAAATAGATACTGTTGTCCTGGTAGAAAACGTCCTTCCAATATCGGAGATGCAAAAACTTCCGTAAGTCTAAGAATTAAATTTCTAAGGTAGATGCTTCTTATTTTTCTAGCTAGTTTTCGGGCCCTTAATAAAAGTCTCATTATTTGGTAGCTTTTGTAATTATAGTAGCCTTTTTTTATAAGTTGTTTTATGAAATCTTTATCGCTAGGGTCTACATTGATTCCAAGTTCCATTAGCTCTTCCTTTGTAATGTTGATGTATTTGGATTTGTAGTCATAGATCATGTCAAGTGCGTCGTCGAGCATTCCTAGAGCTAAGCCTAGGGTTTCAGCTAGGTCGTTAAGGTATTTTCCAAAGTTAAATTTTCCTAGAAGAAAGTATAGTTTGAAGAAGCATACGGCTTTTTTATAAAGAAGCTTTCTCATCTCCTTCGTGGTAAGAACTTTGCTTTTTCTTTTGATGTCTAATACCGCACTCTCGTAAAGATCCCATACGATTTTTCGGATTCTATTGTCGTAATATTTGTATATATTTTCTATGAACTGATTGGCCCAGAGGTGTCTTAGGGGTTCCCCAGGTTTGAATTCATAGGAATTGTTAAAAGAGTCAATTACGATTTGGATTTCGTTTTCAAGAAATTCGTTGCATTTGTCGGTGGTTATTTTAGGGTCATCTAGGATATCATCCACTTGTCTGATATACGCCCAAGCTAATGACCACGTTTCGGAGCCTATTTTCTCCGGAACTAATTGACTTCCATATGTTAAGAAATCTCTATGTCTAAGGTATTTACGAGCTGTGCTGACCTTAAAAACGTAGGGTGGGTCTTTTAGGAGAATGTAGTTTTCACCTCCCTTATTTACAATTGACATTTAAATCAACCATAAATGTTCTGTAAAATATTCAAAAAATATCTATAAAAAGATATCTTACAGACCTGAATACTCTTTATATTTTTATTTCTGGTGAGTTATTATTTTAATCGGTTTTATATAAGGTTAGTTCGTGTTAGCGTCGGCATACCAGAAATATAACATTTATTTGAATTTGTTACAAGAAGAGGAATTACTTTTTCGTAGCGTTGAGTTTCATGAGTTAACATTCTAAGGGGAATTAATTCGCCTCTATAAGCTAAAATTCCTTTAAGCGACTTATTAATTGTTCTAATATTTTATGATCATGAGTATTTTATGAGCATAAAATTTAATAGTGGTGGTTATCAATATTATATCGACTATCATTTAATATAATGGTTTAAGTTCGTTAATAAACGAATTAAAAGTTGTGTGATTAAGGTGATTAAAAAACCCCACTTAATAGTTATGTGCATTTTCGCAGATGAAGAAGAAGTTAGAAACCTAACGGAACATATGGAAGATGTTGCAGCCATTAATATGCGATTCAATCTAAATTGGAAGAAACTTAGAGAAATAGTTGAACTTCTTGATGACATGCAAACAATAATAATTCGAAGATAGGAAATTTATTGCATACATTGAAATCTCTTCACAACTCAAAATTAGACAATTCCACATTACTTAGAGTAGAGATGGCATTACTGTTTTGGCATTTACTGCCTTATGACACGGTTCAATTTTACGGAAAACTTTATAAGTGATGTTCTGTATGTGTAGTTGCTTCGCTCTCTGGCTAATTTTAGCTTGGAGGAGCGGGGTAATACACTTAGAAAGAGGTAATAAAGTTTGGAAACTAGTCCAGAATTTGTGAAAGTCTCAGATCTTTCCCCACGTAGCCGTAGAGTAAATTTAAAAGTGAAAGTTATTGAAAAAAGCGAAGTTAGAGAAGTTACAAGTAGTAGAGATGGCAGTAGTCATAGAGTTGCGGAAGCAACTGTTGGTGATGAAACAGGGACGATACTTATGACGTTATGGGACAAGCATATCAACGATATATCTGTAGGTGACATTTTGAAAATAAGCAATGGTTATGTTTCTCTTTTTAGAGGAACAATGCGCCTTAATGTCGGTAGATATGGTACTTTTGAAAAAGTTGACGAAGAAGATTTTGAAGTAAACGAAGAAAACAACATGAGTTTAAGGGAATTTTCTCAGCCCAGAAGAAGATTTAGCGACAGAAGTAGAGGCTATAGTGGCTGGAAGAGAGAAAGAAAAGAAGGAAAGAGAAGAAGATAATTTCTTTTGTAGTTATAGCTGGTTTAAAACATGCGGGAATCCACTGATGTAAAGATATCGCAATTGACACCAGAATCCAGAAATGTTAATCTCGTTGTTAAAGTTTTAGAAAGAAGTGAAGCTAGAGAATTTTACTCTCAGCGTTCCAGAAGACATTTGAGAGTTTGCAACATAACTGTTGGTGACGAAAGCGGGATTATAAAAATGACGCTTTGGAACGAACAGGTCAACGATTTTCATGTAGGTGACATTGTAAAAATTACAAATGCTTACACAGTACTTTTTAAGGGGCATATGAAACTACAAATAGGGAAAAATGGAAATTATAAAACGATTTCAAGAGAAATTACAAAGGTTAACTTAAGTAATGATATGTCAGAGGCTACATACCAAGAGTAAAGAAGTAGAAATATATGGATGTAGGGTGTTATAGGCCCCTAAAATCTTTTTATTTTAGCATTCATCATTACAATTACTAGGTTATTGTCGAAATTGGTTTTTGAAACACATTGACTTTTATTACATATTAGCTGTTTTATTGTTAAGTTAGAGAGAGTTGCCGTCAACAACTCTTTAAATGAGCTCTTAAATTTTTAAGGTGGCTTAACTTTTGTAAACCGATGACCTTTTTTCAATTGTTAGTTGTAAATCTTTATAAGTAACAAGAATCGAAGTTATATGTTAGCACCTAGTAGGAGCGATTGTTTTGAAGAGATTTCTATTTAAGGTTTGCATGGCTGGTGAAGGCGGCGTAGGAAAAACTAGTTTAATAATAAGATTTTGCCAAAATAGATTCACGGAAGAATACAAACCGACTTTGGGCGCTGACTTTGCGGTTAAAAAAGTGAAAATTGGCGATATGGAGGTCACTTTGCAGATTTGGGATCTCTCAGGTCAGGAACGCTTCGAGATAATGAGAAAATATTATTTTAAAGGAGCTTCCGCAGGAGTGTTAGTTTTCGATGTTACTCGTCCAGAAACATTTCTCTTAATTAACAGGTGGATAGAAGCTTTCTATAAGCATAGTGGAGGAGGATTTTTGGTTCTTGTTGGTAATAAAATAGATCTGGAGGATAAAAGGTTAGTTCCTCCACAAGCTGGAGAAATGATTACAAAGTGGCTTAATATACCGTATTTTGAAACTAGTGCGAAAACTGGAGAGAATGTTTTTGATGTGTTTACTTTTGTTGCTGAGAAACTTCTTGAGAAGACCCAGTAAATTTTTTAGCGAATTCTACTCCTATGTTTAACGCTTTTATATCTACTTCCCAGAACTTTTCTGGAAAAACTTCTTTTATTGTTTTTTCAACCAGTTCTTTATTCACTATATTTGTTATTTGGATTAATGCTCCTAACATAACTATATTTGCGACTGCCTTTGTGTTCAAGTTTTCAAATGCTATTTTTGTTGCTGGAATAGCATATATGTTGATATTCTTTCTTTTCGGCTTCTCTAAGATGCTTGAGTCATATAATAATATACCATTGGGTTTTAATTTATTCAGATATTTTTCCATGGCTTCTTTAGACATTATAACTAATATGTCAGGGTTTATGACATGTGGATAAATTATTTCTTCATCACTGACTATCACTTCGCTTCTCGCAGATCCACCTCTAGCCTCGGGTCCATAGCTCTGTGATTGTGCAACAAATTTTTTGCCATATATTGCAATTGTCCTAGCTAGAATTATTCCGGCTGTAATCATTCCTTGACCACCTAGGCCTGCAAAGATTATTTCTGTTCGTCCCATTTTAATAACACCTTAATATCTTATTTCTAACTCAATCCATGCTAGTCCTGGCTTTTCAGGTTCTTTGAATTTCTTTTGCGAGACAAGTATTAATTCGTTATAGGTTTCTGTGAATTCCGGCAATTCTCTGTCTACGAATTCTCCTATTATTAGTTTTCCTCTTAGTTCTTCCCTGCTTAATCCTTTAGCATCTTTTACCTTTATTTCTCTTTCTTTAAAGAAGTTAATTATTTTTTGCGACGTTTCCATTTTATTTCTTCGACCAAAATTAGTTGGGCATGGTGATACGACCTCTATAAAACAAAATCCCTTCTTTTTTAGTGCCTTTTTCATGCTGTTAATTAAATTGTAAACTTCTCGAACAGTCCATCTGGCTACATAGGATGCTCCTGCTGCTACTGCTAGTTCACATAGGTCGAAGAATCCTTCTATGTTTCCATAGGGTGAAGTGTATGTCCAGGCGCCTTTTGGTGTTGTTGGCGAGAACTGTCCGCCTGTTAAAGCGTAATTTAGATTGTTTACGCAAATGACTTTTATATCTATGTTTCTTCTCGCTGCATGGATGAAGTGACCTATTCCTATTGCTCCTGTGTCGCCGTCTCCTGTGAATACTATTACGTTGAGTTCTGGATTGGCTAATTTTATTCCTGTGGCGTAGGCTATTGCGCGTCCATGCGTTGTGTGAAGTGAATCTACTTTGATGTATCCTGGTATGCGTCCTGAGCATCCTATTCCAGACACCATTACAATTTTATTTATGTCTATTTTTAGTTGGTCGATAGCAGTTAATGTTGCGTTCATTATGATTCCTAGTCCGCATCCTGGGCAGAAGATTGTGGGTAGTCTTTCTTCTCTCAGATATTTTCTTATTGGGCTGACTTTCACTTTAATATCCTCCTTATTTGTTCAAGAATCTCGTGGGGAGTGAAAGGTTCTCCGCCTAATTTAGAATAAAAGTAGATTTTTGCTCTATTTCCGATGGCTTCTTTAACTAGGTGTAGCACCTGTCCCGTGTTTTGCTCCAGAACAAGTATCTTACTGACGTTCTCTGAAATCTTTTTGATTAGTTCCTCTGTAAACGGCCAGATCGTGATTAATCTTAAAAATCCCACTTTATGCCCTTGTTTTCTAGCGTTAATACATGCTTGTAGTACTGCTCTTGCGGAGCTTCCATAAGAAATAAGTATCATCTCAGCGTCTTCTATATATTTCATATCCCAAGATGCTATTTTTTCCACATTATTTCTGATTTTAGCGGTTATTCTTTCAATTAGTTTTTTGTAGTTTTCAGGATCATCTGTTGGGTATCCACGTTCGTCGTGACTTAGACCCGTGTAATGTATTTTGTATCCTTTGCCTAGAGTGGCCATTGGTGGAACTAGGCTTTCATTGGCTTTAAATGGTAGAAATTCTTCTGGCGGCACTTCTGGGCGTTTCCTTTCAACTATTACAATTTCTTCTGGATCGGGTACCCTAACAACTTCTCTTAGATGCGCAAGTATGGCGTCACTCAATACAATTACTGGTGTTCGATATTCTTCAGCGAGGTTAAATGCTTTTATTGTCAGATCTAAACATTCTTGAACAGACCACGGTGCTAAAGCTATTATTTCTCCATCCCCATGATGTCCCCATCTTGCTTGCATGATATCTGCTTGTGATGCCTTTGTAGGTAGTCCTGTGGAAGGACCTCCCCTCATTACGTTAACTATTACAACTGGTACTTCGCACATTATTGCTAGTCCAATGTTTTCTTGCATTAGGCTGAATCCCGGTCCAGATGTTGCGGTCATTGCTTTTACTCCTGTGAGAGAAGCTCCAATTGCAGCTGCAATACTGCCTAGCTCGTCTTCCATCTGTACGAATACTCCGCCTATTAGTGGTAGCCTTGCAGCCATGCTCTCCATTATTTCCGATGAGGGAGTTATGGGGTAACCGGCAAAAAATCTACATCCAGCTAAAATTGCTCCTTCTACGATTGCATCATTTCCTTGAAGAAAGTCGATCTTTCCTTTTCGATTAGTCACCTTTAACCCTTCCCATATTCATATAAGCTTTCCGCAAATTAAATTTATTGAAAAATAAAGACAAAAAAACCTTTAGAAAAATAAAATTTCTAAAACAAATCGTATTGAATTAGTGCTAAGAGTAATATGTCGTTTATAAAACTTCATATAAATTCTGGTGGTTGTTAAAAAATCGTACTAAACCGTTTTAAAATAAAAAGTTTTAATATTTACTTGGGAACGCCTAGCATCGTTAAATTAGTTTGGTCGAAAATTTCAGCGTAAGAGACATTTATATGTAATTCAACCTCAATGCAGATGTTGTTGTTCGTCTTTAAGTAGAATATAGGTGCAAAATTTAAATGCTAAAATATATAAGATGAGTGTTTAAATCTAGTTGAATCAGTTGAAACAACAGAAAGTAGTCCATGTGAGGGGTAGCTTTGACGTTTGAAAGGAATAAGTTGAAAGTTACTGATAAATGTACTGGCGAAGTTATTGCTGAACTAGATATTGATTCTATAGAGGATTTACGGAAAAAAATTAGAAGGGTCTGCGATGAACAAAAAAATATTTCAAATAAAAGTTTTGAGGAACGTATAGAGTTTTTTAGAACTCTTGGGAGATTAGTACGTAGGAGAAGCAGAGAAATTTTAGAAATTTTAGCTAGGGAAGGTGGTATTCCACTAAAGTATGGGAGAATTGTGTTAAGAACAGTTACGCAAGCTATGTTGGTTATTGATTACTATGCTGATTTAATTCGTGAAAAAGACATTGAAAGTTTTAAGGGTAGAGGTAAAGTTATTTATGAACCTGTAGGTGTTGTTGGAGGTATAACTCCTAGGAATGCCCCTCTTTTTCTTACAAGCTACGTGATGGGCACATCCTTAATATCTGGAAACAGCGTGATTCTTAAACCTTCAACAAAAACTCCCTTGATTGCTCTTAAACTTAGAGAACTCATCAAGGAAGTGGATGATTCTATACCAGTTGAGATCGGTATTTTAGATGGAGTAACAGCTGCGAAAGAATTTATTTCAAATCCTCTTATTGATGCTGTTGTTCTGTACGGTAGTACTACTACCGGTAAAGATTTGCTTATACAGTTTGGTAAGTATTTGGAATCCACAAAGACTAGCTTCTACGGTGCTACCTTCATTCAAGGGAAGTTGAAGAAGATTGTTTTAGAGATGGCTGGTAACGATGCGGGAATTGTTATGTCTGATGTAGATGTCGAGGATGTTGCGAAAAAAATTGTTAGAGGCGCATTTACTAACGCTGGACAGCAGTGTATTTCGTTTAAGAGGATTATCGTTCACGAAGATGTTTCGAAAGAATTTATTGAGGTTCTTAAAGACGAAGTTAGTAAATTGGTAGTTGGTAACCCTCTTGATGATAAAACTGATATAGGTCCGATTGGTTCTCCAACCGCGCTCAATATAATTGATTTTATGGTTAAGGATGCTGAAAAACGTGGAGGAGAAAAAATAATTGAAGGTAAAAGAGAAGACCCCTTCTTTACCCCAACTCTTATAAAATTTGATAAGAGTCTTATTTTGGGCAAAAAGGATGAAGAGAAGCCTTTTTTGTGGCGTGAGGAGGCTTTTGGGCCTGTAAGGAGTATTGTTGAGTTTTCAACCGTCGAGGAAGCTATTAGACTTGCTAATGATTGTAAGTATGGGTTAAGGGCAGGTGTTTACTCCGGTGATATGAATGTTGCCATGGAGGTAGCTAAGCGATTAGAGGTTAGTTCTGTAATAATTAATGAGGATCCACAGTATTTTGATATAAGTATGATGTTTGGCGGAATTAAAGATTCAGGAATAGGTGGAGCTGAATATATGGTTTTACATCTTACTAACAAAAAATATGTTCACATAGCTTAAGTGGGTGTTTAAAATGAGTGAAGGCATAATAGAACCTATTGTTGAAGAAATAGAAAGTATTGTCGGATCTGAAAATGTTAGTTTAAGTAAAATAGTGAGGTTAAGTTATAGTGAGGATGCTTCGCCTTTTCATGCCAGGATACCCGGTTTAATTGTTCGTCCAGCAGATACTTTAGAGGTTTCCCAAATATTGAGGTTGGCTAATGAATATTTGGTACCTGTGGTTCCTGCCGGTGGCCGAAGCGGTGTTTGTGGCGCCTGTTTACCTCGTGTGCCTAATGCTATTGTTTTAGATCTCACACGGATGGATAACATTGTTGAAGTTGATGAAGATTCTCAAACTGTTACTGTCCAAGCTGGTTTAAGATGGGCTGAGCTAATTTATAAATTGAGTAAATTGGGTTATAAAGTAGGGTTTAGAGGGCCTTTTGGAGGAAACGCTGGTACAGTTGGTGGATCTCTATCTTCTAATAGTGTGGGTTGTGGTAGTGCTAAATGGGGTAGTAGCGGTGATAGTGTAGTCAGTTTGGAAGTTGTCTTGCCAACTGGTGAAATTTTGAGGACTGGAAGTGGATGGAATCCTTTAGCTAAAAAATTTGCTAGATACGCCACATTTAATGATCTTACAGGTCTTTTCATAGGTGATCACGGGATTTTAGGCGTAAAAACCGAAGCGACTCTTAAGATTTATCCACTTCCCGAAGGCAGAGTTTTTGGCGACTTTGGTTTTAATAGTGTTGAGGCGGCTTCTAAGGCTATGTACGAGATTCAAAAGAGGAAGCTTGCTGAGGAAATTGTTTTAATGGCTGATAGGCACACTATTTCGAGCTATGCTCCCCAATTGGCAGAGAAATATCCAGAGGTTGAGTCTGTTCTTGCTGTTATTATAGAAGAGGCTAGTGAGGAAATTGCTGAGGCGAAGAAGAAACTTGTAGAGAGAATTGTTCGGGAATGCGGTGGATTCTTTATTGGAACTTTCTTCTCCAGGCTTCATTGGGGTGAAATGTTTAACGTAGTCCAACCATTGTTTGAAGAGGGATACTGGTACAATACATGTCATTTAAGGCCTATTACAATGTTTCCTGAACTAGTTAGGAAAGCTCATGAAATTTTCAAAAAATATGGAGTTGACAAGGATCCAGAGATAACTTGGGTTGCAAGTGCCCTCGGTATTGATAGGTGCCATTGCGCTGGTTGGACAACACTCTTTCTAAAGAACCCGGAGAAAAAACATATTTTGGAGAAAACATGGTCTGATCTTCGTAAGGTGATCATTGAAACTGGTGGTGTACCGTATTGGACCGGTCTCCTCTGGGAAGAATATGTTTTGCCCCGCGTTCATTACGGGTTCTTTGATCTTTTGAAGAAGATAAAGAGAACGTTGGATCCGAACAATATTCTTCATCCATTAGTATTTGGGTTATAGAGGGATGTAAAATGGCGAAGATAAAGTTTTCTAATGTTAAGAGGTTTGAGGAATTTCTGTATCTTTGTGGAAAATGTGGTGACTGTAGCTTAGCGGTTAAAATTACCACTTCTAAGTCTCCACTTTCACATCCTTGTGCAGTTAAGAATGTACTTGGCTATGAGGCATATGATGCTCGTGGCAGGATAATTATTATCAAAAATCTTTTGAACGGTAAATTAGAGGTAAATGATGAGATTTTGGAGTGGGCTTATACATGTACTACATGTGGAGCTTGTAGAGAAACATGTTTAGCGGTTGAAGGTGGAATTGATACACCATCTATAATGGAAGCTTTAAGACGTGACCTGGTTTCCCAGGGATTTAGAATAGAAAAACATCTTTCAATTTTAGAAAACATTAAGAAGTTAGACAATCCTTATGGAGAACCTAAAGAAGAAAGATTGAGCTTTCTTGGAAATGAACTTTCGAATATACCTGAAAAAGCTGAAATCGCGTATTTTATCGGATGCACTTCATCCTATAGAACCAAGGAAATAGCTTTAGCTGCTGTGAAGTTATTGAAGCAGCTTGGAGTAGAATTTACAGTGCTAAGAGATGAGACGTGTTGCGGATCAATATTGTTGAGATATGGTTACGTTGATGAAGCTAGAAGTCAAGCCGAGAGGCTTGTTAAGAGGTTTAATGAAATGGGTGTAAAGACCGTTATTTTCACCTGTCCTGGTTGTTATAGAACCTTTAAGAAAGATTATCCTGAAATTCTTGGTAGAGAATTAGGGTTTGAGACCCTTCATTTAGTTGAATTCTTGGACAACTACCTAAAGGATAAAAACGTTGCATTTGAAGCAAGGGAAAGTGAAGTGGTTACCTATCATGATCCCTGTCACTTAGGTAGACATCTAAATGTGTATGAAGCACCTAGAAATATTATACGTTTGGTTAATGGTCTAACGCTTGTTGAAATGGAAACTATAAAGAATTTTGCCCACTGTTGCGGTGCTGGGGGTGGTGTTAAAAGTACTTTTCCAGATCTCGCATTAAAAGTGGCTAAGGACAGGATAAGTGAAGCTTTAGAGACTGGTGCAAAGATACTTTTGTCTGCCTGCCCATTCTGTAAATTGAATTTAAAACAAGCAGCAAATAATGGAATAAGGATTTTAGATGTGGCAGAGCTGCTAGCCGAAACTTATGTTGGCGAAGTTGTGGAAGTTGCGCCTAAAGTTGTAGAAGTTGTGGAAGTAACCCCTGGTATGAAACTTATGGACTATTTAAATGAGCATGTTGAAATATTTAAGGGATTAAGAGTAGGTTGTAAGTTTAATTACGAAATTGTTGATTGGAAAACCCAAGAACCCCAGTTGAAATTTTATGTGACTGTACTTGAAAGTGGAGAAAAGCCTAAGATTAAAATTTCTAAAGGAGTTGCAGATAATCCAGATGTGACCATAATTATTTCTGAACCTGCAGCTGAAAAACTTGTTGAATGCAAAGAGAGAAGTGAATATGCAGAGTTATTTGGAAACTTTTTCAACGAGCCAACGGACGAAGAATATATTGATGTTATTCTTCATAGAAGTACCAAGGAACTTATGAAAATGGGTTACGGAGAGTTTGCCAAGGAAGCAGGATTAATCTAAAGACCGTGCATCGGACCTGTTAATTACGTAAATCATAAGGTTTATAGAAACAAGTCTGTTACTTAATGTGCACATACAAGTCGCAAAAGATCGTTTGTAGTTATATATGGAGTATTTGGGGAGTTTGTCATGTCAAGAGTATTTTTTGCTGATATTAGAAGCGGTTTTGGCTATAATTTACTTGATAAACTGGAACTTTTAATGAATAAGTTGGAGTTGGAGAAGAAGATTGATAAGAGAGATGTTGTTGGAATAAAGACGCATTTTGGAAGTCTAGGGACTACTAGGCATCTTAGACCGATGTACATTAGGGCAATTGTCGATAAAGTTAAGGAACTTGGTGGTAAGCCTGTTGTTGTTGAAACTTGTGGACACGGTTATGGCGGCGGTGTTTGGGGTATAAGAGCTACTGCCACAGGATATTTGGATGTCGCTGCGAGAAACGGATTTACTCCTCAGTCTTTGGGTGCTAATATTCTTATTTTGGATGGACAGTGGGGTCTTGACTTTTTTACCTTTGAAATTAAAGGTAATAGGTTGTCAAAAGTGTATTTACCTAATGGTCTCAGGGGAATAGATTTTATGATCGTTGCCAGCCATTTTAAGGGGCATGACATGGCTGGTTTCGGCGGCGCGTTGAAAAACTTAGGTGTTGGACTTGTAGCTAAGCCTAGTAAGGGTTTGGTCCATATAGATGGCGAAATAAAGCTTGAAGAAAGTGAGGATGTTAAGTGTACTGGTTGTGCTCGATGCGCAGAGGTTTGCCCAGTAAAAGCGATTACGATGGTTAATGGTAAGCCTGTTATAGATTTTGAGAAGTGTATTTTCTGTGGTTTTTGTTATTCTAGACTCATATGCGAACCTAGGGTTCTTAGGCCTAAGTGGACAAGTAGTGAAGAAGGTACCATTAGATTTGTTGATAACGCTTTTGGAGTTATAAGTTATCTCGGTAAGGATAATTTTGCTTATATTAACTTTGTAATTGATGTTACACCGTACTGTGACTGTGCTCCTTTTAGTGATCAGATTATAGTGCCTGATCAGGGAATTTTGGCTTCTTTTGATCCGGTTGCTGTAGATAAAGCTTCGTACGATCTTGTAAATCAAGCTCCAGGTATTCCTGGAAGTGCTGCTGAAGAGAAAGATGCTACGAAACCGGGTGTTGATAAGTTTTCTAAGATTTTTGGTCATAATTCTGCTGCTTTACAGTTGGAAGTTGCAGAGAAACTTGGTTTGGGAAGTAGGGAATATGCTTTAGAATGGGTGATTCCTGAAGCACAAAAAGAAGACATGAAGAAAACGTAGAATCTGTCTTTACAAGTTGGATTTATGCTATTTTATTTACCCACGGGGCAAACTTTAATGCATATGCCGCAGATCTGTTCTCCGATATTTGGTAGTTTACTGAGTTCTTTCAGTCTACTATAACATTTTTCAACGTCAAATACTTCATTTCGATCTACAGGGTAATCCTTAAAGTTTGATGGTTTAAGCGCTCTTACAGGGCATGCATCTATACACTTGGTACATTTTCCGCATCTGTTTTCAAGGGGTTTTCCAGGTTTTAAAGGTATATCTGTTAGTACCGTTGCAAGGCGCACTCGAGGACCGTATTCGGGTGTTATTAAAAGTATGTTTTTACCTATCCAGCCTAGGCCTGCAGCTCTTGCAAATGCTTTATGTGATACATGTCCCATTGCGGATTTCTCGTCGATAACCATGGATGCGGGTATTGGCTGGGCGTTATATCCGTATTCGGTTATTTTTTCAGCAAGACGGAAAGTTATTTGATCAAGGAGCATATTTGCAGTTCTATAGGCGTGTGCATACAATTCTCCTGGGTTTTCCTCCGTTATTAGCTCAAAAACTTTTTTAGGTAGTGGAACCGCTATTGAAATGGCGTACTTAAAATTTTCTAGCAAATTTGAGGGATATGTTTTAAGTGTAGTTAGAAGTTTTAAATCTGCAATGCCAACTAAAGTTGCGCCGAGTGAATGTGCTAATTCTAACAACTGATTTGTAAAATCTTTACTCATTTTGAACCCATTCTCCTTCTTACGATCATTTTAATTTAGGGTTTTGCGAGTTAAGTTAATAAGCTGTTTGTGAGAATTGTAAGTTGGATGATGAAAGGACTACCGACTGTACTTCTTATGATGAGCTCTGGCTTTCCTGACTACTTAATAATATCAAATAATTCTTATTTCCGCTTCTCTCAATATTCTTCTTTCTTCTGGTTTTATTTTTGCCACTACTTCGATGTATTGATCTAGATTTGATGACCGGAGCTTTCTCTGTAATAGTTCTTGTATCTGGAATATGCCACTGCTGTTGTTCATATGAACTTCTATTCGTACTGGTTTTTCTTTTCCTTTTTTTATTTCTACATAGTCTATGGCAAGTGCTGATATGCTGTGTATGCTAACTTCTCCAAGCGCGAAGGGTATTCTTGCTCTTCCTTTTGCCATGTCTGTTGCATCTGCCACTCCTATTATTCCTGCTTCAACTGTTAGTGCTGTTACGTCTTTGTCGTGTGCGTAAATTGCATGTAACACGTTTGCTAAAACGTGAGTTCGTTTTTCAATGTCTTCTCCATATATTTCTTCTAGGATTCTTTCTACTATTGGTTTTGCTATCCATAGAGAAAACTCGTAGTGATGTTCTCTATGAACTATATGTCCTACATCGTGTAGATATGCTGCCAGTAGTACTGTTAGTCTTGCATCGTCTATGTCGCCAGTTTTTTCTTTTATTGTGTTTGGTTCAATGCCAGCTTCATAAAATAGATCTAAGATCTTCAAAGCGTTCAGACTAGTAATTATGCTGTGGGTTTTTCCATGATCGTTGTACCTTAGTCTTCCTACAGCTGCTATGTTTACTGCCTCAAGTAGATAGTTTATTTCTCTATCGTTTAATAGGATTTCCAAGGCTTTTTTGCATTTTTCACTTTTAGACACTTGTTCTTTGAGTTTTTCGACTAACATCTCTTGAAATGTCAGTTTATGAATTTTATCTTTCTTCTGCTTTCTTTTCATTACGAAGCCACTTCCTAGAAATTTACCGTAATTTTGACAGTTTATGTTGAACTAGAAGTGGAAAGAGTTTTAATATTTGTTTTTACAAATTTTAGTTATAACGGGGGAATATGAAATTGGAAGCTTCTGTACACAAATTGTTGGAAGAGGCTGAGGAATATCTGAGTAAACAAAACTATTCGAAAGCAGCATATAAATATCTTGAAGTTGCCAAAATATTCGAAAAAGATGGAAAAACAAAGGAAGCAGAACGTTACCTTAAACTTGCCGTTGATAATTTTGTCATTGCTGCTAATGAAGCCAGACGTGTTAAATCTTTCAGAAAAGCAGCAGAAAACTCTCTTATGGCCCTGAAAGTATATGAAAAATTAAAAATGATGGAAAAAAGAGATCAACTGGTTCTAAATATAGCTTCTGACCTTGCAAATGCCGCCAACGAATACTTAATGTGGAAAGAAATTAGAGGTGCCGCTACATGTGTCGCTATTTCAAGTTTGATATATTTTGCTGTCGGTAGAATTGACGATGCAAAGAGGATTATTGAAAGTTTTAAGGAGAAAATTTCCGCTGAGGACTTTGAAGCTAATAGAATATTGAATGTTGCATCCTTAGTTCAAAAAGTTGTTGTTGACTCTGATGCTTCAACGTATTCAGAGGTTGAAGGACTAGTAAGTTCTGTTTTAAAACCTATGCTTCCACTTATTAAAGGTAACATGTTTGTAAAAATAATCGATGAAGCGATGCAAACCATTGGCAGTAAGGTTAAGAAGGAAATTCGACTTCCAAAAATCACACCCGCTCTTCGCGTCCCACTTGATCTAACTTTTAATACGCCGTTTGATATTACTCTAAAATTGAAGAATGTCGGTGAAGGCGAAGCTAAAAACGTAAAAATTGTTTTTAACGTACCGGAAGAAATAGAAATTGTTAAAGGAAAACGGGAAACCACTATTGATATGCTTCCCGCTAATGGAGAAGTGGAAATGAAAATAACCTTAAATGTTCCGAGTAAAGGTGCAGAGAAGGAAGAATACAGTATTAGTGCGGATTTAGAATATTTTGACATGGTTGGAACAGCGTACTCAATTACCATAGGCCCCGTGAAAATTACATTACACTTAGTTCGGGAAAGCGAGAAATTAAAAAAAGAAATTAAAGATATCATTAAGAAAATGTCAGACTTAAAGGAGAAAATCAAAGATTTTCCCAAAGTTCTTGAATATGTATTTCTCCGGTTAATAGATGACATAAAAAATGCTGTAAACAAAAGTGAAGAGCTCTTACGTAAAGAAAAAATAGATGAAGTAAAGATAAATCTTAGGATTGTAGACTTTGTTCTTAACGAAATATCGCAACTACTTGCTGATAAAGGATTTGAGGAAAAAGTTAAACTCTTGAAGGAGCAAATTAAAAAAGCTGAGAAACAAGAAAACATCGTTATTAGAACTTCAGAGAGCCAATCTAAGGAAACTGGAGGATAAGTGTTGTTTAAAATACTGGTACTTCCCGTGGGAAACGTTCCAAATAAAATTCTTAGGGGTATTTGTGAAGCATTGAAGGAAGTTTACGGCGCAATCTGTGAAATTTATCCGAAAAGCCTTCCTGTTCCCGGTGAGGCTTATTCTCCAGAAAGAAAGCAGTATCATGCTTCGTTTTTTGTATCATTGGCAGAAAGATATGCGAGGATGTTGCATTTTACGAGAGTTGTAGCTATTACTGATGTTAATCTTTTTGTTCCAGGTTTGAATTTTGTTTTTGGTCAAGCTAGTTTACATGGGCTTGGTGCTGTTGTTTCTCTTTTTATGCTTAGACCTGAAGTTTACGGTGAGTCTCCTGATATGGATCTTCTATTGGAAAGGGTTGTTAAAACTGTTATCCACGAGATTGGTCATACGCTTGGTCTTAATCATTGCGATAATCCTAGATGTGTTATGAGGTTTAGTAATCATGTTGGAGAAACAGATTTTAAAAACAAAAATTTCTGTGCAACCTGCAGGAAGAAGGTTGACCGAGCTTTAGAAAAGTACCTAAACGAGTGAAAAGGTGAATTTGATGAATGTTGATTTAGATACTATAAGAAGTATGTTCTTAAAAAAAGTTGAAGAATTTAAGTTGAAAATGTATTCTAATAATAAATTTATCCGAATTATTTCTCGTACAGGCGAGTTGAGGTTTATATCGCTTGAAACATTGATTGTTTTCATTGTTTTTACTCCTTTGTTTTTGCTGCGTTTCTCTCCAGGTGTTATTTTGCTCTCAAACTTTGTGGACGTTCTTTTTCTGTCATTTATTTCCTCCTCTCTCTTTATTGTTCTCCCAGTAAACACGATCTTAACGCTCCTAGAGAGAAGTATTGAGAAAAAGGCGTTAAAGAAAGAGAAAAATCTTTTAGAACTAGGTAAAAACATAATAAATGAGGAGTTAATGTTTTTTCAGCAACATTTAGATGTAAAGGTAGAGTTACAAAGAGAGTTAAGTGAAGAAGACCTTATAGATATGATTATTGAGAATAGTGGGAAAAAATTGGCTTATGGTCCTCGTGATCTTGTTTTTCACGCAAAAAACAACATGGATCTCATTATTATTGATTCTGGGGTCTTTGATAATCGGTACGGTCGATTTTTGATCTTTCAGTTTAGTTATCCCTTAAGATTAGAAAAGCCAATTTTAACGACGATATCGGAAAATGAGGAAAAAAGCGAAAGACCTGTTAACGAGGGGGAAGAGGTACCAGAGTGGTATGGCAGGCTCGTTTCTCTTCTCAAGAGTTATATTAATTTATCTAATAGTAAAGAAGTTCTTCTACGGTTAGAAAATAATAGGTTAGAGATAATTATTTGTGAGTATCAGCCGTTAGGTTCTCCTGGATATTCGCAGTTCCTACAGGAACTAAAGGATTTTGTTTGTAATGAGCTTAGTAGTTGTTATAACGTTAATTAGTAAATCTTCTGGGTGGAATGTTGATGTAGTGAAGATTTGAGACGTTTGCTCTCCTAAATACAGTGACACAACTTCTGGTAGAATTTTATGTACAGGGATAACTCCTTTGTTAACTCCAGTACACCAACTGTGAACATAAATGTAAAAGACCCTATCCTTGTATCTATAGTGTGCTGAGAAGAAATCGTTTGGATGCAAGGGCGCTTTTTTAACATAGAAGGGCCAAAGCTTACATGCAGTTGGTTTATCTTCTTGAATACTACAAATATTCCCGTCTTGGAATATACATGTTCCACCCTTTCTCTTTAGGTAGGGAGTCCCTCCTTCAAATTCTATGACGTTACTACCGTATTTTTCCATCAGTTTTTGCGCCTCACTGAGAGTTAACGGAACTTTAAATTTACGACAACATTTGCCGCATGCAAAACAAGACCATGTTGTAACAAGTTTCCAAGGGATTAAGGGCATTTTAAAATGCCCTCACCCTTTTAAGCTTACTTATTACGATAGGAACTTGATGTACTTTTGGCACATTTTTCAGAAGAAAAATTATTTAAAAAAGTATTGACTTGCATCTATTGTTTTCTTTTTTCCTTTAGAAACCAGAAAACCAGGAAATCTTTTTCGGACGCAAAATAACTTCTCCATTTTTCTGCTTCTTCTTCATCAAGAAACCAAAATGTATAAAGTATTCCTGAGTTTTTCCATTTTATTGCTGAGGGCGGTATTGGTGGTTTTCGAGGGCTTTCTCCTTGTGTAAGGACTACTAGCCGCCATATGTATTTATTGTTATTTTCCCTGGTTTGCTGGAGCATATTCATACCCTGTTCCCCTTTTAAGCCGATTTAATTCACATATCTTTGTCTTTATAAATAATACGATAGAATCTATAGCGCAGTGGTCTTAAGTGGCGCCATTTCTATATATTAGTTTGATGATAAAATTAGTTTAGACGAGACCTTCTTTTTTGCACCATTCTATTGTTCGTGTCATTCCTTCTCTAAGAGTATATTTCGGTTTGTACCCTATGCTTTTGATCTTCGAAATGTCATAGTGGCGATGTGTAAGTATTGTTTCCAAGAATTCTTTACTTATTTTTGGTTTTTTGCCCGTGAACTTAGCTTTGATTTCTGAAAGAGATACGGCAAATTTTGCTAAAAATACTGGTATATGTTTTACCTCTCTTTTAACCCCTAGGTAGTCTAGGATAAGAAAGTACAGTTCTTTTAGTGTTATTGTTTCTTCGTCGGCAGCTATGAAAACTTCTCCTTCTGCTCTTTTTTCGTAAGCAAGTAAGAGAAGTGCATCAATTAAGTTTCTAACGTATATTTGATGGGTTAATGTTTCTCCTGAACCGATTATTGGTAGTTTTCCTTTTGCTATTAGGGGTATTAGAACTCTGTACTGTGGTGATCCTTCTCCATATGCTGGAGCAGGTCTTATTATAGCTATTGGAAGGCCATTTTCCTTATGTGCATTTAATACGATTTTTTCTGCTTCTAGTTTTGTTTTCCCGTATGTTGTGAATGGCCTACAAGGTGTTTCCTCGTTTGCTATACCGTTAAATTTTCCTATGACTGATACAGAGCTTGTGAAAACGATTTTTGAGTCGTATTTCAAACATTTATCTACCACGTTTCTTGTTCCTTCAACGTTAACAGAATACATTAGTTCTTTTGGCGCTGAATAACTTACTATTGCGGCGAGGTGAAAAACCAGCTCTGGTCGAACTTTTTTAAAAACTTCTTTGAGGTTCGCACTATCTCTTATATCACCTAAAATTACTTTTATACCCTCTATTTCAAGGGGGTCTATCGCGTAAACCGTAATGTCGTGACTTTCCTCTCTTAATTTTTCGATTAAATGTCTACCTATAAAACCAGTTCCGCCTGTTACCAATATTTTCATTTTAAGCATCTCCAAAACTTTCAAAATGTTATCTTTAGCGAATTATGGTGATGAAATGGTATATTAACTTTTTAAAGGGAAAATTTAAATATATGGGTTTTTCTTAAAGGGTTACGAGGTAATTAACGTGAAGTGGTTCATGGAGCTTCCAGATGTTTTTGAATCGATTAGTCATAGAATGAATAAACAATTTAATTCTTTTAGGAGAAAACTACTTCAATTATACAATTTGCGTTCCATTTTTTTGGCTGATGCTTTTGATGCTGATGAGAAACTTGAGATATTTTATGATGATTCCGGTTATTTGATGTGTGAAATTCTCTTTAAAAAAAGCGGAAGAGTGGAAATTACTGCTTACTCCAGAGAGGTAGCCGAGTTAGATGAATCAAAGGCAGGAATATTTGACTTTTTAGGAAAAAGAAAATAGAAAGAATAAAATAGCATCGTGCAGAGAATAATAAATTACTAAAATAAAGCTATTATAAAGGGGATATACTTGCATACCTGGGAATTGAGGCTTGAAGAAGAAAAAATAACTTTCTACGATGTAACTACAAAGCTTGGGAATGTTATTCTCAGACATTACTTAATTGATGATTTTAAGAAAAAGGGAAATTTCCTTCCCTCAAATTTTGAGTTAACATGTGGTGGAAAACGCAAGGCTACTGAGTATTATGCAATTGTTCTTATTCGAACAATGAATGAGGAGCAACTTTTTGGAGCGATTTTCGAGTGGTTAAGTTTAGGGCTTAGAATAGTTGCTGTAGCACCGAAAGAACTTGCGGATCAACCCACAGATGTAATACTTTCAAGGATTGAAGATTTTGCATCGAAGGGGGGAAATGTAAAAGAAATGGAGATAATTGTTTCTCAAAAGACTAAATTTTCGGGTAAATAAGGTTCTGAATGGAAACATTTTAAAGGTAATTAGTGGATTGAATTTTCACATTAATTAGCTTGGTTGTGATTTTATGTCATGGAAAGAAGCTCCGTCGGAGGAGGATTTAAAAAACTTTAAGCAATATGTGGAAAATGCTCGCGAAGATTTACATACAATAGCTAGAAACGATGCTGAAATGATTTCAAGTAAGGTAAAGGAAGAAGATTACAAGACTGCTGCTGAGTTTGTTCTTGACATGGTTATAAACTCTATACTTGTTAATAACACAGAGTCTCCTAGGAAGGTTATTGAGTTCATGAAGAAAAAACCTGAGAAGTATGGTAAAATTTTTGAGAACGAAGCTTTCAAAATCGCGGAAAAACTTCTGAAGGCATTTGAGGATAAGAACCTAGACCTGTTTTCTGAAGCCATGCAAGAAATTGTAGATAAATTGTTTGGAAAAACTTCGCTAGAACTTAGATTCTCAACACTTAAAGACCTTCACTGCGCCTTCTTTACATACAAATAAGCTTATTCTCCTTGCACATATTTTTTGGGCTTTAATTTGAATAGATCTCTAAGTAAACCTTTAATAACGTCTACTACGCTTCTAAGCAGAAAATGTTTTACTGGTTTTAGTCCTTTTGCTGCATATTCTTCTGACCTTTCTATTCTGAACCAGAGAGGTGGATGAGGGTCCCAGCTGAACCATTTAAGTGCAGATCTACGTAGTTTATATGCTGGCATATATATGGTGAATTTTCTGAGAGCTGAAGCAAGTTCTTTGGGTTTCCCAGAAACATATATGGCTTCTAGATCTGATTTTGCTTCAAAAAATTTTGCAATAAAAAAGAGAAAAGTAAAGGCAATAAAGAAATATAAGAACCAGAATTGAACAAGGAAGGGAAACTTGTAAAAGAGGAAAATTCTTATTATGTACTCTCCTATGAAGAGTAGGAATAGACGAAGCGGATCTTTACCTTTAATGTGAGAAAACTCGTGTCCAACAACGACTTCAAGTTCACCTTCATCACATATACCTAGGAGACCAGAAGTTATAAGTAGTGTTGATCTTTTGGAGGAAATTCCAGCTGCTGCAGCGTTTGGTAATAAAACGTTGGCTATTGTTATTTTCGGTCTATGTACTTTGAATTTGTTGGCTAGAATTGAAACTAGCCTGTAAAGATCAATGTTTTTAACCTCTAGTTGTCTAATCTCTATGTTTATTCCTATGTCTTCTAGTGTTTCCAAAACTTTGAGAGGTGTTATTAATTCTCCAAGAGCTATTGTTCTTTCATAGATTGCCTGTTTGATCTCTGTGATTGATCTTCCATATCTATGCAAAAACCATTGAAGATCCCTATATCGTGTTACTATTTTTACCAACTGTACAATGTTATATTCGTCTGTTATTTTCCATTTTCCCATTGAATAAACTATTTTATCGGCGTTAAAAAGAATAGTTAGCTGTATACCGATCGCTAGTATAATAGCTAAGAGGGGGTTTATAAAAAAGACTGCGAGAACGATGAGGTAAGCAAACATGTATGACATTATCATGCTGTCGCTGAATAAACCAAGTGACCTAGGTGTTTTGAGTTTTTCCATTAATGGTGGTTTCCCAGCTATAAATAGCAGTGAGAGAACTGCATTTCCTTCTGTTCTGGCAAATGTTTGCCCAGTTCTTTTTAAATGATATACTATTGATGTTAGCCACTCGGAGGGACAAGTGGGTGGATAGTATATCTCAGCATGTGGTTTCGTTGTTACAAAAATAGATATTTGAGCGTAGAGTTGTAGATACGCAGGACAAACTTCAAAAAATCTAACAACATATCCTTCTACGGTCTTTTCCACGTGGTATCTAAAGATTAATGAAGATTTAGGTGCTATATAGTATTCTTCAATAAATTTCAGAAATTTTTCAAATTGAGATGGATCTAATTCTATTCCCAATGGGATTCTTATGAAGCCGTGTGACGCACTCAAATTTGTTTCCACCTAATTTAACGGAACCTAAATTTTAGGTTTATTAAGGGATTTTACGTGGTTTGCAGCCAGTTGTGAATAATAGGTACTATGTCTACCAAGCATTTTGGGTTTTCTTCTTCAAATGTTTTAGTTCTAACTGTGTTTGTGGTGAGGATTTTTCCTTCAAGCTTTTTAACAAGATTCCTAAGAAGTTTTTCACCTTCACTCATGGTAGGTAGAACATGAGTTACACAAGATATAACTTCTTTTGCTCCATTCTCCATTAAGAAGTTCCTCGCTTTTATTAGGGTTGACCCACTTTTTGTTAGGTCATCCACAATAATTACTTTCTTTCCTTTAACATTAGAATCACCACTTATTATAACTGTAAAACTATCAAATCTTCGTTTTTTAAAGCCCTTAATTCCGAATCTTTCTTGAGCCCCTTCATCTGGAGTTATTAAGTCATAGGAATCTAGGTTGAATCTTTTTGCAGCTTCTTCTACTAGGGTTGGCACTGCAGATAGTAGTTCTAGTTTGCCGTTGTCTACCAGCTTTTTCACCCAAGGTATTTTTTCTGGTGGATGTGGATCTATTGTGGCAACTTTGTCCGCCTTCATTAAGGTTAATTCAACTGCTAGCTTAGCGGACATTGCCTCTCCTGTTTTAAAAGCTTTGTCTTGAAGGGCACATGGTAAAAATGTGTAAAGTACAACTACTTCCTTAGGTGGTTTAAGCTCTTGATACTCGTATTCTTTATGCGCTTTTTCAAAGACCTTTATTGGATTTTTTAGTATGTCTAAGACCTGTAGAGTTTCCCAAAATCTGTCAGCAGTAGTAAATTTTTCTTTGTCCAGTTCTCCACTGTAGGTTGCGCTTTGAACAACTAAAACTTGTTTTCCTTCAAGTTCTTCTAAGCTGTCAAGCCTCGTATAAAGGTCACTATTCGGGAAGAACCGTTTTCCATCGTAGTTTAGTCTGCTTGTATGAATATTGTAGCCTAATTTCTTAAACTGGTTTGCTAAGTGCTCCGCACCAGAACATAGGATAATTTCCCATTTTCTGCTCAAATCTTTTCCTCCACCATACTTTATTATTCTAGTTTTTTAAGGTAGATCACATCTTCTGACCAGTAGTAGAGATGCCAAAGTAGATATTTAAATTCTCGCCTACTATACCTTTTTCTAAGTTCTTTTGGTTCGACATTTTTGTAGTTATTTTTCTCAAAAAACTTCCTAACTTTAAAGTTGCTTTTACCGGTTGTAGCCCAAAGATATTTAGCTCCTCGCTTCTTAAAGTAGAATTCAGCCTCTCTCACTAAAGCGCTTCCAATTCCTTGTCTTTGCCATATGGGATCGACAAATATATAGTAAATGTACCCATGAAGTTTATCCTTAAACCAAAAGCTTTCTAACTCCACCACTCCAACTACTTTTTCATCTACTTCAGCTACTAAAACCTTTTCGCAGCCACTGAGTCCCCAAGTTGCCCATTTAGCATCCAAAATATTATTAAAAGCTCTATATGCTATCCTTGATGCCTCTTCCCTGTCTTCCTCCCTGTAAGAACGAACTTTTATTTTCAGCGACTTCGCCATACATAGTTCACCGAACTTTAAATAGCATTTAAGGCAAGTTAATTAAAGAACTAAACTCTATTTTAGGTTAATGTTTGACAGGTTGAAAGTGGATTCACTTTATGTACCAAGACCCAAGAAGGATAATTAGTATTGGTTTGAACTTAAATTAAGCGAGTTGGAGGAACAGTTTTGAAACTCAATCATGTTGTTCCACGTTTAAAAATAGGGCATTCGCAATTTCCAGTACTAATGCTTGGTTCTTTACCCTTCCTTGGGATTTCTTACAAATCATTTGAATACGATGATGCGTATAGAAAACGTTTTAGCAAAGAAGAGAATATTGTAGAAATCATATCGAGGGCCGTTGAGTGTGACATTGACGTTTTAGGTATTATGCCAGATATTGGTAACCCTCTTTTTGACAATTTGCTCTCTGCTATTAGGAAAGTGGAAAATACGTATGGGCTCGAGATTGGTCTTGGAGTTTGTATTCCCTTACCCATTGAAATAAATGGATATGTTGATACATTTAGAAGATGGTTAACCTATTATTATAGCGAAAAAAGACTTGTTGATGAGAAAAAACTATTAGAAAAGTATTTAAGTGACCCCATTTTACAGTGGAGGAAGGGGTGGCGTAGAGACTTTGCTAATGCTTTAAAATACAGGAAACCCTATACGGAAGAAGATTTAAAGAAAATTTCCATAGATCTTCAACGTGTTGAAGATATTTTGGAAATTTTTGATGGATATAAGTTGGTTTTTGTTGAACCAGGCTCGGAAATAGATTTTTTGACTATCTCCAAGCGTTTAGATGTTATAAATATCTTGATAGATTTCTTAAAGAGTAGATTCAAGGTTCCTGTAATTCTTGGTTCTCATCATGCAGGCGTTACAATTCCGACCTTAGAAAAGTATCAATTGAATTCTGACGGTTTCATGACGCCCGTAAACATGCTGGGTGTTATGATGTTTCCATCAAAAGAACTAGCTCTTAGAGCTATTGAAAAGGTTACTAAGCCAGTTATTGCCATTAAGGTTTTGGCTGGGGGTAG